>Ga0256826_1001271_pt1 | contig 15704 bp, 19 predicted proteins | sample CV79metaG_FD_185975 | JGI IMG/M metagenome (GOLD analysis project Ga0256826, IMG submission 185975) | Hydrothermal vent microbial communities from East Pacific Rise, Pacific Ocean - CV79 | ecosystem: Environmental > Aquatic > Marine > Hydrothermal vents | place: Pacific Ocean: East Pacific Rise...
AGAGAAGTAGCCCTTGATTATCTTAGACTTTGAGACCAACTCAGCACATATTCATGATGTCATCGAAGTAGCTGCTTTTCGTGTGAAACACGTTGATGGCACCTACGTAGTGACAGATACATTTCATCGCTATTACCGTTCAGACTACGAAGTCAATCCTCACGCCCTCGCTGTTCACCAACTCTCACCTGAACGTATCGAACGACTGCGTGGTGATGCAGATTATGCTTCATTTTTTGAAGAAGATGAGGCATTCATAGAGTTTTGTACAGGTACACAAACACTCGTAGCCCATAACATCTCGTTTGAGCTTCGTCATCTTGGAGACCTTGTCTCATTTAACACGCACTTCTGTACTATGAAAGAGAACAAAAAGATCGTCCAAGCACGTAATACCAAAGGCAACATCAAAAACCCAAAGCTCATAGAGACCTGTAAGTTTTACAACATTGACTTTGATGAAGAGCAGTATCACAGTGCCATTTATGATGTGACCAAGACTTTAGAGATCTTAAATGCTATGACAACTATAAAGGATACATTTTGAGTACAGCATGGGTATATCTTATCATCGCCGGTATTTTTGAGTGGGGTTGGCCTGTAGGGCTTAAACTTGGAGTAACCAAAGCGGGTTATAACTACAAGTGGTTGAGCTTTGCAGGGGTGACCATGATTGTTAGCGGGGGATTGTTGATGTTGGCCCAACAAGAGATCCCTATGGGTACAGCCTATGCAGTCTGGACAGGCATAGGCGCAGTAGGTGCTTTTGTCTTGGGAATCTTGCTCTTTAAAGAGTCTAAAGAGATCTTACGTTTTGTCTTTGTCTCTGTTATCATTGCCGGTATCATCGGCCTTAAACTCTCATCGCACTAGGAGCACATATGCCTTGGATCTACTTAATCGCAGCAGGAATCTTTGAGTGGGGTTGGCCCGTGGGGCTTAAACTTGGGGTGACAGACTCAGGCTATAGCCTTGGATGGCTTATCTTTGCTGCTGTAAGCATGTTTTTTAGTGGTGCGCTTCTGCTCATTGCCCAGCGTAACATCCCTATGGGAACAGCTTATGCTATCTGGACCGGTATTGGTGCTGTGGGTACTTTTATCATTGGCATTCTTCTCTTTGGCGAAGCAGCAACACTAGCCCGTTTCTTTTTTATAGGGTTGATTGTTGTGGGGATCGTTGGCTTAAAGATGGTCTCTTCAAAACCAGCATAAGAGTTTTAAAACCTTCGCCTCCATTTGGGTCAATATTCAGCTAAAAATGACTACAATGAATGCATGTTATATTCAGAAGCTGGGCACGATACCTCTCAAGACTACATCATGTTTGAACACCTTTCAGAGCATGTCCAACAACAGCTTTTGGAGTTTAAAGATGTCACCTCACCCTATGAGATACACTGGGACATTCTCCCTGTAGCACAGCTGCCCTATGGCACTGTCGCTGACTTTATGCAAGATGAACTTGACTTACAAGCGTTGACCCAAGTAGGCTACTACTCGATGGCTGCTTCTTGGTAAGCGTCTGAACTTTCTACTCTGAACGTGCCACACTAATCGTACCTAAGATCGTATACTCTTTAATGGCAATCTCACTAATCAGCCCATCTGGTGCAATTGAGACGACAATACTATAGTCATCAGATGCCTCTTTATCCACAATGCTTACACGGTAGGCCCCATCTTTTTTATACAGGGTGATGTTACGCTCACTCTTTCTAAAACCTACACTCTCAATCGCCATCGTGTCACGACCTGCTAAGAGTTGTTCTGCATTTAAAAACGTGGTCAAGGTATCGTTTGGTCTAAAGTCAGTCAATACGGCATAACTCTTAGTTACTACTTTATCTTCTGAACCAAAGAGTGACGCTAAAGCTGAGCTAGTTTTAGTCGTAGTCGTATACTTTTGGATCTCTCTTTTATCATAATCGAAGATATAGTAGATGACCTCTTCATCTGCACCTTCACGAATATACTTCACAAAACGTGTCGGCTTGTAGACGTTGCCTTCGATACTGCCATAGCTCTCATAACGGTGTTCAACATCAGAGAGTGATTCATCCATCTGAATATGCATCTTGATCTCATAGGTATCTTGGGTCGCATGCATCGAGAGTTTTGACGTACCAATCTCTCCTAGCATCTTCATCGAGATATCGTATTGTGCTAAATTGTCTTGTGCTTGCAGACTCACTAGTAGTAGCAAGCTTATCCATAATGATTTCATAATATACCCTTTTAAAGAGAGACTCTCTCTTCATCTATAGGTCTAGTATAACCAAAGATAATGTAGATTTAGGGGCGATGTTCTAATTAGGTTAGATTAGGAGGAGAAAGAGCGCTATTTACGCCCTTAAAGAAGAGAAATATTAACGTTTAGTCTTGATACCACTCTGTCGTAAAGGTAGGGGTCACCGCACCTTTGAAAGTGATCGTCTTCTCATTGAGACCAAGATATAGCGTCTCTCCACTTGTCGGGTAGACCTCAATATTATCTTGCACCAATCCCTCTTGGTTCGCACGGTAAAAACATGCTGCCATACCGGTTCCACACGCTAGTGTCTCATCTTCAACACCACGCTCGTAAGTACGTACCCGTAAGTTACCATCTTCTAAGACCTTAGCAATGTTAACATTACAGTTATGAAGATGTCGAAGCTCTCTTGCCTCTTCAATATCAAAAGCTTCTATATCGGCATCAAATGTGACCAGATGGGGTACCCCTGTATCTAGTAACCACCACGTTTTGTTGTTATGAACAACTGCTTTGTCTAGGATCTTTGGAGGAGTCAGGTCACTCTGCACCATAGTGCCATCGACTTCTGCTGCGATCACACCCGCAATGGTCAAAAATGCCATCTTAGCAGGAGCAAGTTCAAAACGATGAGCATAATGGGCCGCCGCACGTGAGCCATTGCCGCACATCTCAGCAGATGAACCATCTGCATTATAGAACTGCCACTCAAAGTCAAGTGTCTCATGAGGCACAATAGCGATCAGACCATCTGCACCAATACCACTTTGTCTATTGCACAGCGTCTTCGCAAGTTCACTTCTATCTTTTTTAATAAAATCGTGAAAGATAACAAAGTCATTACCATTGGCACTGTATTTTGCAATAAACATAAGATACTCCGAACTGTTTTAGTAGTGCAATTATAACCTAAAGCACTTTCTAAAATCTCACAAAGGCTATTTTAGATCATTTTTTAGGGGCAGGATACTTCTCTTTGATATCAGATACAAACTTTTCACACTCTTTTTGAAGATGTTTGAGGTTCAGTGAGTTGTCAATGACCCATGTTGCACGACCACGTTTGTCATCAATGGGCATCTGTGAAGCGATACGACGCAGAGACTCCTCTTCAGAGAAGCCATTACGTTTCATAAAACGCTCTAACTGTACCTCTTTTGGGGTGTAGACCACCACACTATCTTTAATGTCATAAGCATTACTCTCAAAAAAGAGGGGAATATCAATAAGATAAGGGTATTTGAGAAGATCCTGCTTTGTACTTTGGCGCTCGATCTCATCACGAATTAAAGGGTGTAAAAAAGACTCCAAAAGGGCCTTCTTCTGTGCATCAGCAAAGACAACACTTCCCAGTTTAGGACGGTCTACTTTACCACGTGGCGTGATAAAAGCATCTCCGAAGTGGGTTTGTACCCATGCGGCATTGGCATCAAGAAGTTTGTGGGAGATAGCATCAGCATCAATGATACGAAGACCACTAAGCCCAAGCAGAGAAGCAACCGTACTCTTACCTGTAGCGATCCCTCCGGTTAATGCAATAGCGTATTGAAAAGCCATAAACAACCTTACATCTTAGATCTTGAGAAGCCCACTTAAGGGTGCTCAGTATTACCATCACAAACGCACTTTACTTCGAGAGGATGTTAATGATGAAATTAGTTTCTGATTGTACCTAAGTAAGCTTTACGGACATCATTACCCATAGCAAATGATGCAGGGTGTACATCACAGTTGTAGTATTTTTGCCCATCTAACATATCTGTTCTGTGTAAGATGATGTCAGCTGTTGGGTGGTATGACTTAGACGCTAGAAGTGCTGTTTTACCACCACCAACATAAAATGGCATGATGATCTTAAAGTAGTTACCTAAGACTTGCATCAACTGCTTGTTTGCTGCCTCATCTTCAAGATCAGCATGTTGCATGACAACAAGTCCCTCTTCATTAAGGATACGGTTAACATGCGCTAATGCTGCTGCATCATCTGTCAATGCATCAAGAACCACAACTTCTACTGAAGCATCTGCTACATCGCGAAGTGCTGCTGTCACATCTGCAGCAGCCACTGTTGTTGATGCGATCTTAGTATGACGTGCTACCTCAGCCTCTAAGGCTGCTGCATTGTCACTGACGATAAGAACATTTTTAGGTGTTTTAACTGTACACAAAGGGACATGAATCATCATCTCTGGGTAGATATAATCTCTCATTTGAATCTCTCCTTACGGTATGAATCCGTATTTATAATGAGGGATTTTAGCATTTTTTGATTAAGCCACCCTCTAACTTCAATAACATAAGACATACTTCAGAATCTTTTTTGCCCTTTTGACATACATCCACTTCATATACTAATGATAAACAAGATAAAAATAGTATAACTTATTTTTATCTTTGTTACACGAAGTAACATTTATTTATAATTTAATGTTATTTTTAATGCTATACACACTTAAACAAAATTCGTTTGTTAGTATTCTTGAGTAAATAACAAAGGATTAAAATGAAACAAAAAATATTACTCTCAGCAATGTTGGCCACAACACTTGCATTCACAGGCTGTCAGATCGGCGATGGTGTCAAAGACCAAGCCTCTTACGCACAAAACAAGTCAGGTCTTGTCAATGCAACAACAGCAGCAATGTGGATCAATGACTGGCAAGCTAACAAGCCCGCGAACATCAAAGGACGCCTTTTTGTCATGCAAGTCGGTCTTCTTGGTGGGGTAGAGGGTAAACGTTTTATTAAACATGATGATGTTAATGTTTATACTTTTGACAGAACAGCGGGTTGTACTACAACAGGTGACACACGTAATGATGGTGTGAGTGCCATTCCAATGCCAATCTTTGCAGGTGGTATGACAGGTATGGATGGTGCTTTCTGGGCATATGACATTGACCCTGTTGATGACATGCTTCTCGTACTTGTAGCCAGTGATGATCCTAAGAACATGGCGCTAGCAACACGTTTCTTATGGACCATGAACTACTGGGGTATGAAAAAAGATCATGTCTCTATCATGAATGGTACTGCAGCTTACATGTTTGACCCAGAGCTTAACCCAGAGATCAAACTTGCAGGTGTTAACTCTGTTGAAGAGATGTTTGTTCAAGATGACTCTAGCTACCTTATGGCACCAGGTGGAAAACTGTTTTATGGTGATCCATCAACCAATACTCCACCAGCACAGCGTATGAACACACAAAGCATCAAAGTACTGACAGAACCTACACAGTTTGGTCTTTTTGCAAGTATGGGTGACATGATGAAAGCCGCTTCTGGTTCACACGAAGATTATGTGATCTTAGATGGTCGTAGTGCTGCTGAGTACCACCCTACTTTTAAAGAAGATGGTACCTTGACTAAAGGTTCAAAAACAGAAGACAAAAACTGTGGTGTTAACCATGATGAGCAGTGTTACACAGCATTTGAAGGTCACATCAAAGGTGCTGAGAATGTTGAGTACCGTAGTGTCATCAATACTGAAGACTTCATAAAAGATATCAACCATGATGGCGTTGTAGATGCTAAAGATGCTTCAATGGCATTTAAAAGTGTTAAGAAGTTAACAGACGTATTTGCTGAAGCAGGTTATGAAGCAGGCGACAAGGTTTACACATACTGTCGTACAGGTACCCGTGCATCACTTCTTACTTTTGCATCATTTGAAGCGCTAGGTTATAAGACAAGTATGTATGATGGTTCTTGGATCCAGTGGGGTAAGATGACGGCTGAAGCAGGTATTGTTGACACTAATGGTAAAGGCTTCTTAAGTACAGATAAGTGGCGTACTGATGTAGCGGCATACACTGAAGAGATCACCTACAACCCTAACAGTCTTTATGTTGGTGCGATCAATCCAGACCTTCACGAAGATGCTGATGCTACAGATGCTATCTTACTTGAAGATAGTGCCTATAAAGCTAACTAGGTAGTGTGTGCTGAGCGTATTCACCGTCTGATGATGGCGTTTATGGTTGGCGTGAGTATGTTTTTGTTTCTCAATGGCACACTCATGCTTATCGCCTCTACGTTACAAGCTTTCATCATCTTGATGATTATCATCTGGGCCATTTTTGACTTTTGTCCCTCACTTTGGATGCTTAAAAAAGTACTCAAACCCTGTAAAAACTACGTCTGCCTTAACAACTAGGTAGTTTTCACACCTTACACTGAGCCCTTGGCAAGGTGTATTGGTGCTCTTTTATCCTTTCCTCACCACATTTTTGCTATAATCGCGACATTAAAATAGTGGAGCTACCATGAGCCAAATCAGCTACAAAGATGCCGGTGTCGATATTGATGCAGGAAACAGTTTTGTTGAGAACATTAAACCTTTAGTTAAATCTACACGTATTCCAGGTGTATTGGGTGGGATTGGATCATTTGCTGGTGCATTTGAGCTTCCTACAGGTTACAAAGAGCCCGTAATGCTTGCAGCAACTGATGGCGTTGGTACGAAGCTTAAACTTGCAATCGATTCAGGTATCTACAACACGGTAGGTATTGACCTTGTTGCCATGTGTGTAAATGACCTCATCTGTAACAACGGTACCCCTTCGTTTTTCTTAGACTACTACGCTACAGGTAAGCTAGAAGTCGAAGTGGCTACTGCTGTAGTCAGTGGTATTGCTGAGGGTTGTATCCAGTCGGAGTGTGCTCTTATTGGTGGAGAGACGGCTGAGATGCCAGGTATGTACGCTGAAGATGATTTTGATCTTGCTGGTTTTGCTGTAGGTGTTGCTGAGAAGAGTGAACTTGACACTGTTAGCAATGTACGCGAAGGTGATACTCTTTTAGCACTTCCAAGTTCAGGTCTCCACTCAAACGGATTCTCTCTTGCAAGAAAGGTCCTTTTTGAGAAGATGGATCTAGACTTCAACAAAGATTTCAATGGTAAACCACTTATTGAGTCACTACTAGCACCTACAAAAATCTATGTTAAGACCTACAAAAAGCTTAAGTCACAGATCCAAGCTATGGCACACATCACGGGTGGTGGTCTTGTTGAGAACCTTCCACGTGTTCTTCCTGAAGGTCTTCGTGCAGAGATCCAAGATGCTAAGATCCAAGTTCTTCCTATCTTTGAACTTATGAGCGAGCATGTAGCCCGCGATGAGATGTTCAGAGCCTTTAACATGGGTGTTGGTATGGTCCTTGTCGTACGTCCAGAAGATGTACAATATGTCCTTGACAACTCAGATGCTTATGAGATCGGTAAGATCGTCGCAGGCGAACGCGAAGCGGTCATTCTCTAAGCGTTTATGAACACCCTCTCTAACCCTTTGACACTCTTTATGAGTGTCACCCTTTTTCTACTTCTTTTTACCCTCATCATTGCGCTCTATCTTCATCTCACAAAGCTCCAAAAAAAAGCATCACGTTTTAACGCTATCTTTCAAAAAAGTCCTCATGCTATCGTTCTTGTTGATAACAGTGACCATATCAAAGAGCTCAATCCCAGTGCTAAAGATCTTTTAGATGAGGGCCTTGTGCTTGAGAACTCTTATCATGCCATCACGCTACCCTATACACTAGAACGCCTTGATCAAACTGCTCGTGCACTCTACATCACACCAGAAGTCACACAAAAAAATTCTATTTAAGCTTTTCATTAGTTTAGCAGTGGCTATAATAGTTGCAAGACACAAGGAACTCAAAGGCCTTTGACTTTTGATGCCTGATTGTCATCTCTGTTTTGCAAGGATCAATTGTGAGCGACTCACGAACCTGCTACCTGTTAGACACCTCTGTGATCTTAGACGATCCCAACAACATCCTCAAAATCGCCGAAAACAACGAAAATATTGTAGCCATCACCGACATCGTATTGGCCGAACTCAATGGTAAAAAAGATGATATGCGTTCAGAAGCGGGCTTTAGAGCCCGAGAGTTTTTCAGACTCTCCGACAATGAACAAGGCCATACCATCACCTTTAAAGAGCTTCCGGAGTGTCTTCAAAAACACTTTGACACTAAAGATGAAGATCTTTTTTACAAACTTATCTTACCTTTTGAGCCTTCTGTCTTAGGCCATCATGAAGATGACCGAGAGATTCCCCTCTATATCATCTATCGTAGCGCCTATAAAGTCAGCCGATCCTTCTCTGAGGCCAAAGGGCTTAATGATGCTAAGATCGGTGAGATTGCCAATGACTATGGCTTGATCTTACTGACCAATGATATCTCCTTTAAGATCGCCTCAGAAGTCCAAGGCATCCATACCGAGAGCATCCGTAACTCTCGTGTAGAGAATGCTGATGAGATCAACTTTGCCTTTACCTACTGCTTCGAAGAGGAGCCCGAGATCATTGATGACATCGAACATAATGACTTTGAGCAGATCAGCTTTGTGCAAGAGGCACACAGTGCACAAGATGAGATCTATGAGACGGGCATACAACGTTACGCACTCACCTTTAATGGTGGGTTAGAGTGGTGTGACTTCGACCGACGTTTTGGAGAGCATTTTGATGAAGAGTTGGTGCGTCCCATCAATCTCGAACAGAAGTTTTACTACAACATATTAACTCACCCACGTAACAGCATCACAGTCGTAGCCGGAGCTACTGGTTCAGGAAAAACCTTAGTGGCCCTTCAAGCAGGGTTAGAGTTGGTCAAAGAGGGCATTGTTGAAGGCATTGTCTACTCTCGTAACACCGTCACTGCTACTGATTCACAAGCAGAGTTGGGCTTTAGAAAAGGGGACCAAGATCAAAAACTAGGTTACTTTATGTACCCCCTCTTCTCAGCCATCAACTACACCATCGAACATCAGCAAAAATTCTCACTCGATGCTAAGGTAGAGTTTAGCGGTAAGACCAACTCTACTAAAAGCGAAAATGCAACCGAACAGTTTATGTCTAAGTACAACATCGAGGTGATGGACATCGCCCACATGCGGGGTACTACCATCTCACGAAAGTTTGTTATCATTGATGAAGCACAAAACATGACCAATGCCACACTAAAACTCATTGGTACCCGTATGGGTGATGAGACTAAACTGGTCGTCATGGGTGACCCTAACCAGATCGACCACCCCTTCTTGTCTAAGCGTCGTAACGCCCTTGTCTCACTCCTAAAAAAGGCCAAGCATAGCGACTTTGTCTCAGGAATTCAGCTACGCCATACCATTAGAAGTGAGGTAGCAAACTGGTTTGATAAGAACCTTTGATACTTTCAGTCGCACCTACTAAGCTTTTTAGAGGTGGGCTTAATGTAGAATATCTTTATGAATAAATTAGCCCTAATATTTTTGATTCCCCTCCTAAGCCTACTTGGTGGCTGTGGCAATGATAACCGTACTAGCCAACCTTATGTCATGGGTCACCCTAACACTAAAAAGGCTGAAGTCTATAGTATTAAAAAAGAGGATCCAGCGATCCGTATCGCTACCATCCAAGCCCAGACACAAAAAGAGGTCGCACGTATCAACAAAGAGCGTGACCTTGAACTCTTAAAGATCAAAGAAGAGACCAAAAAAGAGGCGCTCTCTATTGAAAAAGAGAAAAATACTAATGAGCATAACCTCTCAGTGGCTATCCATCAAAGTGAATCATTTTTTAAGACCAGCACCCTCTTTATCTTTGTCATCAGCTTTTTAGCACTCCTAGGACTTACCCTCTACATCTTCAAAAAACGCCATGCCGATAAGATGAAGATACATGAAGATGAGCTGCAAAAAGAGATGTATATTAAAGAGAAAGAGTTACAAGTTAGAATGGCAGAGAAGATCTTAGATACCATTGCTACAGGAAAACTAAGCGAAGATGAAGAGAAACACCTCTTAGCAACGCTCGATAAAGCAACCCCAGAGATCACTCACAAAAAGTAAAGCTTTTGGCTACTACGCTTTGTAGTAGCTACTAACACCTTCCATCGTACGTCCCATGTTAAGCAGTACCATGTCTGCCACAACAAGTGCTGCCATCGCTTCAGCAACAACTGAACCACGAATAGCCACACAAGGATCATGACGCCCTTTGAGTGCAAAGTCAACCTCTTCATCATGGGTTGTTGTTGTATGCTGCTCCATGAAGATTGAAGGGGTTGGCTTAAAGTAGACATTGACACGAACCTCTTCACCATTACTGATTCCACCCAAGATTCCGCCTGCATGGTTCGACTCAAAGCCACTGTTTCTAATAGGGTCATTATTGGTCGAGCCAAAGGCCTTCGCACTCTCAGCACCATCACCAATCTCGACTGCTTTAACTGCATTAATACCCATCATCGCTTCAGCAAGAACACCATCAAGTTTATAGTAAAGTGGTTCACCCAAACCAATAGGCAAATTACTCATCTTGATCTGTGCCACACCACCCACGGAGTCATGGCGATTTTTAGCTTCTAAGATAGCATCTTTTTGAGCCTGTTCTACCTCTTGGTCTAGAGCGTAGATCTCACTACCTGACACATAACTATAATCGAGCTCTTTAGCTTGAATGCCTGCGATCTCTGTGATCCCACTCTCTACACTTATACCCAGTTCATTTAACATCAACTTTGCTACAGCACCTGCTGCCACACGGGCTGCTGTCTCACGCGCAGAAGAGCGACCACCCCCACGGTAGTCACGAATACCATACTTATGCCAGTAGGTAAAATCTGCATGCCCTGGTCTAAAAGTATCTTTGATGTTAGAGTAATCTTTAGACTTTTGATTGGTATTGTAGATCACCATAGCAATAGGCGTTCCAGTACTTTTACCCTCAAACACACCACTTAAGATCTCAACACTATCAGCCTCTTTACGTGCAGTTGCATACTCGTTTTGTCCCGGCTTACGACGGTCTAACTGTGCTTGGATGTAATCTTCATCAATGTTCAACCCAGCAGGTACCCCATCGATTAGACAGCCAATGGCTTTACCATGAGACTCTCCAAAGGTTGAAAAACTAAAACGGATTCCAAAACGGTTCATGAATCACCCCTATTTAATATCTCTATGGCTACTTCAGCTGCAAGTTGTTGTGCTACTTTTTTACTCTTACCACATGCTTTTGCATACTCTTTATCATTGATAAAGACTGCAATCTCAAACTCTTTTTTATGATCAGGCCCAACAGAGCCTACCAGCTTATACTCTGGTGTCATTCCGTAAAGTGCTTGTGTCATCTCTTGCAGTGTCGTCTTATAATCTTTAAAGAGGGTATCTAATGTAATATCTTGATGTACCTCTTCAAGAAGCTTGATCGTACAGTTACGCGTCAATTCAAGTCCTGCCTCTAAGTATAAAGCACCCATGACCGCCTCAAAAGCATTCGAAAGTAGTGAAGGCTTATCTCGACCTTCATTATTCTCTTCTGCATTAGATAAAAAGAGTTGATCCCCGAGACCAATATGTTTGGCCAACATCGTAAAACCCTCTTCATTGACAAGAGAAGCTCTCATCTTAGAGAGCTTACCCTCATTATGTCCAGGAAATTTCTCAAAGAGGTACTGTCCTACTATAAGGTCAAGTACAGCATCTCCCAAGAACTCTAAACGTTCATTATTGTAGGGCTGTTTATAACTCTTATGTGTCAGCGCTTCAATAATGAGCTTTTGATCTTTAAATGTATAGCTTAGACGTTTCTCTAGCGTCTGTATTGTTTGCATAATATTCCTTTTTAAAGTTGTTTGTTAAAGCGTTGTGCTTCTTCTTGTGCAATTTGATCACAGTGTTCACACGCTTCATACCCAACATTTGTCTGGATCTGTGTCACTTTGATCTTATGCTCTCGCGCCGCCATAAGGTACTCTTGCCATAGCGCTAAGTTCTTCACCTTCGTAAACCCTCGCGCAATCCAGCGATCAAGCCACACCTCAATCCCTTTAGCAACATAGATAGACTTTGTTACGATCTCCACTTCGCAAGGCTCTTTAAGCATACGAAGACCTTCGATCACACCAAGAAGTTCCATCTTATTAGCAGTGGTATCAAATGTACCTCCACGTAAAATACGCTCTTTATTGTTATAACTCAAGATCGTACCATAACCACCTGGACCTACATTTTTAAGCGCTGTTGCATCACTGAAGAGAGTAACTGTCTTCAAAACTGTCCTTTGTCAAAAGTGCTTCAATGATCACCGTATCGATCTTATGACAGTTAGGGCATCGGTGAAAGCCGAACGGATAGATCTGCTTACAACTACCACAAAGATAGTCAAACTGTAGCGTTGCACCATCTTGATTTGCAGCATTAAGCTTGATCAGCACATCAAACTCAAATACATCACTCTCTTTGGCTAAGGCAACTAACCCCTTCGCACTGTAAAGTTCACGTAGGTATGTGTTAGATGAAATTATATCTAAATTTGCCTCTGCACCTTGTGCATTCCATAAGATATCCATGATCCGTTCACACTGTGCAAAATCAAGATTTTCCCATGCCATATGAGGGTTATGTCTGAAAAGGTACTCATAGATCAAGTAGCTCAACATATGATGTTCTTGATACAGTTCAAGCAGAAGTTGGGACTTCTCTTCTATGCCATACTCAGCACTACGGATGATCTGGTTAGCTTCAAGATAGACCCGATCTTTTGTATTGTCAATTCCCAACTCATCTAAAGGCTCTAACACTTCAAGTGCTTTGTCAAACTGATGCATCTTTTCATAGATGATCAACAAGTACTGCAATGCTTTAGGTGTTCGCGGAAACTGCTTTAAAATCTGCAAAAAGATCTCTTGGGAGCGTTCTAAAAAGCCTGCTTGAAAATAGGTCTTACCTAAAAGAAAAAGAATCTCTTGTTTTTGTTTATGATCTTTTTGGATATCTAAAAGGATCAAGTAGATCTCGATACACTTTTCATAGTTTCCGTTTTGATTATGCGACTGCGCTAAGATTATGGCCGCTTCTTGAGTAATGCTACCTGAGGTCAAAAGTACCGTTAACTCTTGCGCAGTCGTCTCGGTACGAAAGATGTTAACAAAACTGTTAAGGGCTAAAGTTTCCTCTTTCAGACGCAGTCGTGTCACCCAGTAAGAGATAAGGGTGATGATAAAGACCAAAAGAAAAAAGATGATAATACCAAAAAGAGGGTCACGAAATTCTAAAAAAAGACCGTTCACATCCGCTCCAATAGTTTTTATCTTGTTAACTTAATTATACCTCATAACTTCTTTAGGCTCTTGACGTTTATCATCACAAAGTCATCACATGACGATTAAAATAGCAAAAACCGTTGACTTCTTTCGTCAATCATCCTATAATGGTGATTAAATTATGAAGAATGGGGAGTTTAATCGTCAATGGCAATCAGTTACATACGCCCCGATAAATATTTTGAGGGAGCATTCGAACAACTCAAACTTATTAACACTTATGCTGAAGCGAGTCAGATCGTTATTGCTGATGAGATGGTCGACCATACATCACAAAACAACCGTCTCTCTGAACGACCTGATGTTGTTAAGTTTTTTAAAAGCCACAACAACCGAGACCTTCTTATATCAGATATTTGGGTTTTAAGTAGTAATATAACAGATCTTTTACAGATGTGTGCTTGCTTGTTAAAAAATGAGATTCGTATCCATGTTATTAATGCAGGTGTCATCTTAGATCAACAGAGTGACGTGATGTTGGTCTTAGGGCTTATTGATGAGTTAAGACAACAGGTAGAAAATCGGGAGAAGAAACTGATTGGTCGTCCGAAAGGAAGTCGTTCTTCTTCAAAGTTTGATCCTTACCTCGATCAGATCATCTCTTATATACGTGAAGAGATGAGTGTCAGTGCTATGGCACGAAAAATGAATGTTAGTCGTAGTTCTTTAAAGGATTACATTGAGTCTCGTGAACTAAAAGAGGTGGCTAAAGGCTTGGTCACCTTGGATGTTAGTGAAGATGCTAAACGTAATGTCATCGGCAAAATCACCTGTCCACAAATAGAAAAAAAGTAGGAGTAGAAAATGAGTAATACAGTAGAGAGTGGTGCAAAAAACAAGTACCTGAGCAAGATGCCATTTAGAAAGATGCGTTATTGGTTTTATGGAGCGATGACAGCATTTTCACTTATTGCACCATGGATCACGATCAATGGGAACCACCTCTTTTTACTCTCTTTTGACAAGCTAAAGCTGGATCTGGCTTTTGTAAAGTTTGATATGCAAGAGATGTACTTGATGCCATTTATCTTGATGATCCTCTTCTTAGGTATCTTTGGTATGACTGTTGTAGGGGGTCGTGTTTTTTGTGGATGGATGTGTCCACAAACGATCTTTCGTGTTATCTACAGAGATTTCATCGAAACAACCCTCTTAGGTCTACGTAAGCGTATCAAGAACAAACAAAAAGAGCCCGATATGTCTAAGGCGGAGAACAAGGCCAAAAAGCTCATCGCTGTCTTACTTTGGACTGCACTAGCAACCGTTGCAGCAGCTGACTTCTTGTGGTTTTTTGTACCGCCTGAAGACTTTTTTGCCTACCTTGCCAACCCTATGGATCACCTTGTCTTAGTGGGATCGATGATCGGTATAGTCTCATTCTTGGTCCTTGATATCATCATGATCAAAGAGAACTTTTGTATCTACGTCTGTCCTTATTCACGTGTACAATCGGTACTTTATGATGATGACACCGTTATGGCCATCTACGATCCACACCGTGGAGGAAAGATCTATGAAAATGATACAAAGCTCTTCTCTAAAGAGAAAGAGATCCGTGCAGCCGAACCAGCATCAGAGTGTACTGCTTGTGAATCATGTGTCACCGTATGTCCAACGCATATCGATATCCGCCAAGGTCTACAACTAGAGTGTATCAACTGTCTTGAGTGTGTTGATGCGTGTACTACAGTCATGGGCAAACTGGGCAAAGAGTCTCTTGTAAGATGGTCAAGTGATAAAGAGGTCATCTACCAACAAGGTAAGACCCATTACCTTAGACCAAAAGTCATTGGATATGCCATTATCTTGATCTTTATTACGGTTATCTTAGGTGTAATGGGAAGTAAAAAAGAGAACATGCTTCTTAACATCAACAAAGAGAGTCGTCTCTACTCTGTAACTAAGAGCGCCGAGGGAACTGAGGTTGACAATGCTTACGTCTTCTTATTGCAAAATACCCAAAGTAAAGATCATAAGTTCTACTTTGAGGTTATTCCTCCAAAAGGGATGGAAGGTAAGATCAAAATCAAGAAACCAACCGCGCCATTTACAGCACATCCAGGCTATAAAAAGAAAAAAGTGGTTGTTCTTTACACTAATGGATTGTTAGTTGATGATAGTACTAAAGATACTATCATCCCTATCACCATCAAGGCCTACGCAACGGATGATAAAGAAAACATTGTTGTTCTAAGACAATCAACCTTTACCTTCCCAAGAAAAGATGTTTACGACGCCGCTAAGTAAGCAACAAGGAGTGATCTTCACTCTTTGTCATACCGATAAGCTTTAACCCTTATCGATCTCCTAGACCCCTTCAAAGCACTGCATACCTACTACTTATAGCAAATAAT
>Ga0256826_1001272_pt1 | contig 15703 bp, 15 predicted proteins | sample CV79metaG_FD_185975 | JGI IMG/M metagenome (GOLD analysis project Ga0256826, IMG submission 185975) | Hydrothermal vent microbial communities from East Pacific Rise, Pacific Ocean - CV79 | ecosystem: Environmental > Aquatic > Marine > Hydrothermal vents | place: Pacific Ocean: East Pacific Rise...
TTAATCTCATCAAGAAGACCTTTTACAATAGAGGTCACCCCATCAATGTCCATTGCACCACGTTTTAATAACTCATCAAATTCACTTTGAAAGTTTTCATCTTTTGTACTAAATATTTTCACTATATATCCTTGAGTATATCATCGCATAATTTTAGCTAAATTTTATAAATAGTAGATATTTTAATATTTTATAGGGTAAATTTTAAATGTAAGTAATTAAGAAATTTTCCCAAATTTCATACCATATGTTCATGAATATATGTAAAATCATTATCATCAAGATGTTGAATTATATCTTTTTAGATTTAAATTTTGCAAAATAAACTATATATAGAAATTTTATTTTTAACCTTACTATAGTAAAAAAGAAATATAATTAAACAAATTAACTAAAGAAAACTCATATGTATAAATATATAACTTTTATCACTCTTCTTCTCTTTTTTCATGCTTGTGGAGGAGGTGCTAGTCAACATGAACCTCGTGAAGAGAAAATACTCTACTTTGTGGACTCACCAACCAATGGCATTGACTACACTTGTGGCGAACGTAGTGGTGTAACTAAGACATACACACAAAATGGCATAACAAAACATGGACTTTTTAAATGTGTCTACTCACCTATTACCTTTAAACTTGGTTCACTTACATTAGGCTCCGTAGACAATATTAGCTCGGAACAAACCATTTACCCTCAGAGTTTAGTTCCAAATTTTAACGGAGACTTTAACAATGAAGATGTATTAAAAATAGCTATTCTATTACAGTCATTAGATGACCATAATAGTAGTGACTATATTAATATTTCACAACAGACAAAAGAGAAAATAACATTAACTAGTTTAAAAAACATAACTATTTCTCAACTAACTCAAATTATTCAGAAGATGGGCTTTACTCCTGTTAGTAAAGATGAAGCAAAAATACATCTTATTTTAAACTCTCCTAATATCCACAGTGGAAAACCAAAAGTTGAAGCTTTTGAAGAGGATATATCTTCTGATTTAACAGTTGGTAATATTATTGGAAAACTAAACATAGACAGAGGAGATGCTGACCTTATTTTCCCTTTTACACTAGAAGGAGAAGGTAAAGAGTATTTTATGGTTAACAACAAAGGTAAGCTTATTTTAACACAGAGCCTTACAACTCCACAAACTTTTAACCTTACTCTTACAGCTAAAAATGCATTTGGCTACACCACAGTACCTGTTACCATTCATGTTGAAGATTCAAGTAAAATAGGAAAAGCTCAAATGGGACGACTTAAAGGCTCTAGTGTTAAACTTTTTAAACTTGCTAAAGACCACTCTCTTGAACTAGTGACAACAGAGACCACAAAAAGTGTAGGGAGTCTAAATCAAATTGGAAATTTTGATTTACATACCGAACTACTAGAAGACCAAAGTTACTACATTTATGAAGTATATGGAGGGGTTGATATTGACATAGAAGATGATGGTATAAAAGATAACAACGAAACACCTAATAATGGAAAATTACATCTTATCTCTAAAGGAATTTGGCTAAAAAATTTAAATCAGAAGATACGTATTACCCCTCTTTCAGAGATGCTATACAGTTACATAGAGCGTGATGGATTTAATAATATTGAAGATAGTCTAAAAAAGTATGCTCAAATTTTACTTAAAAAATCACTTGATAGCTATGAGGAAATTGATGCTAAAGATATTTTTATTTTTAATCCTTCTCAAGATAAAAAGAGTCTATATAGCACATTAACATATGATAATAGATACAATACGATTAAAAGAGAGATACGTGCAGGAGATAGCAATTATATAGACTCTATTTTCTCTGCTTATGTAGTAGACTCTTTTCAGGCAAATGCCATTGAGATAATAGGTTCTAGTATCTATACAATTGATATGCTTAACTCAGGTGAATTTAGAATTTACGACTTGGATACCAAGAAAAAAATAGGAGCTATTAAACTTCCTAATACTCCAACTGATGAAGATACTCATACTCTATATATTAACCTACTAGTTGGTGAAGTAAGAATCTCTAGTTTAACTGATTGGTCTTATGAACTTTTTATAAAAGATCAAACAAATCCTACACTAGATGAAGAACCATTTATAAAAGAACTTTTAATGTCAGGTAATTTTAGCCGAACCACACTGACAAAAAGTAGCTCCGTTACACTTTTTAGTCAAGAGAGACAAACGCATATATATAACTTTGATACCGATATAGCAGAGAGTAAAACTATTAAGTTTTTTAATGTAGATAAACATAATGTTTTTTACAAATTTGAATTTAACTCACAACTCAAGAGTATTGATAGCCTTTGGGTAAATGGTGAATACCTATATGTTGTAGGAGAGAATAAAATACATATTTTTAAAGAGAGTAATACAAAAGCAACTTTAAGTAAGATTTACACTAAAAAAAATGTTGCTGGAAATATTTTAGGTATTGAAAATAGTATACTCTATATTTTAAAAGAAAAAATATTAACTCTGTATGATATAAGTTCTCCTAAAGAGCCAAAATTTATTGAAAATATTACTGTTCCTTTTAACTATAAATTAGGCATTAAAACTAATGAGAAATATATAACCACAGGTTCACAGATTATTGATATAGCTTCTTTAAGAGCCTCTAAAATTGCCAACTAAGCCCCAAATAGCTAGTAAAAGATTGCTCTTTTAGTTTAGCTTTTGGTAGAGTGTCTCCAACTCGTGAACTTACTTTTAGCTCTTTAAAGTTAAGTCTCCAAGCATCTGCTCTTAATGTTAAAAAAAGTTGTTCTTCTAGTTGATAGCTATAACCTACTGTCATTTTCTCTCCTAAAGCTTTAGAGGTATCATCAATAAAAGTATCTTGTTGCTGATTATTAACAGACTCGGACATCTCCACTTTAGCATTTGAATAGAGTAAACCAACTTGAGCAAAAAACAGATCTTTATCACTTATTTTATTAGAATATATTAAACTAAGAGCAAGACCTTGAGTTCTATAATTAAACAAACTGCCATAATTATAAAAATCTTTATAGCTATCTTTTGCATTTAAAACAGCATATCTGTAAATAAAGTTTAATCTACATACCTCATCTTCTACACTCTTAAGAGTATAATTAACATAAAGTCCAAACTCATCTTTCTCTATCTCAGCATAGTTACCCAGCTTTTGTTTTGTAGTAACTACAAACATATTGCTATTTAATTCTTTTAATAAAAATTTTCCATACATACCAAACATCAAGCTATCATAACTGTAGCTACTCCCCAAAGTAAACTCCAACACATCATAGTCTATAGCTGAATTAAGTTCACTTGAATCTAGTTCAATAAGATAAGAGCTATAACCTATATCAGTATGAACTCCAAAACCATCAGCATGAGCATTTTTATCTTTATAAAAACACTCTTCGCTATTTTGAGCAAACAATACAAAAGAAAATAGTATAAATATAATATATTTCAAAATAATTATCTTCTATATAGGTGGAGTTAAAGCTACTTGTGCTTTTTTAGGAACTAGCCAAATATTTTTCTCTAGTTTCATCTCTTCTGAGTTACTTTGACTACGATTAGTCTCTTTTAATATGCTTACACGTACTCTTCTAAATACTTCCTCTATTGGTATCTCCTCATCAAGAAGATATTTCATTAAAGCATAACTGTATGGACTATGTTTAGCATCATAAATACTCCAATCTTTTGCTCTTTGGTTACGTTCAGTAGCATAGGAGACCAAAGTAGAGTTAGGTAGTTTATAACTATAGTCATTATCTAACAAAACATCTATATCTTTTTTAATACCCTCATCATAACGAATAGCCCCAGCTCTAAACTTTTCCAAACTAAAATTACCTCTAAAATTTTTTAGATTCTTAGAATTTTCTATATCATTCATAGGAATATAATGTTTTTGATAGTCCCTACAAGCATCAATAGCCATAATACTATGTTTAGCACGAACCTCTTTTAAAAAATCATAAAATTTAAATATACTCACAAGCACAGGTCTCTCTTTATCTGTCATCATTAAAAACTGTTCTGAACTATTTTTTTGTAAACTGTTCCCATGTCCAGCAAAATAGATAAATACTATTGTATTATAAGGTTCTATTTTGCTTTTTAAACCTTCTAATGTTTGATTTAACTTCTGTAAAGTAATATCAAATACCATAGTAACATCAAAACCTATTTTTCTTAAGCTCTTGCTCATGCCTATTGCATCGTTTATAGGATTATCTAACTCATTACCTACATAGTGCTTATTTCCAATAACCAAAGCAACTCGTTTAGAAATTTCTTCATGACTAGGTTGAATTGCACACCCAACGAAAAGAAACATAGAAAAAAACATCACTTTTCTAAACATTTAACTCCTCCTTTTTAAACTCTTGTTATAATTGTAACATCTTAAAGAAAGGGTTCAACTTGAAACAACTACCAATTTTTATAGGAATATTTATACTATTTTACACTACTGCATGTAGTAAACCAAAATCAACAATTAAACTATCTTTTTCTAAATCCATTGGAGGGGGAAACCCTGAAGTACTGAACCACTGCTTCGGACTTAAAAAAGTTGCAAAGAGACTCTGTTTTGACCACTTTTTTCCTAACAACAGTAATATTCTTATCCATTCTAATCAAGGTGAAGCCATTATGTTAGCAGGAAGAGGAGAGCATGTAGAAAAAAGAGAGCTACAACTCCATAAAAACGATGACAAAGTACTGCTCTACCTTGACATAAGCAATGTAAAAACACCTCTTAGTTCCAACATAAAAACAACAATATTTACTTATGATAAAAACAGTGTAGTTGTAAACATAAATACAGATGAGATAAAAGAGAAAATAGTCTTAAAAGATAAAGATGGAAATGTGGTTTTAAAGTATCATATAAAATAGTAAATTTGTTAGCGAAGAGAAAAGCTAAAAGCTCTTCTCTTTTTTGTCAGCTCTATTCTAAAATATTTTCAGAACTTCTACAAGCACCTGCTAATCTCTCAAGAGGGTCACAATATCCTTGTACCTCTACTGGATTGTTTTTATTTACTAAAACCTCAGGATTTCCACCATTAGTTGTAGAAGCTGTTGCTACAGCACCCAATACGAAAACTACGCTCATAAGTCTAATAAATCTTTTCATGATTTACCCTTTATAATAAATTTTTATGATTGACTATTTAAGTAATCATGTTGCTAGTTTATTAGATTAGAAGGAAATAATCGAGGAAGAAAAAAGAAACATTTTTATGGTTTTAGGAAACTTTTAAGAACCTATCATAGAAGCTAAAAAGTATGTTAATTTTATTGATTTTACTATATAATATAACATCTACTTTGAAATGGAATAAGAGATGATAAAACATACTAAAAATGAATTAAATAACAAATTATTAAGAGAAAAATTTAGCTATATTATTGACCACCATATTAATGGAGGAAAAAAAACTTTAGCCATTGAAACCTTTGGTTATGAACGTGAAAATCAAGTCTCAAACTTATCTTCTAGTAACTACAAACCAAGCATTAAAAAAATGCATATAGAGAGTATGGAGAGACATCATCAAATTCCTTTAACTATTTGGAAAAGCTCTTTCCCTTTCAATCAAACCCAAATAGACAAAGAGATAGCCGAACATAAGGCATCAAAAAGAGCTGAAAGAATCTCTTTTGAAGAGAATGATAATATCTTTATTAAAAATCAAAAACTTTTTGAAAACCTTAAAGGAGTTTGGTATGCATACATCTACCCATCTAACCCAAACTCTGCCCAAGAGACAGAAGGCATCTGGATAGTAGAAACCACCATAAATGACGACTACTCGGTAGTAGACTACTGGGGTAATGCTGGGTACTTAAAGATTGGAAAGAACCAAAGTCTAATCATCAAAGAGCCATATGAAAACAGTGACTTAACAGTCATTAGATTCTCAAACCGTCATGTTAGTTTTGAACATTTTCGTTTTACCATTGTCTCCAACCAAAACGGAACAATCAATGAAATGGTCAATTTTGGCTTCTACTCACGTAAAAAATACTCTCCACAAGAGGCAAAAGAGATTTTAGGAGAGATGAGTAAAGTGCAGTTAAAACTTGACTTTGGGTTTGCTCAAAGGATAAATGAGCAGTGGGTAGTGAGATCCAGATAAAAATTTTAATTAGCTAAACAAGTAGCCACATAAGTACTTCTTGTAGAAAATTTAAAAAAATCATTTTCTGCTTGACTATATACATATACTTTTTTATTAGGATAACTTTTTCCATTTGGTCGAAGAGCCTCTGTATTCGTCCAATAATTACAATCTGAACACTCACTTTTTTGATATCTATTACTATTTTCTATTATAGTTTTAGAAGGTAAACTACTTCTTCTAACATTACAATACTTTTTTGCATCACTCCATTTTTTAATAGCAACACCACAATTTTGAGAACAATGAGTAGTGTTTACAAAATACTTTTTATGAATATGCGTATTTCTAATCTGTTTCTCAATATATTTAATATTAGTATTATCTCCATAGTTAATAACTTTACCATTGATACTCATACTTTTCATATTTTTAAGACTATCTTTAATATCTAAAGTTGTATCTAGGATTTCCTCAGTATCTCTTTTAATTTCTGTATCTTTTGTAGTTGTTCTATTCTCTTTTGAAACCAAAAATCCTGTTCCTATGGCTAAAAAAATAAAGAAAAAAAAGGTTTGTTTTAAATATTTCATCGACTTTCCTCTGTTTCATTAATTATTTGTGTTTCTATATTTGTAATAGTATTGTTTTTTCCAAAATTAATAATTTTACCACTATAGGTAGTTCTAGTTGGAACTATCACTTCTTTTTTATTTTCAATAAATGCTACAACTATAGAAAAAACTCCCCCTATAATAGCCACAATAATAGCTATTATAGTCTTATTCATCTGTAGCTCCTTTTTTGACTTTGGTCAAATTATTTTCTATAGTTTTATTTTGATTTTTTGTTGTGATATCTATTTCCTTTAGTTTAATATATCTATAATCCTTATTCTTTTCAAAAAAATCAAATACACTCTTAAAACTAGATATAGAACTTAAATATCCCAAATGCCTACCTACTGTTTTAACATGTTTAGAGCGAATAAAATGTTTTGAAAGGGCTAATCCTTGACTATACGGAATCACCTCATCATTTTCACTATGAATTAACATTAATGGAATGGTTGTATTGCCATCTGAAGAGATAGGTGCATATAGTTTTAACTCTTTATAGTCTGTAAAAGGTACAGAAATTCCCATTGCCTTAGATAATTCTTTATAAGAAAGAAATGAACCTTCTGTTACTATAGCTCGAACTTTACTTTTGTTTATATTATCTAATGTGCCAAGTAAAGATGTTCCTCCTATACTTTGAGCATAGATATAAATATTATCAAAATCATTTGTTAGATAATTAATTGTTGAATTTATATCAATACTTAAACCTTTAGGAGATGGAGAACCTTTGGATTTTCCATATCCTCTATAATCTAAAAGCAATAAATCATATCCATTTTTAACAAAAAGAAGCAAGGAAGAAAAAGAAAGAGTAGTAATATTATCTGCATTACCATGTAGAAAAAGAATAACCCCCTTATTCTGTATAGTTGACTTAGAGCGATAAAGTACAGATGAAAGTTTAATTCCATCTGTAGTGTTAATATCTAATGTCTTATGGAAGAAAGCATTAGATAATTTTTTTTCTATTTTAGGTGGATGATATAAAATTGCATTTGTGCATCCACTTAAAAAAAAGATAAAAACTATCCCAAAAGAGATAGAGTGTTTAAATATGATTTGCTTTATGTTTACTAACATCTATTTTTCCTTTTAATAAAAATATAACATCTTTTGGAGAGAAAGAGAAATAACCTGTATCATTGAATTTTTTTCTTAATTCAGGAAATGGAACTTCTAATAAATTTTCTATAACATAAGCACAATTTTTACTTGCAAAGTAATAAGGCATTCTAAAGTTATTTTTATTTCTAAGAATATGCTGAATATGAGCAGAAAAAAGTTCTTGTTTATCTCTATCCGTAGTTAATTCTTTAATAGGAAAGAGAACTAACATTCTTCCCCTATAATTATCTCCTATAGCTAATTGGTCTGCTTTTGTAAATTGACCATTACTATTACCTACTATACCATTAAAATCATACTTAATTTTATCAAAGAAATTCATATTTTTAGGTTCATTAAGTGCAAAATTTATATAATAATCATTAATACTTTCTGTACTATTATTGTCTAAAATATCATTGTCATTTAACCTTTTTTCTTTATACTGTATAGGTTGAAAAGATACATTTGCTAAAAATTTTTGGTTTGATTTAATAATAGTTCTTTTCTTCCGATTTTTATCAGTAGTAATAACATGAAGAATAGAATGACCAAATGATTCATCTGAATTTTTTCCTGTAGTAAAATACCCATATTCAAATTGATTTTCAATATGAGAACAATTTATTTGAGGAAACTCTTGAATTTTACGAAATAACTGTTTTAATAAAACATAACGATTATAGTACTCTTTACAACTTCTTTGTTCTCTTGTTACATTGTTATCAAAAAAATAATGCAGAGTTGCTTTCATCTCTTTTGATGGACTTTTAACACCATCTTCCGATAAAAAATAATGATAAGCCAATGATTTATTTATGTCATCAATATCATTAAATATCCCTTTATTTGACATAAAATATTTATAAGAAATATTACTATCCAAATCTGTAATAAGTTCACTTTCAATATATGTTCTTGATTTAGAAATATCTTGTAAGTCAATTTCCTCTTTTTGTTTATTATAAAAGTTCATTGCTAACCATGATGGATGATTATAAAACTTTTTAGATTTGGCAATGCTAAACAAATAAGTTGCTGTTGCAATTTCTTTACTTTCTTTTAGTTCATGAATAATATTACGCATCTTTTCACTTATTTTATAAAGTGTTGTCCCAACATACTCTGCTCCATTCCTAAATTTTTTTATTTTATTGGCTAACTTTTTAATATTTACTGTAGAAATATTTTTATTGTAGAATTGGAGTATTGCTTTTAAATTCTCAGTTGTTTTTTGAACATTTTGTGTTGGAAAATAAAATTGTTCTCCTGTTATCTCTTCTATTTCTTTCATCTCTTTATTTTCTACTTTTATTGATTCTTCATCAACAAGTACCTCTCCATCATGGATAGTGAACAAAGATACAAGACTCCAATAATGTCGTAGTCTTTTTCTATCTTCAGGTTTACATTTATCTAAATTATCAAAAGCAAGATAACTTAAACCTTTGGATTTTGAGGATAAAGAGGAAAACTGATGAGCTAAGTCTATTTCATCTATTGCAGATATTGTTAAATTATCCATTAGAAATAGACTATCATTTGATTCTATATTTTCTATATGTTTTTTACATTCATTGGTCTCTTCTGCATACGAAATATTAAAAATAATGAGTGTAATTAAAAATAGCTTTTTCATTTAGTTATCTCCTCTACTGGTTTATGATAAGTTGCTTTTTTTATACTACAACCTGAACTGACTAATAAAAATCCTATGAATAGAATCCAAAATATATTTTTTTTCTTCATTATCTTCTCCTTTTATATGAATCCATATACTCTTGAATATTATTGATTAAATTAACTAAATCACTTTTTGGAAAAGCTTGAAAAGCATTCATAAATCTTTGCACTTCTTGATAATTAGGGTTAGGTAGACCATAGTTTTTAAAAAGATAATAAACTACACTTTGGTTATTGGGATTCAAAAAGAGTGATAAACCTACTTCATAAAGAGTAAATCTATCATGTAAAGATTGAAAATCTACTGCACAAGCTTCTAAACTTTGTCTTGAAACAGACATTCCAGATAAAGCAGAAAAAATTCTACTATAGTTAGAACCAAAATTACTATTACCTGAACTCATTCCAAGAAAAGAACCTCTATCTTTATTCTTTCTTGATATAGGAGTTAATAAAAGATTAGCAAGAACATTATTATGCTCAATACAAGTTTGATAATCCTGAAATTTACTTGAAATAGAATAAGAAACAATATTTGCACTATCTTGAATTAACTTTTTCAAATTATTGTTTTGTCTCTCCTTGTATCTCAAATTTTGCTTTAATTGACTATTTTGACTATCTGTTTGTGCAATACGATTTCTTAATGATGCAATTTCTATTGCATATTGAGAATGTACTCTACTTAATTCTATAGCAGAATTTTCTTGGGCAATATTTAGTTTCTCCAATAAACTACTAGCAATCCTTTCTAATCTTGTTCTTTCTCTACTATTATTACCCATTTGTCTCATTTGTCGATTTACTTGATTTAATTCAGATTTTATTCCTTTTATTCCTCTTAGAGATATTTTTGCAATACGAAGAGATTCTCTTGCAATACCAAGATTTTTATGTAGTTCATTAATATTATCTGAAATATTTAAAACCTCATCAAACACTTCATTTGTCAACCTTTGATTTTCATAATGAATAGATGTAGTTGAAAGATGAAAAGGCTGTCCTTGACACTCTCCTCTTGCACCTTGATTATTAATTGTTCCACTACATCTTCCCATAACATAACTAGGAATCAAACAAGCAATCCCCACAATCAAAACTTTCTTCTTAAAACCAAGCATTTTTTCTCCTTTTTTAAGCTTATTTTCTATATTAAATGAATCTTTGTAAAAAATTATCTATATTTTTTAGGGTATTACTCTTGTTAGATAATCTCAATTACTTAAACTTAAAGACTTTTCATATTTTTCAATTCAAAGTATAAAATAAAAATAATCAAAAACTAAAAAATCCTAATTGTAAATTAACTGTAAGATAATTGTAAAACTCTTTTATTAACTTTACTAATAATTTATGTTTTAAAATATTAAAAAAACATTAAAAATAGTTCTTATTTAGATGCCAATTAATATTAATCTAATTTTTCAACTATGCTATAATGCATAAAAAAATAAAAAGTGACTAAAGGGATTAAGATGGAAGAGACCATACAACACTTTTATAATCAAGAAGAGAGGCTCAGTTTTATTATTGACTATCTTAAACTAAATGTTAAAGATATTGCCAACTTATGGGGTGTACAGTCTAACTATGTCTCTAAACTTAGAGAACAAACACATGGTAGTCTAAAACCTATGCACCTTTATGCCTTTGTAGGAGCGTACAAAATTCCTTTTAAAATTTTTGACAATAAAGTTAAAACTTCTACAGATGTCATCAAAATTTTAGAAGAGATGAAACGTGAGAAAATTAAAAAACTTTTTAAACAAGATGAAAATTTTTTAAAAAATATTCAAGGAGATTGGTATGCTTACTTCTACCCTAGTAATAAATTTGCCGATATTTATAGAATAAAAACAACCATTAATGCTGATGGGACAGTAATAGACCAAAACAACAACTGGGGAAAACTACTTATTGGAACAAATCAATCACTCATTGTCAAAGAGGCATCTAACAGTAAAAATCTTATTACTATTGTCTTTGACAACCACAAAGTAGCTTATGGGATGTTTCATTTTTCATTGGTCTCCAAACGTAACCACATTCCTAGAGAGATGTTTAACTTTGGATTTTTTTCACGTCAAGAGATAGAGACAGAAAAGGTCAAGGAGATACTAGGAGAGAAAGAGAAGATACAACTCAAAATGTTGTGCGAATTTGAAGAGGGAATTGCTGAATATGTTGAGATGTATGGGTAGAGTTTTATTAACGCTTGTTTTATTTTTTTCTTTGAGTTTTGGAGAGGATTTTGAGAGAGTTTGTGATGAAGAGGTTTTGAAAGAGGATTTTAATATTACTGTTGTTGAGGATGCTTGTTTTAAAACGGCAGATTACTATTTTAATGAGAAAAATTTTAATGATGCTTCTTGGTACTATCTTCTAAGTGATATCAATAAAACCATTCAACTTGAAAAATATCTTAATAGTTCAAGTAGTGTTATATACGCCAATATTGCTCATAGTTATCTACTCAAATCTGATTTTAACCATGCAAAAAAATATTATCAAAAATTTATTGCAAATTACCATCAACCAAAAGAAGGAATAGAAGAGGATTTTAAACTTTTAAGAGATATCTATCCTCAAAAAAGAATATTAATAGAAGAGGGAGAAAAAATATGGAACAAACTCTATCACAATATTGAAGAGGTCGATGCCCTTTACGACAGATATAAAAAACTAGAACAACAACGAAACTATAAAGAGATGATAAGCGTTTTAAAGAAGATTATTAGCATAAAAGAGAAATATATCTCATCTAATAATCTCTCTATTAAAATTGAGTACAATAATCTAGGCTCAGCTTACTATCATATAGACAACTATATAAAATCTTTTGAGTACCATCAAAAAGCTTTAAAGATAGAAGAGGATAAGCTAGGAAAAAACAACCCAAATACAGCAATAAGCTATAATAATTTAGGAGCATTACACCATGCCCAAGCCAATTATTCTAAAGCTTTAAAAGATTACAATAAAGCACTAAAAATCAATCAAAATTTTTATGGTAACCAATCTATTCAAGTTGCAGGAGACTATAATAATATTAGTCTTGCTTACAAAGGAAAAGGCTATTTAGAGAAAGCTTTAAAAATGGCTCTAATATCTTTAACTATTTATAAAAATCAACATAACCCACCACCTATTAGAATAGCCATTATTCATAATAATATAGGTACTATTTACCATATAATAGGAGAGTATAGAAAAGCACTATATCATTCAGAAAAAGCACTCAAAATATATAAAAATCTATCTATAAAAAATGAGGATGTAGGAGCAGTATATCACTCTTTAGGTACAGTTTATGAAGATATGTCTCAACCACAAAAAGCTTTAGATAACTACAATATGGCACTGAAATATTATCTTCAAATTTTAGGAGAAAATCACTCAAAAGTGGCAATTATTTACAATAATATAGGCTCTCTTTATAATAAGATGAATGATTATAACTTAACCATAACATATTATAATTTAGCCTTAAAAATATATGATAACATATCACAAAAACAGAGTAGTTCTATTCCCTCTATTTATAATAATTTAGGTGCTGTATATGTAGATATGAAAGCCTACAAAAAGGCTTTAGAACACTATAATCTTGCATTAAAATATTATGAAGAACTCCCCGATAAAAATTATTTAGGAATTGCCATAACTTATGATAATCTAGGTGCTTTATATGAGACACTTGGTGATTATAATAAGTCATTAGAGTATCATCTCGAATCTTTTCAGTTAAATAAATCTATTTTAGGTGAGAAACATATCCAAATAGCTACAAACTATAATAACTTAGGACTCATATACAGTTCAATGGGAAAAGAAGAAAAAGCTAAATTATTTTATGAAAAATCGCTTCTACTCTCTAAAAATATTTTAGGCAAGAACCATATTAAAACAAGCATTAGCCATTATAACTTAGCTCTATTTTATCGTCAGAATAGAAAGTACGATAAAGCCTATTTCCATATTAAAAAATTTTTTAATATTTTTTTAAAAGAGAGAGATAAAAATTTTACTATTTTAGACCCTTTTCAAAAACAAAAATATCTTAGAGAGGCTATAAATATAAATGATTTATTTCAACTCTCTATTCTATATTTTAAAGAACGAGGAAACAGACAAGAAATAATAGATAAAAATCTAAACTTTTGGCTAAACTACAAAGGAACTCTCTTCGAATACCAAAACATTCTCTCAATGGTAAAAAATAACCCAAAAACCCCTAAACACATTGTTACCTCTATCAACAAACTTAACCGTTTAAACAGTCAACTCAGTAATATTAGAAACGTAAAAAAAGAGGAAAATTTAACAAAACAGATACACACTATAGAGATAGAACTAAGCAGAGAAAACGATACACTAAAAAGTATTCTCAACCTTAGTGAGATAAACAGTACTAAAATTACCAATAATCTTCAACCTCATCAACTCTATATAGACTTTGCACGAGGCAATGACAACTACTATATCTTTACAGTTGATAAACAAAACGACATAACATTTCAACAGATAGATGAAAATCGTACCAAACTTATTGACAGAAACATTAGAGACTATAGAGAAAATACAAAAAATATGGCAGAAAGAATAGCTGAAAAAAAGATAACAGAAGAGTATAGAGAAGAGTCAATAAAAGAGGCAAAAACCATTTTAAATAAACTCTATCATGAGATAATTGAAGAGTATTTAGATGATATTATAAAAGATAAAACTCATCTTGTACTTTCACCTGATGGGCTACTCAACTATCTTCCATTTGAGGCTCTATATAACAAAAATCGCTATCTTATAGAAAACTACACCATCAACTATATCTCTTCAGGAAAAGAGTTTATTCGACAAACAAAATTAACTAAAAAACATCCAAAACATGAGATGATACTCTTTGCTAATGCAAATTTCAATACAACAGTTAAAGCCTATAATCCAATTGAACAGACCTTGTCCCCTCTATATGCCAAAACAAATAAACAGAAAAAGATTGAAAAACAGTTTAATAATTTAGGAGATATAGAGATTGAGGTGATAGAAAAACACTACCGTAACCCTCTTATTTTTAAAGAAGAGAATGCAACTAGTAAAAACCTTATGATGGTTGAAAGTTCAAAAATACTACATCTCTCTACTCATGGATATATTTTAAAAGATGAAAATATAGTTAACCCAATGCGTAAAGCCATATTGGTTTTTGCAGGTGCAAATAAGAGTATTAATAACGCATCTATCTCTGCTTTAAAACTTTCGGCATTAGATTTAAAAGATACAGAGTTGGTTATTTTATCAGCTTGTCAATCTGGGCTAGGAGATATTCAAAGTGCCGAAGGGGTAGTTGGATTACCAAAAGCACTACTTCAAGCAGGAGCAAAAAATGTTCTTATGAGCCTATGGATAGTAAGCAATAAAAAAACAGCTACACTTATGAACTATTTTTATGATAATATTTCAAAGAAACAAAACTATAACCAAGCTCTGCAAAACGCAAAAATTAAAATGATAAAACTTCATCCTCATCCATACTATTGGAGTTCTTTTATTTTAAGTGGATTATAAAAAAGGAAAAAACATGAAAAATATCTTACTAGCAATCACTATACTCTCTGTTTATCTCTCTTCTGAAACTATAAAAATTACAGGTACAAAACCTGTAGATGAAGGTCAAAAACTTATACATCAAGAAGATACTATAAAAGGTGCTAAAGATATAAACAATAGCTACCAGTATCAAGAAAAATCTTTAGAAAAGATAAAAAACACCCTTATAATTAGACGTAAAGATATTACACATGCACCATTTACATTACTATATTATAATGGCAAAGATAAAAGTATTAAAACACTAAAAATTGAGAAAAGCAATCTTAATAGTGTAAATTTTACTGTTAAAAAATCTATTTTAAAAGTAGGAGATAGAGTTTTAGTTATAAATAATAAAAAGTCAGACAACAAACAGGCACCGAAAGGAAAAGAGGTGATTATAGAAGTAGAAATTATAAAATAAAATCAATACTTCCTCTCATACCTAGCTAACATACTCTCATTTCCAATCAAGCCTCCTTGATGAATGTAGAGTGTTGGTAGAGAAAAAATTTCTGGATTTTCTAACAAGGTTAGCCATCCGTGAGGGTCATAGAGTAAATCAAACTCTATACCCA
>Ga0256826_1001273_pt1 | contig 15688 bp, 7 predicted proteins | sample CV79metaG_FD_185975 | JGI IMG/M metagenome (GOLD analysis project Ga0256826, IMG submission 185975) | Hydrothermal vent microbial communities from East Pacific Rise, Pacific Ocean - CV79 | ecosystem: Environmental > Aquatic > Marine > Hydrothermal vents | place: Pacific Ocean: East Pacific Rise...
ACGATTATCTTGCGATCCATCAAAACTTTCTACCCCAAAACTACAGGTAATTTTAGGTAAGTCATCAATCTCCATCTGCACAATAAAGGCGCGTAACTTCTCTGCCATTTCTAAGGTCTCTTGATGGGAAGCATGTGGCAATATCACCACAAACTCTTCACCACCAAAACGTGCTAAGGTATCATCTTGAGAGAGTTGGTAGTCTAAGCCATTCACTAAGGCCACTAGCACATCATCACCTACCAAGTGGCCATAGGTATCATTAACCTCTTTAAAGTAATCAATATCAAGCAAAATAAACCCAAAAGGCTCACCTTTTTTGTAAATAAGCTTCTCTAGCTTCTCCTCCATATAAGCACGGTTATATGCCGAGGTCAAGTAGTCTTTAATGACACGCTGTTCGAGAGACTTGGTGGTCTGTTTGAGCTCCGTGGTGTATGCTAAATCTTTTGTGATGTCTTGCACTACTAAGTAGTACTGTTGTAAGTCAGTCAAAAAATCCATCGTTAATTTAACATCAAGCTGTCTACCTGTTCGCGTCTGCGTCTGGATATGCATCTGCTCTATCTTCTCACCCTGCTTAACACTCTGTAGTAGCTGAAGGCAGGGCTCAGTGTCTTCAAACACAACACGTATCCCCAAGTGGCGAATATAATCTTCGTTATACTCAAACATCTCACAAAATGCCCGATTTAGATAGGTAATCTTACCTTTATCATCTAAAAGGGCAATACCATTTAAAGCGATGTCAAAAGTGACCTGAAACTTTTCATTGAGTTGATTAAAAGCACTTTCTGAAGCGTCTAATTCTGTCGTCAATGTTTCTACCTCTTCTGCCAAAGCTTTTTCATGGCTTTGATCAACCATCGTTAAGATAAACCCTTCTAAAGGAGCTGGAGCAAGAGTCAAAGTATAGTGCACCACAAGCACCTTTCCATCAGCACAGACTAAGGGCGCTTCAAAACTACTACGCGCATCCTCTTTAAGTGTTTTAAAGATGAAGTGACGTATTTTGAGTGCCTCTTCATCTGGTAAAAGGCGTTCATACCACTTTTGTCTGCGAAGCTGTTTGGCTGTGTAACCCAAAAGTGAACGTGCGCTTTCATTCATCTCTACCATGCGATTTTGTGGACTAATGAGGAGTGTTGCAACATCACTAAAGTTAAAAAGTGCTGACATTTTACGTTCAGAGGTTTGTAGTTTTTTTAGATAATTATAAATAGCAAAAAGAAGGGTGAGTATGAGAGCAATAAGTGTACCACTCATAAAGGTTGTGACAAAGTCACCTGCAAATAAGGAAGAGAAGAGAAGCAGAAGTGTTAGTACAATCTTCACAGCTGCTCCTTGTAAACTTAGATGATGACCGCTTCGCGTTCACCTTCCATAATTTCGCCTATCTCATAAGCGTCTGAATCTTTAAGTATTGTCTCTGCATCTTCAGGACGTACTACTAAGACCATACCCACACCCATGTTAAAGGCTCTAAACATCTCTTCGCGTGCTACATGTTGACCAATAAGGTCAAAAATAGGAAGGACACGAATATTTTCATCTTTAATGACAGCACGCATGTTTTCAGGAAGAACACGTGGCAGGTTCTCAACAAGACCACCACCCGTGATGTGTGCCATCGCTTGAATCTGTGGCTTGAACTTTTTGTATGTTTTAACATAGATGGTTGTCGGCTTTAAAAGTGTCTCAATTAGAGGTTTACCGTTAAAGTCTTCATTAAAGTCAAGTTCCATCTTCTCGAAAAGAACCTTACGTGCTAATGAAAAGCCGTTAGAGTGAAGACCCGAGCTTGGGAGTGCTAAAAGTTTATCACCAACACGTACATTACTGACCGTGTCAAGCTCGCACTTCTCTGCAACACCAACTGCAAATCCAGCCAAGTCGTAATCATCTTTACTGTACATACCAGGCATCTCAGCAGTCTCTCCACCAATAAGCGCACACTCAGACTGACGACAACCTTCAGCGATACCAGAAACGACAGCAGTCGCAACTTCAACTTCTAGCTTACCTGTTGCATAATAATCAAGGAAGAAAGAGGGTGTTCCATTGTTACAAATGAGGTCATTAACACACATCGCAACAAGGTCAATACCTACAGTGTTGTGAATTCCAGAGTCAATAGCAAGCTTTAACTTAGTACCAACACCATCTGTTGCAGCTAGCATGACTGGCTCTTTGTAACCTGTTGGCATCTCAAAAGCACCGGCAAAAGAGCCTATCCCACCAAGAACACCGGGAATACGTGTAGACTTAACTAAAGGTTTAATGTTCTCAACAAAACTGTTACCTGCGTCAATATCAACGCCTGCATCTTTATAACTAATCTGGCTCATGGTGGCTCCACAATATAATATTACCGCGATTATAGCGCATTAGAAGTGTGTTATGGATAAAAGGAGAATATGATTTTTGAAAAAATTGGTGGAGCATAGCGGGATCGAACCGCTGACCTCTTCACTGCCAGCGAAGCGCTCTCCCAGCTGAGCTAATGCCCCACAGATGTGGAGGTAAAATTATACGCTAAGCGTTGTTGTAACTCTCTTAAACTATAGGGCGTCTATAAGATGTTATAACGACTTGCATCTGTACGAGAGGCAAAAGGCTTGGCCTCTGTCTTCTTGCCGTCAACTATCAGTGTATACTGCTCCTCTGGTACTGTTTTACAGTACGTTAAAACTGCACGTAAGGCTAAATCTCTGTCTGCAGGAGTGGCATCCCTGCTTAGTAAGGTATGTGGTCCAGGGATTTTTGATGTTGTTATATGTATAAACTTCTTGTTATCTATCGCTCTAAGATAAGCATTTTCATCTTTTTTTCGTCCTACTACCATCTTGGCACCATCGGGTAGGCGCAAGTGACGTCCCCACTTTAAAACAGGGATGTCGGTAACATTAAAATCACTATCATACTTAATATAGTCAACCAACTTTATTGTAAAGTTAGCATCTGTTAGCAGGCAACCGCCGCCTGGACTCTCATAGTCTTTTATCCCGTATTTATCCACCAACTCTAACTGTCGATCTCTAGATCGTCCTTCTATTGCTTCTAATCTTTCTCTATCAACCCATCCCTCTTTCTCTACCATTGTTTCAGGAAGCTTTTGTGCTGAGAGTGGACGAAGCAAAAGTCCTTCAACATCTGCCTCTTTTAGCACCGTGTTAAGGGCTTCTGAATTTTGGCTCATAGGACGCTGCCCAAGTACCTCTCCTGTAATCAGAAAGTCTGCATTTAAATCTTGCATCATCTCCTTGGCCACCTCAAACATCTTAGCATGACAATCTATGCAGGGGTTAAAGTGTTTTCCATAACCATACTTAGGAGAGAAGAGAACATTTTGAAGGTATTCATTTTGAATGTCTATCAGTAAAAGTTCAACACCTAACTGTGCACACATATGCTCCATATGTGCCTGTCGGTCTTGAGTAGCACCGAATCCTGTGTTGATATGACAAGCCACTACTTCAACACCTTGGTCTACTATGAGTTTGATAGCAAGCGTGGAGTCTAGACCTCCACTAAAAAGGGCAAGTGCTTTACGTTTTTTTATAGTATCACTCATGTCAGTACAGTCATTTACTTCTCTAGATTTATCTCTGGACGCTCAAGCACACACTGATCTTGATAGATAAATTTATAATCTTTAGGGTACTTAATACTAAACAAAATTGAGTAGAAAATTGGGACAATTCCAAGTGTTAGTACCGTAGCAAATGCGAGACCAAATATAATCGCAATCGCCATAGGCTCCCATAATGGACCCCCCGTAAGCCATAGTGGTAAAAGACCACCGATAGTAGTCATCGTTGTTAACATAATCGGACGCATACGACGTTGCGCCGCTTCTATAATGGCATCTTGTGGGCTTAGTTTGGTCACATCAAGTTCATACTCTATACGCTCTATCAAAATAATTGCATTGTTAATAACAATACCCGTCAGAGAGATAACACCCAAATACGTCATAAAACCAAAGTATGACTTGGTAATTAAAAGACCAAAAACAACACCAATAATAGCCAAAGGAATCGTCATTAAAATCAGACCCGTACGGCGCAGTGAGTTAAACTGCGTCATCAGTAATATCAATATAATCATAGCGGCAATAGGAAACTTAGCAGAGACCGCTTTTTGCGCCATGTCTGAACTCTCTATCTCGCCACCATAAGCGTAGCTATAACCTAATGGCCACTCCTCTTCTTCTAAGTACTTGTCCAACTTCTCTTTGATGTCAAAAGCAGTTACACCTTCCATAAGTTCAGCACCAACTGTAATCGTATGCAGTCCATCACGACGAATAATCTTAGGAGGCTTCCACAAAATATCAATATCAGCGACCTGTGTTAGTGGCACAGACTTACCCGTTTGTGGAACAAAGACCAAGGTACTCTCCAGCATCGCCAAGTCAGACGTAAGATCATGGTTTGAACGTAAGACAATAGGAATGGTTTTGTTATTAGTACGATACTGCGTAATTTCACGACCTGTAAGGGCTGTTTGTAGAGAGTTGGCGATATCACTGTAGGTGACACCAGCATGGTGTGCAAGCGCTGGATTAATGTTAACTACCAACTTTTCTGCCCATTTATCCCAATCGTCACTTACTGCTTTTGTTCCGTAGATTTCACTCAGTGCTACCTTCAGATCATTAGCCTTTTGTTGCAATACTCTATTTTCACTACCACTAATACGAACTTGAATTGGTGTTTTAACCGGTGGTCCATTGTCCAGTTTCTTTACGGTGACATAGGCTGTAGAGAAGTGGTTAAAACCAAACTCTTCAATCTGCTTTTGAAGAACATCATAAGCATCTAAAGAGGTGGCATTGATTAATATTTCTGCATATTCGGGAGCACTACCCGTTGGTGTATTGGTCACCCAAAAACGGGGAGTTCCCTTACCGATAAATGACGTATAGTCATGGATATATTCAGGCTTTTTTTGCTCAAGGTAAAGCTCCATCTCTCTAACTGTTTTTCGGGTCTCTTCAATATCACTTCCTAGAGGCAAAGCAATTCGCACTATAAGGGAGGGCTGGTCAGCTGGTGGAAAGAAGATTTTAGGAATAAAACCAAACAGATAAAGTGAGACAACAAAAAGAGAACCCACTCCAATCACAGATAACTTTTGATATTTTAAAGAGTACGTTAATAATGATTTGAAGGTATTACACAACGGATTATTATAAGTAAACTGAGGTCCATCATTACGCTTTAAAAAGAGGTAAGTCATCATTGGTGTCAGTGTTAAAGAAAGTACCCACGAGCTCATTAATGTAATCGTAACAACCTCAAAAAGAGCACTGGTATACTCGCCTGCTGAGGATTCTGCTAGATAAATTGGTAAAAAGGCAGCCGCTGTTGTCAATGAAGAGGTCAATAGAGAGACCCGTAGTTCATTCACCGCACCGACGGAGGCTTGGAAAGGAGTCTGACCCTCGTCCATTTTAACAATTACCGACTCACTAATGACAATTGCGTTGTCAACCAAAAGACCCAGCGAGATGATAAGTGCGGCTAAAGAAACCTGATTGAGACCAATATTAAATTGCCACATAAAGAAGAATGAAGTTGCTATAGCCGTTGGAATAAGTGTTGCAACAATGAGACCTGTGCGCCAACCTAGCGTTAAAAACATGACCCCGATAACAATTACAATAGACAGAACAAGCGATTGCATAAAATTATTAATAATAGTTTCAACTAGCTTTGGTTCATCAAAGGCCAACTTAAATTCAATACCTATAGGATACTGGCTCTCTAAAAATGCAATCTTCTCCTTAACTGCATCACCAAGTTCTATAATATTACTGCCATCACTCAGCGTAATGGCAAGAACAAGAGCCTGTTCTCCATTGGAACGGGTTAATGGATCTGCTGGTTCAGAGTAGCCTGAACGAATGTTAACAATATCTTCAAGATAGACCACATTACTTTTACCCTTAATTGGGATAATAGTTTTTCCCAATTCCTCAAGGGAATTCAGATTACCAGTAGGCTCCAAAATCAGTCGTTGTGGTCCAATAGTAACTGAACCACCCGGTGTAATAATATTTCGTTTACGAATGATCTCACCCAGTTCATCTGGAGAGATACCCACTTCAGAAAGTTTCGCATTCGAAAATTCTATATAAATATACTGCTTTTGTAATCCCAAAATATCGACTTGACCGATACTGCGAATATTAAGAAGTTCCTCTTTGACTTGATTGGCAATGGTTTCAAGCTCAGAGTAGCTATATCCTTCACCTACCAAAGTAACCATAGTTCCAAAGACCTGTGAGTAACTGTCATTTAGAAAAGGTTTGGCTGCCTCTTGTGGTAACCGGACTTGGTTTATCTTCTTACGAATTTCATCCCAGATAGGTGTCATCTTTTTATAACGTTCTTGAATATAAACATAAATAGTAGAGACACCATTTTTAGAGATAGACTCTATATGATCAATCTGCTCTATTTGGCGAATTTTACGCTCAAGAGGTATAGTCACTAAAGACTCTATGCGCTCAGGAGTTGCTCCAGGAAACTGGGTAACAACAACTGCCGTACGTATCACAAACTTAGGATCCTTTGCCTGTGGCATTGCAAAATATGCAAAAATACCACCAATAAAGAAAAAAAGAATTAACGCAACACTAATACGGTTTTTCTTGATGGCCGTTTCGGTTATACAAGTATTCACTATTTTACTTTAACTTTTTGTTTTTCGTGAACACGGCTCATACCTGCCGTTAAGACTCGCATACCACTTGTTGCACCATCCGTTAAGATAATACCGCTTCCTGTCAATGAACCCCGTGTCACGTTATGACGCACAATACTACCAATACCATTTTCAATATCTTCAACAGTATAAATGTAAAAGTCATCTTCATCTTCCATTAATGCGTGTACAGGGATAATAAAACTTTTCTTGTTAGCCTCTTTCCCAATAGCAAAGGTTACTGACGCCGCCATACCCGGGTGAATCTTCTTAGAAGGTTTAATAATACGCACTGTAATTGGGAAGGTTGTTGTACGCATACTAGACGTATGACTCACCTCTGTAATTCGTGCATTGAAGGTGCGATTTTTAATGTCGTCAAAAGTGACTTTCGTACGCTGTCCCACTTTAATAGAGTCAATCATAGAACCAGGAACTGAAATAGGAACTTCAATGTTTTTAGTTGAAGAAATCGTTGCAATACTTGTAGCGGCCGTAATATTTTCACCCTTACGAACGTGTATCTCAGAGACAGAACCATCTATTGGTGCTTTAAGTCTGGTATAACTAAGCTCCAACTGTGCCTGTTCTAAACGTGTTTGCATCGCTCTACGGTTCGCTTTAGCTGAATCATATGCAGTACGCGCACTGTCAAGGTCACTTAATGATGAACTTCGATTAACATAGAGTTTTTGAACACGCTCGTAACGTGCGTTTGAGTGTTCTAACTCAGAAGCGGTCTGCTTCAAAGAAGCTCTTACTTCTGCCACTTTTAGTTTAAAATATGCATCATCAAGCTCTGCAATCAATGATCCTTTTTTTACATATTGACCCGCTTTAACCTTCACACTTTTCAGCCGTCCGGATACATTAAAACTCAAACGTGCCGCCACATCTGCACGAGCAATACCACTAAAGGTATGCGATGAAATCGCATCTGTTGCTTTTAATGTTATGGTTCTTACAGGTCTAAGTTGTGGTTTCTTCTCGTCATCTGAACAACCACTACTAAGGATTAATAGTACCGTCGTTACTACGGCAGATATTACTTTTGTTTTTGTCATAAATTGTCTCATTCTTCGTTTACTCCATCTTCATATTCTTGAATTTTTTGGCCCCACTCTTCACGCTCATCTTCTTCTATATTGAAATTAACTTGTCCAATATTACGTTGTAACCTAATCAAGTCTGACATAAAACCATAACGTGTATTATTTTCTACAAGTGCCGCTCTCAACGTTGTATTTTGAGCATCTAGTAAGTTAAGGATATCTCCATTACCTTGATGATAAACTGCTGTCATATGCTCAAGGTTTTTGTTTGCTGCAATATAAGCATCATGTGAAAGGTCTATCGAGAGATAGGCTGCTTTTGCTTGATACAGTGCATTACGTATGTCTCTCTCTACATTGTTTTCAACATTTTTTTGTTGTGAACGTGCGGTTAAAAGTGCCGCTTTAGCAGACTCTTTTTCAGCTGTTTGATAACCCCCGGTGTAGAGTGGAAAATCTGCAATAATACTCACTTCATACTCCGTCTGTCCTAATGTATCTAGGTTTTCTACCACATCTAATTGTGTCTGGTTAGGTGTAAAAGGCGGTGCATCTGGTTCATTATCTAAAAACTTATAACGCAGTCCCGCCTGAAAATAGACTTCAGGACTGTAAAGCGCCGCATCACTTGACTCATAAACAATCTCTTTAGCCTCAGCCAGATCATCAAACTGCTTAATACGTGGAGAGTTAGCACGTCCCTCTTCTACTAAAAAGCCCTCAAATATAGCAAAACCTGCTGGATTTTCGAAGTAATCACGAATCTTTTTGTCATGGGTCAAAAAGACAGGATCTTCCATTGTGATTTTTTCAAAATTCAGAGGTAGTTTTTGAGGAAGATTCAACAGTGCGTTCAAAGTAAATTGTGTTTTTTGGATGAGCGCATGTGTAAATAAAACATCTTTTTTATCATTAGCAATTTTACTCTCCCAACGATAGATATCACTCTGATTACCAATACCAATATCTTGCTTGGTAACAGCAGAACGGAGATTTTTCTTAGAGAGTTCAAGGTTGCTTTTTTGAAGTTCAAGACGATTTTTGAACTGTAAAATCTGTAGGTATAAAAGAGACGCTTGCATTGCCACTTCTAATTTGGCATGTTCCACCTCGTTTTGTGTTGCTTTCATAAATGATTGATTGATACTTATGTTGGCAAACTGCCCTTGGTTATAGAGGTTTTGACGTAAAAGAAGCTCACCATTAATCTCTGTCTTTTGTAGCAGTCCTAAACTTTTAACCGCACGGCCTTCATCAATCTGTTTACCCTCTAGTCTAAAGTTAATTTGAGGTAAAAAGAGAGCATCTGCAATATCAATATTTTTCTTAGTCACTTCAATCTGCTGTTCTGCTTGTAAAATTCCTAGGTTGTAACCCACAGCGCGGTCCATAATCTCTTCTATAGAGAAGTAATGACTGTCTGTATCATCTGCTTCAAGAATAGTAGAACGTGAGATGAGATCCCAACTTGGTGTAAAATGAACGTCATTTGCCGTTTGTGAGTTCAACGAAAGCGCTGGATACGGTTTAAAACTTACCATAAAACGTGATGCGTTCATACCTAAAGAGATCTGTTGTACTTGCAGTGCGATTTGGCGAATAAGGCGTTTGTTGTCAGATGCAGGTACATTACCAAAAAGAGCTCCTAGCTCTACATCATCACGGCCTAGTGCTGAAAATGATGGTAGTTCTTTAAGACGTAATTCATTATACAAGTTACGACGCTCTTCATCATTTTTTTGAAAAAGTGGTGTGACATAGATAAAGTCTACATCATCATCTATACTGTCTACAAGTGTTGTTAAGTCTGGGTCAGCTGAAATAAGTTGTGTCTCAATACCCGATTTTGAAAATGACTTCTTAATATACTTTAAAATGTTTGGTGCATTTTTGTAAAGGTTCGCATTGATTAATACACCAACTTTTTCTACCCCCATAATTGACTTTATGACTTCGATATCATCTTTAATGTCAAAATAGCCATTAATATAAGTCAGGTTATGTTTTCCAGAAGTTCCTTTTTTATATGGGGCACCCTGCATTTTTGGATTAATAATAGTTGACGCAATAAGAGGATGTCTAAAGCTTCTTTTTTTTACTGCAACCTGAGAAGAGAGTGTACCAAGAGTAATAATCAATCGGGCCTTGTTGCTCTTAAGTGCTCTGTCCACATCCCTTGAGATTTTTTTAAAATCCCACTGGCCATCATAACGCAAGCTAGATGGGAACTTTACATTATAGTCTCGTCCCAGAAGCTGTTCAATTTCTTCTTTCATCTGCTCTTCAAAATCTTCGTTAAAGTCAGTCGGGCCATCGGTAACAATAGCAATATTATATGTGGGTTTTGCCCAAAGCGTTAGAGAGATCATAATAAGAAATAGAAAGATGCGCATAAAAAACCTAAAGTAGAAAATAAAATATATCTATAGTAACTAAGATGCCTATAAATTGGGATAAATCAGTGGTATATTGAACGATTTAAATGAAAATATGAAACAGAATTTAGAGTTCGAAGCATTAGTATATTTTGAAGTGATAATTAATATATATCTACCCTATTAAAGGGTAAATACATGGAGTTAAAATGTGTAGTTAAGACCTAAAGAAAGTGTCATCTGTTCCATTTTAGTTTTGTACTCATAGTCCATATCTAAGGCTGGAAGGGTTAGCCCACCAGGGATTTGACTACCAGCTAAGCTACTAGCACCTGGTAGTAGTGAACCTGAACGAACGACTTCTTCTGTTGGTGAGTACATAAACGCACCATCTAAGGTAAAGTTCTCTGTAAAGTCATAACCAGCACCTAGCGTAAAGTGAGTCGTTGCGATAGCAGGGAAACCTGTCATGTTAAGCATAGAAACTGCCTGATCAAAAACTAATGAACCCTGAATATCAGTTAACAAAGAACCTATCTCGCCTGAAGTGTTTTTTAGAGGCGAGTCTGCATAGTTGTAACCACCACGAAATCTAAACTGTTTGTTTGGAGTAAACTCGAAACCTAATGCATAAACACTTTGATTTTCCCAGCCAAAGTCTTTATACCCTTCTGCCAGTCCCCAAGCAATATAACGATAATCAGCTGTTACAGTTACTTTGTCTGTTAACTCATATCCTACACCATAAGCAATTTCCCATGGTTGTTCCATTGTTAAATCATCTAAATTATTTGGATCAGTAGCATCTAAAGAGTCACCAATAAGACCTGTTGGCATCAGTTGCACTAATGCTTTAGCAGACTGCTCATCAATTAAACCACCACTACTGTTAACAATAGATTGGATTAAATTATCGTTATTTTGAATTGTTTCAGTTCTTATAGTTTGCAAATAACCATGTGTATAGTCATTGGCCATGTTGACCATACCATGAGGCCCAAACTGCTTAAAATTTGCTACTTCTTTGTATTTATATGTCAAAGAAGATTGATAAGTTGCACCCATGCGTAACTTATCTGTGACCTTAATATCAACACCCATTTGGTAACCTAGTGCCGGTACTAATGAAGGTCCACCAATATTGGTCTCACCAAAAAGACCAGACTTATTTCCACCACCATGGATTGATTGGTCAGGATTACGATATCCTACCGATTCTCCACTTTTAGGAGCTTGAGTTTGTGCTTCATCATAGTTAATAGACATAGAACCCAGTCCTATAACAGGAGCAAAACCAAAAGTAGTATCATCCACACGATAAGAAGCTGCAGGAATGATTTTCATTAACATCATACCACTCTTCATACGACGTTGTGCGAAACCTCCACTCTGTTGACCTGTTCCGTCTGTGTAGTAACCTTCACCTGTATCTTTATAGTCAACACCCATACCTGCAGCACCCATCATACTAAAACCAAGAGACCACTCATCGTTGTACTTAGTCACATAAGACATTGTTGGGATAAAGTTTGTATCTAAATGGTTTGCACTGCTTTGATAACCAGGATGCGCGTTGTTATAGTAGAGAGGGTTTGCTGGCGTTTCATTCAAAAACATATAATCTGTTGACGAAGTCTGCACATTTGCACTAAAGTATGTCACATCTAAATGGACCTCACTATCTTTTACTTCTGCCATTAAAGCAGGGTTTTTACCAATGGCGCCAGAACCATCTGAGAAGAAAGCAACACCAGTACCACCCATAGAACGAGACACTGTACCAGTACCAATCATGTTGACACCATTTGTAGCGAGAAGAGAAGCCGTTGCTGCACTAAGAAGTAGGAGTTTTTTTATCATTTTTAAGCCTATTAAATTATCTATTTAATACTTCGAGAAGTAGTAAAAAAAGAATTTGAAGAAGAGGATAAGAAGAGAAACACCCCGAAGGGTGTTAAGCGTTATGCTTAGTTTGTTGCAACACTCTCAGATGCATTAGTAGCATCAATACCGATTGCAGTTAGACCAGAGTCAACTAAACCGTTAAGGTATGCAAGTACTGCAGCTGTATCAGCAGGAGAAACAACCTGTACTTTGTAAACATAAAGACCGTTTAAGTCTTTACCTTCAGCATCTACAGCGATGATAGAGTCTGTACCCATTTCAATTTTAGTCATAGTGATCGCTTTAATTGGATCAGCTGCCTGTGGAAGGTTAACTTCGTTGATAAGGTTGTTGTTTTGAGAAACAACATAGATGTCTAGGTGACCAGCATCAAAGTTAAAGTCTGTTGCAGAAATGCTAGCATTTCCAACATTTTCAGGTGCTTTCAACCAGTCAATAGCCATTAACCAACTTGGAATATACACGTTATCAGCAGATGGATAGAAATACTGACGTACAAGATCGTTGTCACTAAGATCAGCTAACCAACCCGCATCAACAACATTGTTATAGTACGCCGTTGCACCATCTGTAGCAGATGCATAAGCAAAGCTCCAAGTTAAGTTAGCATATGGAGGAAGTGTAAATGCCGCTTCAGCTGCTGTCATATCAGCTACTGCACCAGAATTAACCATATCTTCTTGGATAGCAAGTTCGATAAGACCGTGGAAACCTGTAACTGTCTCGCCTGTTGCTAAAGTAGTAGCAGGAACAGTAACATTAGATTCTTGACCACCAATAACCGTTAAGTATGCTTGGTTACCTGTATCTTTAACTGTGTCAAAGAATGAAGTCTCACCAAATACACTGTCCCAGATAGCAGTTAAATCTACACCTGTCCATGCCTGATCTGCAATTGCTAATGCATCAGACATCCAGTTACTAGAAACGATACCTTGCTGACCAGATAGGGCAGGAGAAGTTGTTACGTTACCTTCAGTTGCACCAGTATACTTGTTCCATACATCTTCAGCACCTGCTTGAACATTACTCCAAACATTGATACCGTTGTAACTTGCGTATGCATAACCAGCACCAATAAATGCTTGGCCGTATGCTAGGTAACGATCACCTGGAATAAGCTTAGCAAAACCAATAAATGCATCTGTGTAAGAACCGAAACCATAAGCGTTGTTACGAACACCTGTCTCGTCTTTCTCGCCAAAGATACCATCGTACATTGCAGAACCGATAGAGATGATGTTCAGGTTACCCTGAACAGTGTCAGCAGATACGTTTGCATCAAGACCTTGACCCATGAAGATTTTGTCCATGAACATCGTCTGAGTAGGAACGTCTAGTTTCTCCATAGCACCTACAAATGAACCTGTAGAACCTGGAGTTTTAAATAGTGCGTAGAACAGTTGCTCATTTGCAAGTTCGTTAGCATCACCATGACCACTAAATGTTTTAGTAGCTGAATCGTATGTAGCGTCTACACCTGTGTCAAACATTAGGTTTGCAAATGCATCTGTCTTACCATAACCAGAGATACTTGCTGTACCTGTGTTTGGAGTAATAAAGAAGTCTGCTGCATAACGTTCCATAAGAAGACCCATGTAAGCAGTTGTTGAGTGATCAACACTGTCGCCATGCGTAGCTTCACTATTAGAAAGAATCATTGCATCTGTAAGACAGCTATAAAGTGGTGCATCAACAATAGAGAAGAAGAAGTTACCCATGTCAGGTGCATCTGCTTTAGTCTCTGGATACATTTCGTATGCTAGTGCAGCAAACTTCTCACCAAATTCTTTGTTTGTTTGAAGCATTGGACACATTTTTACAGTAAGACTTGGGTTACGACCAATAGCATCGATCATAATCTGTGTAATTGTACGTGAACCACGTGCAGCGTCAAGCATAACAACTGTTACACCCTCAGAGTTAAGAACAACATCAAATGCTGCTCCTGTAATCTTACCGCCAAGCTTAGTATCCATTACATCTTCAAGACCTCTTTTAATCTTGTCTGTTAGACCGCTAAAGATACCACGACGTGCTGCCTTGCTTGGAGCACTACCATCTTCTTGAGATGTAACATACATCTCAATAAATAGTGCATCAAGATCATTGTCTGCAGCAAAAGCATCTGCTTCAGCTTGAGTAATAGTGTTGTTAGCAACGAGTTCTGCTAAAGCATCTCTCATAAATGAAGAAGCTGCGTCTGATGTTTTAAGGTCACCAGATGCTAGAGCTAGTTTTGCTGAACGGTTATCACTAGTAGCAATAGTAAGAAGCGTATTAGCTGTCTCTTGTGTTGCTGTACCTTCAACTTCTGCACCGGCACTGCTATCGTCACCTTTGTCTGCACAACCTTGTAGTAGTAGTCCTGCTAATAGTACTGATCCAGCATAGTGTTTCCAATTATTCATTTGTATCCTTTTTATTTAAGTCAGATAATCATCTATTATAACTTTTATAAAGCCATGAAATGATTCTAGTCTGCTTATGTTTTAAACTGTACCTAGTATAAAAAAATATTATTTTACCCGAGCTGAATTTATGTGATAAGTTTGTAATAAAATTGTAACTTTTTCGGATAAAAGAGTTTTTTAATCCTATTTAGAGCCTGCTGTATGGGAATTTATAAAGGGTTAGTATAATTTTTTTTGATATTTGCGAACGAGTAGAAAGGTAACACACCAACTTGTATATTTCATTATATTCATCAAGAAGTAACAAGTTTTCCCTGTTTTAATATCCCTATTTTCCCGCGTATTTCTCTAATAAGAAAAGATTTTTTCTCAAAAGAGTCATGTGTTTGTGTTAACACTTTTTTTAATTTTCTATTGTAATGTTGGGTTAAAAAGGTGAGCAGTTCATTATGGAGAGCCTCTTCATCTATATATGATTGTATAGACTCATTAAGAGAGATAGCCATAAGCTGTGGATGATCAAACTGTTGTTGCATCACTAACTCAAACTCAAAAGAGTGAAACTGCAACATATCCGCTGAAATATAATCTAAAATCTGTTCACAGAGCGCAGTGTTCTCCATCATACTTTTAATCAAACTTAATTCCCAAACATCATAAGCACTATTTTGTGGCACCATTTGAGGAACATGCTGTTGTTGTGATGAAAGTCTTATTAAAGTAGGACTAATAGCCAAACGTGCGGCTAGAAAACTTTTGTACTCCTCTTGAAGTAGCGGAGAGAGTGTTTTCAAGTAACCAATGCTCTCATGGAGTGCTTGCTCTTTAGCTTTCGGATTTCGTAGGTCATACAGTGCCAGTGTCTCACTCAAAACAAACTCTATAAAAGGTTGGGGTGCATGGAACATCGCGTTAAGTGTATCAATCTGTCCAGTATGCACCATATCTGCAGGGTCAAGCCCCCCTTCAAAAATAACAACACCCCCATCAAAGCCCCCTGCACTTAAAAGCCTTGAAGCCTTAAGCGCTGCTGCTTTTCCTGCATTGTCACCATCATAAGCCATAACAATACGAGGTTCTCCTTTGCGAAGAAGAGGAAGGTGCTCTTGTGTTAAAGCCGTACCAAGTGTTGCCACGGCGTGGTTGAATCCTGCTTGATGTAGCATGACTACATCTAAATAACCTTCTGTAATAATAATCTGCTTATGGTTGTAAATGTCTTTACGCG
>Ga0256826_1001274_pt1 | contig 15687 bp, 14 predicted proteins | sample CV79metaG_FD_185975 | JGI IMG/M metagenome (GOLD analysis project Ga0256826, IMG submission 185975) | Hydrothermal vent microbial communities from East Pacific Rise, Pacific Ocean - CV79 | ecosystem: Environmental > Aquatic > Marine > Hydrothermal vents | place: Pacific Ocean: East Pacific Rise...
ATATGGAGAGACACTTGCCAAGATTTGTCACGCCGCTGTTGCGATGGATCTTCCACTACATGGTGTAACTAGTACAACTAATCCATTTTATAAAGCTGGAATCGAACGTACCTTTGATTTTGACTTCCTAACAGAAGATGCTGATGGAAATGTCATCGCGAAAGTTCCAGATGGTGTCATTGACAGTTCAGGTGCGTTTTACATGAACCTAGAGCATATTGCTACAACACGTGACAACTTGCACCAGACAACAGCAGACCTTCTAGAACTTGAAGCAGCTTTAGCCAATGCTAATCTAGATAACAATGCATCGCTTAAGTTCGATACGAACAAGATCAGCTTCCTTGCCCACTCATTAGGAACAATCTCTTCTATTGGTTATGTCAATACATCGACCAATATCAAAACAGCGACTTTGGCAATGCCAGGACAAGGTGTTATTGATATTATTCGTTACTCTCCTGTCTTCTCACCAGCGATCATCCAAGGTCTTGCTGCTGTAGGTATCATAGAAGGGACAAGCTCATATGCTTCATTCATGTTGGCTTCTCAAACAATCATTGAAGATGCAGACCCTCTAAACTATACACTAAATATTGGTCAAAGTACCCTTCCAATGTTAGAGATAGAAGCAGTAGGAGATGGAACAGTAGGTTCTGGAGATCAACATATCCTCAATACTATTGCTGCTGCTCCAATAGCAGGTACTGAGCCATTTATTGCATTTACACAAGCTAAAGACATCAATACTACAGGACTTTCAGCTGGTGATTCATATATCACAACAGGTTCTAAAAATGTATGTCGTTTGACACAAGGTGAACACCGTTCTCCTCTAGATCCTCAATATAGTTCAGAAGCAACAACAGAGATTCACACTGAGCTTGCCTCTTTTATTGCGACACAAGGTGCAGTTATCACCGTTGCATATCCGTCTATTATTAAACAATAATGACGAGAAGAGGATTAAACCTCTTCTACTTCTCAAACCCATAAAGCATCTTGATCTCTTGATCCCAGATGCTCTCATCAATGGTCTCTAAGATCAATGGGATGTCATTCATTCTCTCATCATTCATCAAAAACTCAAACGATTCAGCACCGATCTCACCAAGACCAATGCTCTGATGTCTATCGACGTGTGAACCTAACTTTGGTTTAGAGTCATTGATATGCATCCCCATGAGATATTGAAAGCCTACTACCTTCTCAAACTCTGCCCAAGTCGCATCATAAGTCTCACGTGTTCTGATGTCATAGCCCGCTGTAAACATATGACAGGTATCTATACAGACCCCAACACGTGACTTATCTTCAACCTTATCTATAATGTGCGCCAAATGCTCAAAACGCCATCCTAGGTTAGAGCCTTGACCCGCTGTGTTCTCTAAAACAAGTGAAACACCTGAGGTCTGATCTAAGGTACGGTTCATGTTCTCCGCAATGGCATCAAGACACTCCTCTTCAGCAATCTTTTTGAGGTGTGAACCCGGATGAAAGTTCAGACGATCAAGGCCAAGTAACATACAACGTTCAACCTCATCAATGAAAGCATTTAAAGACTTATCACGCTTCTCTAACTCAGGGTGACCTAGGTTAATGAGGTAAGAGTCGTGAGGTAAGACATGTTTAGGCAAGATGCCACTCTCTTCTAGGTTCTTTTTAAAAGCATCAATGACATCACTCTCTAAAGGCTTGGCATTCCACTGACGTTGATTTTTGGTAAAAAGAGCAAAAGCCTTTGCCCCGATCTTTGTTGCATTTAATGGTGCGTTAAAGACACCTCCCGCTGCTGATACATGTGCTCCTACAAACTTATGACTCATCTCTATTTCCTTGTTTACTGTTTTTTTATTTTGATCAAGATCTTGTTGTATCTGTCTTTAAAGTAGATCATCTTTGGTGAGACTTTATAAGTGATTAGATAACTATCACCTACGATATGTTGCTCAAAACCATGTTCACTTTTTTGGATGCCTTTTCCTTCAAAGATCGGTTTTCCTCGTAAAATGTGCTCTAAAAGATCATCAGGATAAGCTTCGCTTAAAAACCTGCTGTTAAAACTGCTTTTGATCAAACACCCTTCGCCTAAGACACAGACCAAGTTTTCAATCTCAAACTTCCCTACCAAAGTCCCTGCTGAAAAGAGCTCCAAAGAGACCATATCTTCATTAGATTGCAAATAGCCTTGATCTGCAAACTTAAACTGCTTGCTTTTAAAGACCACGAGAGCACTTTGACTTTCAACAATAGGTTTGGCACCACATCCACTTAACAAAAGGGCAACTGCTGTTAGTAAGGTCCATCTTATTTGCATCAAAACATCTCTCTTTTTTTGACATTGTAACAAGTTCACCATTTAGCACACTTTTTTAGCTCAACTTTATAATTAATAGTTAAACTTACCCTACTAAAGCATGGGAGTTTTGTCAACTGTATGTCAAAAAATAAAAAGAAATTTCATATACTCAGTGTTGATGACACCCAAACCAACCGTATTGTCGTTGAAAAAATGCTGCTTAACGAAGGCTATAAGGTCACCTCTTCAAGTAGTGGGCTTGATGCCATTGCCTACTTAAATGATGGTAGTGTCGATATTGACCTCATCTTACTCGATGTTATGATGCCAGAGATGAATGGTTTTGAGACCTGTCGTATTATCAAAAACTCAAAACGTGCTATGGCTGAGATTCCTATCATCTTTTTAACGGCACACTCTGATCTTGAAGGGATCACAACAGGTTTTGAAGTCGGTGGTGTCGACTACATTACCAAACCTTTTCAAAAGATAGAGCTTCTAGCACGTATCAAGACCCACCTCAAGCTCAAACATTACCAAGACCAAGAGATTGAAAAGACCCAGCGTGAGCTCATCTACACTATGGCCCGTATCAGCGATATTCACTCTCCTGAAACAGGTTACCACATTAAAAGAGTCTCTGAGTATGCCAAGCAACTGGCCCTCTTAGTGGGATACGATGAGGAGCGTGCGGAGGTCTTTAAACTTGCCTCAGCCATGCATGATATTGGTAAAGTTGGGATCGCTGAAAGTATCTTAAACAAGCCTGCCGCGCTAACACAAAAAGAGAAAGTAGCCATGCAAAAGCATACAACCATTGGTTATGATATTCTCTCACACTCTAAACGTCCACTTCTTAAAGCAGCAGCTATAGTTGCCCACCAGCACCATGAGCGCTATGATGGTACAGGCTACCCACAAGGTCTCAAAGCAAATAAGATTCATATCCTTGGCCGTATTACGGCACTTGTAGATGTCTTTGACGCACTAGACACACCCCGTCCTTATAAAGAGCGTTGGAACATCAACAAAACCTTAACCCTCATCAAAACAGAAAGTGGCAAACATTTTGATCCCAAGCTTGTTGAGCTTTTTATCAATAACTTCGGCCTTTTTAGAAAGATCCGAGAAAAATTCCCGCATAACAGCTAAATAGTAAGTTGTTGTATAATGCTGCAATCATTTATCTCTATAGGGGCTCATCATCAGTAACTTTGACGCAACAATACTTCAACAATTTCGTGCATTTTATGCTCAAAACTTTCCCAACTCATTAGAAGAGGCCATCGAATACTTTAGTGTCTTTGGAGGCCTTGGATGGGAGATCGATACTGATGAAGAGCTTTATGATCTTATTGAAAAGCATATCATAGAGAACTATGGTCATATCCACAATATCATCATGGATACTACATTGAGTGACAGTCTTTATCACTCTGTTTTAACAGGAATTGCCTTGGGTGATCGTCGTAGCCACTCAGCATTTAAACGTGCACGTATCTCTGAAGATATGGGAAATTCTGCCTTAGATTATCTGACGCAAACAGGTATCATCACCCGTGAACCTTCACGAGAGATCCCTGCTCAAAGGGATTACCCCGCTCAAAAGCTTAAAAAAGAGATCGAAAAACATCAAATCTCAGATAAATTTATCTTTGCTACTCCATTTTTACGCTTTTGGTTTGCCTTTATCTCTCCTCTTTTTCATGGTATTCAAGAGGGTGATTATGAAGAGGTTAAAAAACGTTTTGAAAACCGTGAACAAGGTCTGAGCAGTCTGATCTTTGAGCAACTCTCTATCGAACTGCTCAAACAGAACTTTCAAGATGACCCTATTGTCGAATCAGGAAGTTACTGGGATCGAGAAGTAGAGATCGACATCCTTGCTAAAACAGCCTCAGGTAAAATCATTGTGGGTGAATGTAAATACACCAATACCAAGGTCAATAAAAGTGAGCTCACCAGACTCAAAGAGAAGTGTGAAAAAGTAGGGATCCAAGCCGATATCTATCTGCTCTTTGGCAAGAGAGGCTTCTCTAATGAGCTTAAAAACCTTAAGGGTGCTGAGCTTCGTCTATGGACACTTAAAAGCTTTAAAAAGCTTATCGAAAACCTTGATGACAAAGATAAAATCCAAGGGTTTGAGCCTCCCCGTTATTAGAACGACATAAGCCTCTTCTATGGCAGAGGTGTTACATACATTTTATCGCTCACATACCTTAGTATACATCTCAGGTCGACGATCACCTTCCATCGCCCAATAATCACGTAGTTTTTGTATGGCTTTGAGATCATATTCAGCGATTAAAACCTCCTCTTTATCTCGAGAAGCTTCAGCAATGATTGCACCCGTATGATCGGTCATAAAAGAGCTTCCATAAAACTCAAGTGTACAACTCTCACCTATCTCTTTACCATAACGATTGGCTGCTATAAGGGGTACCATGTTAGTTGCAGCATGACCCTGTTGTACCCGTTGCCAGTGTGCTTTAGAGTCCACATTGATCTCAGGCTCACTTCCTATTGCAGTGGGGTAAAAGAGTAGTTCAGCCCCCATTAGACTCATCACCCTTGCACTCTCTGCAAACCATTGATCCCAACAGATACCAGCACCTATTTTTCCATAACGACTATCATAGACTTTAAACCCTGTATCCCCCGGTTCAAAGTAGAACTTTTCCTCATATCCTGGACCATCAGGAATATGTGTTTTACGATAATTTTCAAGTATAGTACCATCAGCATCAACCACTACTAAGGCATTAAAATAACGTTCATTATCACGTTCAAAATAACTCACCATCAATACGACTTCTAGCATCTTTGCAAGTTTTGCAAAACGTTCTATAAGGGGATGAGCTTCTAAGGGCTTTGCCCAAGAGAAATACTTTGTATCTTTATCTTTACAGAAATATAGACTTTCAAAAAGCTCTGGTAAAAGAATGATCTTAGCCCCCTTTACAGCGGCCTCTCTTACCAACCGTTCAGCTCTAGCGCTATTGCTCTCTGTATCCTTTTGCATCGCCATCTGAATGGCAGCTACTCTCAACATATAAACTCCCTGCAATCTATTTGCACTATCCTCTGGTATAAATATTTATAATATTATACAGGCTATTCAAACACCTTTAAAGTTGATAGCCTTTTGATAACATTATGGTACCCTAATTTTACATTTAAGGATTTGAAATGAGAACACAACATCTACTATCACTTAGCACTATAGTACTCCTTTGTACCACCTCATTATCTGCCATGAAGTTTGAAACCTTAGGGTATAAAGCAACCTCTATGGGTGGTGCTGCTGTGGCATCATCTTCTAGTTCACATGCCGTTTACAACAACCCTGCACTTCTTGCAATTCAACCTCGAACGGTAGAGGTCTCTCTTGGTGCTGGTGTAACCGCAACAGATCATGGGGCAGGTGCCTCTTATGTAAAGCTTGATGATGTGGGATTCTTCGATGCACTAGACAACGCTTCTAGTGATTACAGTACACTTAGTGCTACTGATAAAAAATCTTTAGCAGACAGCAAGTACATCTTTTTAGGACTTAACAACAATGCCATTGCTCTTGCACCACAAGCTTATCTTGGTACACAAGTCTCTAGTTTTGGATTTGGTATCTACGAGAGTTCAGATATCTTGGCTACTGCTATTGTTGATCAAACCTATGATCAACTTATCTTTCAAGACAATGCTTCACCAACAGGATTTACACTGATCAATGATGACGGATCAGAGAGTGATTCAAGCTTGGTCGATTATGAAGCCTCTTCTGTCCAATATGCGATGGAAAAAGGTCTGACTTATGTTGATACACGTGGTGTTGCTATTACCGAAGTGCCTATTGGTTATGGCCACAACTTTGAAACTTCTGTAGGTAATATCATGATAGGGGGTGCTTTAAAGTATATGTATGGTGTTACCTATACACAGATCGTAAGTTTTGAAGATTCTCAAGATGATCAGACTAAAGAGGAGTTAAAAAGCAGTAACTTTGGAGTCGATATTGGTCTAGCGTATCAACCCTCATTCTCTTATGATCTTACCATTGGTTTGGTCGCAAAAAACCTTAATGCCCCAAGCTTTGAGTTTGATGATGGAACAGAGTATACCATTGATCCTATGGTCCGTGCCGGTATTGCCTATAACCTCTTAGATGATCTACAGATTGCTACAGATATTGACTTAACCACCAATGAGACACTTAGAGATGGTGTCAAGTCTCAAATGCTAGGAGGCGGTATCATCTACGAACCTTTTAGCGATATCTTTGCACTCTCACTTCGTGCAGGACTGCAGCAAAACTTACACACCAGTGATGTCGCAGGTCTCGTCTATACAGCAGGTCTTGGTATTGGTGTCAAATGGATTCAGATCGACCTCTCAGGAGAGATGGCCAGTAACACTAACGAGATCGAAGGCACAAGTGTTCCACAATATGCTAAGGTCTCACTCGCGCTCATATCACGTTGGTAACAGATCTTAATTTATAAAAGCAATCTCTTGATTAATGTGATAAAAGGTAGCGTGGTCTCCCTACGAGGACTCGAACCTCGAGCTAGGCCTTAGGAGGGCCCTGCTTTATCCAGTTAAGCGATAAGGAGAAACGTTCAAAAGCGAAGAAGGCTTAGCCTTCTACATAGAGTCTTTTGCGTTGATTCCTAACATTGAAAGACCTGTTTTAAGAGAGAGTGCTACGACTAAGAAGAGCTTGAGAAGCTTAGCTTCATCTGCTTCACCGATGATACGGTAGTCGTAGTAGAACTTGTGCAATCTTGCAGCAAGTGATTTTAGATACTCTGGCATCTTCTGAACTTGACGAGAGCTAAAGGCATCTTCGATCACTTCAGGAAGAAGAAGGGCATCAAAAAGAAGGGCGTCAGCATCAGCGTTAAGACCCTTTAGTGATGTCTTCATAATGTCATCCATACTCATCTCACTTTTAGACAAAATCGTCTGAATACGTGCATGAGCATAGTTGATATAAAAGATAGGGTTTGAGCTATCCTCTTTTTTGAGTTCATTGATGTCAAACTCTAAAGGGGTATCACTCTTCTTACTTGCAAAGATAAAACGAAGTGCGTCAGCACCGATCTCTTCAACAATATCACTCATCAAAATGACATTACCTGCACGTTTACTCATCTTGTATGGTTCACCATCTTTAAGAAGGCTAACCATCTGAGAGAGTTGTGTCTCAAGCTTGTTAGAGTCATAACCTAAGAAGTCAACTGCAGCATTAACACGAGGGATGTAACCATGATGGTCTGCACCCCAGATATTAATGTAGTGATCATACCCACGTTCAAACTTCTGGTTATGGTAGACAATGTCACCTGCAAGGTATGTTGGACGACCATCTTCACGTACAACCACACGATCTTTTTCGTCTTCTTTATCACTTGAGCGAATCCAGACCTTACCTTCAGACTCATAGACATTACTGCCCATCTTCTTCATGACACGTTCCCACTCATCATAGAGTGTTGACTCAGAGACAAAGGTATCAAAATGAATATTTGCATCACCAAGGTCTTTGACAATGATCTCCATCACTTTGTCTTTAGCCCAAAGCGCCAGCTCTTTTTGACGGCTCTCATCATGAAAGATCTCTGTGCCAAAATGTTCTGCTGCGTCACGTGCTAAGTCACTCATGTACTCACCACGGTAGAAACTTTCAGGGTATTCAACAGCTTCATCTAAGATGTTAGCACGCCCTTCAAGTTGGATAGAGAGACCCAAAAGGTCGATCTGGTTACCCGCATCATTGACATAATACTCAGCTGTAATCTCATTACCAAGATGACGACCTAAACGTAAAAGGGTATCACCATAGACAGCACCACGAGCATGACCGATATGTAAAGGACCAGTAGGGTTAGCACTAACAAACTCTAAAAGAATCTTTTGTGAGGCCCCACTGTTACCAAATTTTTCAGCATTATCAAGTGCCCAAGTTGCGTACTCATCTAAGAACGATTCTGAAAGGCGTAGATTGATATAACCTTTGACTGATTCCACTGAAGCAAACATATCATGTTCACCAAATGAAGCAGCAAGTTCTTCAGCAATGATCATAGGTGATTTACGAAGTTCTTTAGCGAGGGAGAATGCGACAGGAGTTGCGAAGTGACCAAAAGAACGATCTTTTGGTTTCTCTAAAACAACATCACGATCAAACTGCTCTTTTAAGAGCGATGCGACACGTTGTTTCAATGATTATGCTTCTTTTGTTTCTTTAGGTGCTTCAGTTGCTGCACCCTCTTCTGAAGACTCAACCTTTTTAGGTTCCTCTTCACTCTTAGCTACTTCTGTCTCTTCTGGGTCTTTTACAGACTTTTTGAAGTTACGAATACCTTCACCAAGACCTTTAGCAAGTTGTGGAATTTTTTTACCACCAAACAAAAGCAGTACTACTGCAAGTATCAATATAAGTTCGAAGCCGCCTGGAATCTGTGGCATAGGCATCCTTTAGTTGAAAATTAGTGCAGAAGTATAACTTGTAAATTCTGTAAATGTCATAAAAGACATCAAAACTGTACCAACTATACGGTTTTTGTAACACTTTCTATCATGTAGGTTATATATGGGAAAATGTTAGATCCCTATTTATATCTCTTTAAGTACCTTATCAATACGAGAAAGAACCTCTTTTACTTTTTCAGGAAATGTAAAAAGTTCTCTTTTAACTGCTGCTGAAAGTGTTTTTGTCTCTTCAACTTCGTTTAATACGCCCATAATATTACGCATATAGTTTCGCTGGTAGCTACAAGTATTACACATGTTGACCTCTTCACACATAGCAACATTCAAAGAAAAGTATGCCTCTTCAACTAAGGTTGAGAGTGAAGTAATAAAGTTATTGTCTTTGAGCTGTATACCATATGCCTGTGTATTAACCAGTTTATCGATATCTTTAAACTGCTTTTCGATCTCTTGTATTTTTCCTATCATTATATTTCCTTATACAACATTATGAAGATAGTATAATGCTATGTTTCTGAAGAGAAGCTAAATGGACCATATAATATGTTTTAATGTTGTTTACTGTCACCTTTTTTGCCTCTTTGTCGATAGACATAAAAAGAGACCAACAGTGCTAACACCAATATTGTCACCAAGGTAATCTGGTGTAGATAGGTTGTAATCAGCTCTTGTTGCTCTCCCAATATATATCCAAGCGCGATAAGGATCATACTCCAGATCCCTGCACCTAGCGCTGTATAAAAGCTAAAAGAGCCTAATGACATCTTAGAGAGTCCTGCAGGAATAGAGATTAGTTGACGAATACCAGGGATCAAACGACCTGTAAATGTCGATATTGGCCCATGCTTTTCAAAAAAGGCATCCATCTTTAACATGGCTTCATTAGAGATAAAAAAGTACTTTCCATAACGCATCAAGAGTGTACGTCCAATATAAAGTGCTCCAAAATAGTTGATAAAAGCACCCATCATCGAACCCAAAAGTGCTGCAAGAAAGATCAGAGTGATATTCATCTCACCTTGCTGCGCCAGATAGCCTGCAGGGATCAAAACAATCTCACTAGGAAAAGGGATAAATGAGCTCTCAATCATCATCAACAAAAAAATACCCATATATCCCATATCTAAGATATTTGCAACCAACCATTGTGCCAAATCAGCTAACATCTATACGCTCCTGTATATCTTTGATGATGGCAACTGCCCCATCTTTATGACTCATCGCCATTAAACCTGCACTCATTTCAGAGAGCTCCTTTGGTAATATATCGAGTAGGTACTTCTCATAATCATCGCACTCTCTATAACACCATGAAAGCTCTTGATCCACCAAGTACTTTCCATTATAAAACTGATGATCCCCTGCTGCATAAGGGTAAGGTACATACAGTGCGACCAAGCCATTTGCTGCCAATTCAAAAAGTGTACTTGCACCCGCACGACTTACCGCAAGATCAGAAGCTTCCATAAGTTCAGGTAGTTTATCTGTAAAATCATAAAGTTCTACCTCTACCCCTTTTTGAATATATGCAGCAGAGACCCGTTCATAATCGCGTTGACCACATTGATGAATGATCTTGATTCCTTGATCTTGTAAGGTTTTTGCCACCTTTAGTGCAAGGTTATTGATAAACTGTGCACCTTGAGAGCCCCCTAAAAAGATGATGGCGTTGATCTCATGACGTACTCTTGCTTTTTTAAAAAATGCTTCTCTTATAGGATAATTTTTAACCGGAGAGTTCGCATCAAATGCACTGTAAAAAGCACGTGCGTAAGGTTTCATCATGGCGTTGAGTCGCCCCATAACAGCATTTTGTTCTTGTATGAAAAAGGGGATACTGCGACTAAATGCCGCATAAGTTGCTGGAGCCGCGGAGTAGCCTCCAACTGAAATAACTGCATCAATCTTCTCAGTTTTTAAGATCTTTCTTGAGCGCATTACCGCTTTAAAGATCTTATACAGTGCCCAAAGCTTTCCAAGATATTTTCGGTTGACTACACCACTTGTACTAAGAAAATAGCGTGCACTAAAACGCTTTTCATCTTGAAACCATGATTGATCTTGACCCCCCGTTGAACCAATATAGATCACCTCATGTCCCTCATTATGCGCTGCCTCTAAAAGGGCCAATGCGATACTCAAGTGTCCTCCAGTACCCCCTCCCGTGATAGCGATCTTCATGATTTCTCCTCTACTTTAACTTTTTTAGAGATCATTAAGACCATACCTATACTCACCGCAGCAGCTAACATCGCAGAACCCCCATAGCTTAAAAATGGTACAGAGATTCCTTTGATTGGGGTAAGACCACTAATACCAAAAGAGTTGATGATAAATGTAAAAGCAAGTAAAAGGCCAACACCTATACTAAAAAGATAATAAACATCATTTTGTACACGGTTTGCAATTCTAAATATCCGTTGTAAGATCATTACAAACAACATACAAACAAACAATACCCCTATAAAGCCAAACTCTTCAGCAATACCTGCTAAAACAAAGTCGGTGTGTACTTCAGATAAGAAGCCTAACTTAAAAGTACCATTAGCCAGACCTTCTCCAAAAATACCTCCATTATGAATCGCATTAAGTGCATGTGAGATCTGATAAGGCTCACTGTAACTCTCTACATAGAGTTTATCTGCAACAAAATCAGGCAACATAGGACCCAGTTGTTTTTGTGCCAAAGACCACCAAGAGAGGATTCGATTGATCCGATGTTCTGCTGAGACAATCAACCCAACAAAAGCAACAAGTACCGTTCCTAAAATCAATAAAAAGAACTTATAGCTACTTCCGGCAAACATCAACAGCAACAAAAGTGTCATACTTAACACCACAACTTGCCCCAGATCTTTTTGTAAAACAGCAATCACCAAAGCAACAATAAAAAAGATCAAAGCATAAGGGAAAAAACGGATAAACTCATTTTTAAGCCCCATTCCAGCATGATGGCCCATTTTACGAGAGAAACTCCACGCTAAAAAGTAGATAAACCCTACTTTAAAAAACTCTACGGGCGCCAAAGAAAACCCTGCAATCTTGATCCAACGCTTCGCACCCCCTACTTCACTCACTAAGGTAGTAGGTAAGAAAGGCATAGCAAACATAAAAAAGAGTGATCCAAAAAAGAGTAAAAAGCCTAAAGGCTGCAAGACTTTGTCAGGATTGGCTTGTGCTAAAGCCCAGATAATAACAATGGACAAAAGAGCAAAGACACCTTGTCTGATCACAAAGTGAAAATCATTATAATTAAAAAGCACTACGATATAAGTAGAGAGTGAATATGCAAACAATACACCAACACCAATCAACATAACAGTTAAGATAAAAAGATGCCGATCGACCATATAGTATTGCTCCTGTATAAGGTTCGTATTTTAGCACTTGTCAACTAAAGTCTAGCTCGTTTTTTCACTAAATCTCAAGACATTTAAGTTGTTATTTGTTTTTTTATACAAACCATGATGATTTCAAAAAGTGACATCTTTATAAGAGTTTTTTAATTTATATCAATTAATTATAGAAAATAGATTTCAACAGATATAATATTTTTTTATTTTTAGAAGCCATTTTTAAATAACAGCTTCTTATTAAGGATTCTTTACTTGAAAATATCAATAACACTTCTAACGCTGCTATCAACACTAAGCTTTGCCACGGAATGTCCTCAATTTTACCCCCAAGGCCTTCCAACGCAAGAGAGCGACCTTTTGTTATGTAAAGAGAAGTATATGCTTGCTTACTCTTATGAGACCAAAACACCTCTGTATACGTTAGAATACCTGACTAAAGCGTCTGTAGATCAGAGCCGTTCTCGTGAAGGCTTACGCTATAAAAGAGACTATGTGATTCCAAGAAAATATCGCTCAGCTGTAAGTGATTATGCCTATAACGATTACGACCTTTGTGCATTAACACCTTATATGGATATTGACAACAGTAACAAAGCTTCTACACAAGAGGCTTTTTTGATGTCAAATATTGCGCCACAAAACTATAAACTTCACCGTCATGGTTGGACCTACTTAGAGATTGCAATACGTGATCTTGTTGACGTTTACAAAGAGGTTTATGTTGTAACAGGTGTAGCTTTTTTAAACCAAGATGTAAAAAAGATCGGAAAGCACAAAGTCAGTATCCCTACCCATTTTTACAAAGTCGTTTATGCACCCCATACAGAAGCAGGTGAGAAGATGTGGGCTTGGCTTGTGCCTAATGAAGATGTTCCCTATAAGCAGATGAAACGTTTTCGTCTTCCAGTAAAAGAGATGGAAAAAAATCTCGGTATTACCTTCTTTCCTGATATGAATATTGCCCTACAAAACAGACTTAAAACAAAAAGGCTGCCCCTTTAGCGACACTGATTGTTTTGTAAAACATAACTTCGTGCTTGATCAAAGAAGAGTGTATTATTTTCAATATTGATTTTGATCTCTCTTATAAATCCATCATCAGCCTTTAAGATCAATCTTTGGTGTTCTACTGACCATGAACCATACTGAATATTTTTAACCTTTGACATTGCACCCGCTACAGTACGTTCAATATTGAGTCCAAAACGCTTGTTTGAACAGAGCCAGATCTCACGTTTGTCATCGAAAGCACCTTCACGTTTCATATAGACAAAATGTCCACCCTTAAGACGCATCTCAACATTACTCATCCTATTTTTAAGCTGCTGATTGGGTGTAAAACTAATACCTTGAGCCAAAGAGAGGGTACTTGCTTCTATCTTGCTCTCGTCTGCACGATCATAACGAACACTCATGATGACCAGACGATCTTTGGTATCTGAGATCACATAGAGCATCACCTGTTGCGTCGTGTTGGCACTGAGCCTATAACTTCTTCGGTATATACGTGAATTGATCTTAGTTGGTGTATTAAAACCATAGATCTTTGTATCATCCTGTAAATAGTGGTCATTTAAAAGATAGTTCAACCCCTCTTTAATTGTCATTGTTTTAGCTTCAAGAGAGATGGTGTTATCTGTCTCCTCTTGAAACAGAAGAAGCCGTTTATCTTCTTGTACTTTGGCTTTCCAATGTTTAGGAACCCCCAACGAGATCCCTAAAGATGAAGCAGTCAACTTTGTATTTTCATCATAGATTTTATAGGGCATGATCTCAACAGCCATAACACTGTAATAAAAAAAGATTAGAGATAAAAAAAAGCGCATAAAGTTCCTTATAATGCTAAATATTTGTATTTAAAAGATAAAAATGATCAGGAAGACACTTGGCTTCAAAAATTTACTGAAAACTATACCATATAGAGGCTACTTTAAAGACAATAGCGATATATTTTCATACAATGTTGACTCAAACAGATTTTAACTTTTTTTAAGAGTCATCCACTTGCTAAAGGCACGTTGAGATATGGATACAAAAAATACTAAGTCATCAAAAGTTGTCATACTTTTCATCTTTATTGTCTTTGGGTTTTTGATCTTCATCATCACGATGTTCAATACAGCCTATACATCACGACATCTTCCCTCTAAGTTTACATCTGAAAAGACAGAAGCACATCGAGGTAGTATCATCAGTGCTGATGGATTTCACTTAGCTATCACTCAAAAAACTTATAAAGCACAGATCAATCTTAAAAATATTGATCCCGATAAAAAAGAGCTCTTTATCCAACTTTTTAGCATCTACAGTGATATCCCAGTTAAAACAATTCGTAAAAAAATGCGTAGCCGCAAAAATCATGTCACCTTAAGCTATAACATCTCTGCTCTGCATGCCCAATACCTAAAATCTTTAGCTTTTGAGCTGCGCCGACTCAATGTCTTTGTAGAGTATGTTCGTGTTGATGGACGTCATATCCTGCAAGGTCTTGATATTTTGGAGAGCGGCGAAGCCCGTATCTACCCTTATGGTGACCTTCTAACTCCTGTCATTGGTTATCCTAAAAAATATGAAGACAAAGGATACACAAGATCTCGAGGTATGAAAGGGATTGAGCGTCGTTATAATGAGTCCCTTTCACTCTTTAAAAATGGTTTTCAAAAAGCCCCTCGTGATGCCAATAACTACATGATACTAAATGGCCAAAGTAATACCAAGCCCTCTTTTAATGGTTATGATATCAAACTTAATATCCCCGTCACACTACAAGCACGTATCGAACATATGTGTGATCAGATGCAAAAGAAACTGGGGTCTCGACAGATTATGGTCACGATCATGGAGGCCGAAACAGGAAAAATTCGCGTTCTGGCCACCTCTAACCGATTTAAACCTAAAGAGATTCACAAAAAAGATATCCCCTCTCTTCAAGTTCATGCCATTGAGTATAGTTTTGAGCCAGGTTCTGTTTTAAAACCTATCATCTTTGCACTCCTACTTAAGGATGATCTTGTCAATCCATTTGAAGTGGTCAATACCCACAATGGTAAGTTTAAGATTGGAAAACGTATCATCACAGATGAGCATAAAAAAGCATATATGAGTGCTGAGAACATCATTGTTCACTCTTCAAACATCGGTATTGCACAGCTTGCACAACGTCTTAAACCAGTGGCCTATTATGATGGTCTTCTCTCTTTTGGATTTGCACAAAAAAGTGGCATTGACCTTACCAATGAACATCGTGGACAGATCCCAACCATCCGTCAACTCGACTCCGAGACCTATAAAGCCAGTGCCTCTTATGGTTATGGTCTGCGTACGAACTTGGTCCAACTTGTTAAAGCCTATAATGTTTTTAACAACCAAGGACAGCTCATAAACCCGGTGCTGACTGATGTCATCATCAAGCCAGATCAAACAAAATTACCTGCACTACAAGAGCCACCCTTTGAACTTTTGAGCCCAGCAGTAGCTGAACGCATGAAACGGATCTTGATCAAGACAGCTGTAGAAGGTACCGGTAAACAAGCCCTAGTT
>Ga0256826_1001276_pt1 | contig 15680 bp, 6 predicted proteins | sample CV79metaG_FD_185975 | JGI IMG/M metagenome (GOLD analysis project Ga0256826, IMG submission 185975) | Hydrothermal vent microbial communities from East Pacific Rise, Pacific Ocean - CV79 | ecosystem: Environmental > Aquatic > Marine > Hydrothermal vents | place: Pacific Ocean: East Pacific Rise...
TTTTTGATGCAGCAAAGTAAAGACTTTTTTTTGAAACTATGTAAAAAAAATAATATTGGCTTTAGGATAAATTAATATTCTAGGTATAATCCCCTAGATAAAATCCCCTAAAAGTTTAGGTTTATTCACTATCTGTCTGATTTTCTATATCTTGTATTTTTGCTTCAGTATTCTGGTAATTAACAGAAAATTTAGTTCATTAATTTCGACACAAATACCAATATATATACGATTATTATTTATTTAGTAATCTCCATACAATCACTCATAACATTAAGATTGTACTTTTGTTTTTGATAAGGGCAGGTTTTTTTAAGCTTGTCCTTTTTTTTATACCCCATTAGTGTTATTTTTCAATAAGACTGTCTTCGTTTATTAGGTTGGAGTAATTTTGGTAACGTTTATAAATGTCGTTCACATATTTATATGGCTCCGATCCACGACAATAACCATAATAAACCACTGAGTCTTGATAATATTGAGGCTTCGATTTATTAAGTAAGTAATAATCAACATTGCTATCCCAAACTTCCGGGTTTTTATCATATTTCTTTGCCAATCGTTGGGCATCCAACACATGAGCAAGGCCAACATTATATGATGCCATTACAAATTTTCTTCTCTCAACGCTGTCAGGAATTAAATCTTGTAATTGCATATCTATGGATTTTAAATACTTTACTCCTGCTTTTATTTGAAATTTGGCAGATGAAGTATCAGATACTGCATAGGCTTTGGCTGTTTCGGGCATCATTTGCATTAAACCAAAAGCACCACTCCACGATTCTGCTTTGGGATTAAATTTGGACTCTTGGTAGATTAATGATGCCAATAGCTTCCAATCCCAGTTTATTTTCTGACTATACTCTTTTATTATATCATCAAATGGTGAAATTCTGTTTCCGGTATAGGAGTAATATTCACTTTTAGCTATTTTGGAAGTTCTTGCATTTTTAAAGTATTTATTATAAACATAATAAAATTCCTTTGATTTCTTGTATTGTTTTAGCCATTCATTGGCTTTAAGTAAAAGAGAATCAGATCCTAAAGGTAAAGCCCATGCAAGGTTCTGACTATAGGATCCTAGTTGAGTTTCAATATCAATATTTTTATGATATTTTTTATTAATGGCTGCAACATGCGAATCGCAAACAGTGAATTCAATATTTCCTTTAGCAACTTCATCAATTAGCTCATCAATGGAACGAGGATCTTCAATAATATGCATTTCTCCTCCGGTTTCGCTATTAATATTATTTAGTCTTTGTAAAAAAACAGAGCCTTTTTGTATATAAATATCTTTTCCTTGAAGATTGATTGCATCCCTGATGAGCATTGACTCTATTTGGTCCCAAGTTCTCATTTTTCTCCAATTATTGGGGAGTTTTTGTACTAATATTTGTTGTGATTGATAAATAGGATCGGTAAACATCATCTGTTTTTTTCTTCCTGATGTTATGGCCAAATCCATAGTCAATAAATCGCAGTTCCCATTTTGGATATCGTCAAAAGCCTCGTTTAAGTCGTGTTTAGTTTCTAGCTCTGGCTCTACACCTAAGTATTTAGCAAAGGAATTAAGAAGCTCATATTGAAAGCCCATGGTGGTTCCGCGATATAAGAAATATCCATGACTGTTATAATCTGTTTCAGCTTTAATTTTTCCGCTGGCTAATATTTTTTTAAGGTGCAAGCCGTGCAGACTTTTCTCCTTATTTTCTAGTTGAATTGTGGAAGGCTTTTTACTAGAGTCAGAGGAACAAGCAAAAGAAATAACTAGTAATAAAATAAAAAGAACACTAGATGTGATAGTTTTTTTCATAAAGGTTATTTGGTGAATTCCGCAGCCTAAATTACAAAAAATATATCAATCTTCGTTTTGAATTCTAAAGGATATGGCTGTATTGATTAAACTGATAAAGAATGCAACAATAAAGACGTATTGAATAGCCTTGGCATTTAAGGTAATAGGTATATTGTTGTTCCCACTTAATAGTTGATAGAAAAATTGGAAAAGTAATCCGAAAATTAGAATACCTGATAATTTTCCGAAACTTTTACTAATGGAAATCATGGCAGAACCTGTGCCGTGTTTTCCTTCAGGAAGGCTTTTCATTCCCAATTGTGTAGTGGTTGGGTAATATATGCCCATTGCTACACCGAGAATAAGCATGGAAATGATGATAAAACTCAAACTGCTTTCGTTTGTCCAAAATGAAAACATAAGCATGGATATGGAAAGCAAAGAATTCCCAATGATAATTAATTGTTTGGTTGCAAAATATCTTTTAAAATTATTAATCAAGAATGATATAATTAACATAATAGTAGGAGCCACCATCATTAAGAGTCCGGATTGGCTACTGTTTAATTCTTTGGCACCTTCAAAGAAAAAGGGGCGTAAAAATCGGCTTCCAACATTCACAAAGAAGAACAGGAAAAATCCTAAATTTGCTAGTCTAAAATTAATAATTTTAAAGTATTGTAACTGAATAATTGGGCTTTTTGCCATCCGCTCTATTTTTATAAAAACAATTAGAAAAAATAGGCTAAGCAGAGCGGCTATCCAAGTTAGAACATGCTTGGCAGAATAAGAAGAAAACAAGTTAAAAAAGACAATTAGAAATGCTAAGAATAGGAAGCTGCTCAAGGCTCCTTTGAAATCAAAAGTGTTATTTTTCTTAGTAAAGCTTAGGCTTTTATCTAAATTCCAGCTAAAAATAATTCCTAAAATAGCTAAAGGAATATTGATTAAAAATACGGCATTCCAAGCAAAGTACTTTATTAATAATCCGCCAATAACCGGCCCTAAGCTAATACCCAAACCACAACTGGTCATCCAAAAGCCATAATGCTTCTGCTGCTTGGGTTGATACATATATTTCTTAATAAGCGCAGGTCCAATTACGTATAGAGTTGCTTCGGCAAAACCTTGTAGAAACCTTAAAAATATTAGTATGTACAATTGTGAAGATAATGCCGACAAGGAACTTGTTAATCCAAAAATACTGAAAGCAATTATTAAAACCTTCCCAGCTCTGTGATTTTCAATTAACTTACCCATTATAAGGGCCGATCCTGTAGCAGATAGCATACTCGCCATTAAAATTAGCGAGACTAAACTAACAGAAATTTGAAAATATTCTCTAATGGAAGGCATGGCAATATTGATAGCAGACAGGTCCATTAGAACCATTAAGGCTGCAATATTGATTGATAAAACTAAATGCTTATTCGTTCTCATGAATTTTCAAAAATCGTGTAAAAATACTTATTGAAGAATACGAAATTTACGGATTTTAATCGGCTTTTTTTAATAGAAAGATAATCTTGCTATATTTGAAAAAAAGACCTAACTTTATATCGAAACAAAAATTACCAATTTGTTGACCGATAATAATCATTAAAAACAAAACAATGAACAATAATAATTTCTGCGTGATAATGGCAGGTGGTATAGGAAGCCGCTTTTGGCCAATGAGTAAAACTACAACACCAAAACAATTTATAGATGTATTAGGAACTGGTGAAACACTGATTCAACAAACTGTTAATAGATTTAGAAAAATATGCCCCATTGAAAACGTTTTTGTAGTGACAAACGATTTGTATAGAGAACAGGTGAAAGAACAAATTCCTGATTTGGACTATAGCCAGATATTATGTGAACCTGCTCGCCGAAATACTGCTCCTTGTATTGCCTATGCCAATTATAAAATACAAACTATTAATCCAAACGCCAATATTGTTGTAGCTCCTTCCGATCACATAATTTTAAAAGAAGATGTGTTTGTGGAAGTTATTGAATCTGCACTGGAAGCCACTGCCAATAATGATTGGCTTGTTTCGCTGGGTATTGAACCAAGTAGACCTGATACAGGTTATGGATATATTCAGTACGATAAGAAAAATGCGGATGAACGCGATCCGCGTATCCATAAAGTAAAAACTTTTACCGAGAAACCCGAACTTGATGTAGCCAAAGATTTTTTAAAAAGTGGCGATTTTCTTTGGAATGCTGGGATATTTGTATGGTCGCTTAAGAGCATACAGAAAGCTTTTGCTACTCATTTATCCGATGTTAATGATATTTTTAAAGATGGGATTGAATCCTATAACACAAAAAATGAAGATTTGTTTATTGAGCAAGCTTATTCAATTTGTAAAAATATTTCTATCGACTATGGTATCATGGAAAAAGCAGATAATGTTTACGTATTAAGCTCAGATTTTGGATGGTCTGACTTAGGAACATGGGGCTCCTTATACGCAATACGCGATAAAGATGAAAACAAAAACACCATCTTAGGAAAGAATGTGATGACCTATAATACTAAGAATTGTATAGTGAACGTAAAAAGTGAAAAATTAGTGGTATTGCAAGGGCTTGATGATTATATTGTGGTTGATGAGGGTGATACACTTTTAATATGTAAAAAATCAGATGAACAGAGTATACGCCAAATAGTAAATGACGTAAAGGCTGAAAAAGGAGATAAGTTTGTATAAGTACACTTTCTGAAATGAAAAACGAGACTGTCTCAAAAGGGCAGTCTCGTTTTTTTTTGAATAATGATATTGTTTAATAAGTTTTTGTCATATCCTCATCTATAGCAATAACATAATTTGCCAGGTCTTTATTATCCTCACCAAACTCATCAACATCACCTTGTTCAACACAAGAAATAGTTACTATTTTTAAGTTGGGATTAGCTTGTTGTAAATACCAAACAATTCCTTGAAAATGATCACTATGATAGGAACCCTGAAAATGAAGAAATTTTTGTCCAGTAGTATAATTTTCTAAAATAAAATGAGCCATAGTAGCGTCTTTAATTGCTTGTGCTTTAGGTAAGTTTTCATTGGCATGAGGCATGTCTTTCATCATTTCCATCATTTCTTTATAGGCTGGAAGCTCTGGGTCGTATACGATAGGCAGCTCCGGTAGATATTTTTTAGAATCTTCCGGAAGGTTTTCTAATTCTTCTAAACCTTTTTTATGGACAATGCTAGCATATCTGCGTGGTACATTGGAAGCAATAAATTTTATATCATTTTCACGAGCAAATTCTAATAAAGGTTTGTAATCAGTAGAATAATTAGGCCATAATTTGGCTTCGGCTTCAAATTTCTTCGCTTTAAAAAAACCACCAAAATACTCATCTATAATTAATTGGTTGTCAGCTTCAAACATCTCAGCCCCCATCACTAATTTGTCTCCAACAGAGGCAAACAAATCCTTAGTAACTTCTAATTGCAACCAGTGGCTAATGGGGTTGTTGTGTAATTCCCCAAACATAATGATATCCGCATCAGCCAGTGATTTCATCATCTTTGAATATTTTATTGCTTTCCCATTTTGTGTATAAATTTGATAGGCAGCTTTATCAGACTTTAAAGCAAGGCTAAGGATGGCCATTGGAATAATAAATAATAAATATTTTTTCATTGTTTTTCTTTTTTTAGCAAAGGTAGTTTATTTTAAGAAACTAAGGTATAACCCAAGCAATACTATTTAAGGCAAAGGCATGCTTTTTTTCAAAATATAGCAATGAATTAATCTCGTTTTTTTGCATATCAGTATCGTTGAAGAATTCTTTTTGTAAAGGAAAAACACCTGCTTTTGTTCTGTCATACTAAAGTATAAAATCTTCCGTTATAATTTTGATTAATTGAGTTAAATAAACGAGTTTTGTACAAATTTTCATCTATGCGCAAGACCTTTACTATTATTACCACAATATGCCTTGTTTTGTTTTTGTCCTATACATCTATTGGGCAAGAGAAAGCACATGCATTTGAAATAGCCAAAAATTTAGATATCTATGCAACTCTTCTCAAGGAGTTGAATAATAATTATGTAGAAGAAATTAATCCTGGAGAATTGAATACCATAGCTTTGGATGCCATGCTCAAAACATTGGACCCATATACTATATATATTCCTGAATCAAAAATTGAGGATGTAAAATTTCTTACTACTGGAGAGTATGGTGGAATTGGTGTTAGTGTTGTGAAAAGAGGAGAGAGAGTAATAATTTCTATGGTTCAATCGGAATCACCCTCTTTGGAAGCCGGTTTGCTAGCTGGAGACGAGATTATTAGTGTAGACGGGCATGCATTAAGCGATCGTACTGATGAGCAAATTAGTATGTTATTAAAAGGCCAACCGGGTACCGATATCAATCTTAATATAAAAAGGTTTGGAATACATGATGCGTTTAATATTCAGGTTTTTAGAAGAAAAATTAATATTGATGCTGTCCCATATTATGGTATGTTAGATACTAGTATTGCCTATCTGAATTTGGCATCTTTCACAAAAAAATCTTCACTTAAAGTAAAATCGGCTTTCCTTTCCCTGAAAAAAGAAAACCCAAAAGCATTAATTTTTGATTTGAGAGGTAATGGTGGTGGATTAATGGGAGAATCTGTCGATATCATGAATCTCTTTATGACAAAAGATCAGGAAATTGTTCGTACAAAAAGTCGCTTGAGAGATAAAAATTATATATATAAAACAAGACATGAAGCTATAGATACACTCATTCCAATTGTGTTTTTGGTGGATAGGAATACTGCCTCAGCCTCAGAGATACTTAGTGGTGCTGCACAAGATTTGGACAGGGCAGTAATTGTTGGAGAACGTACCTATGGAAAGGGTTTGGTGCAAAACGTGATTCCTCTTAGTTTTAATGCACAAATGAAAGTGACTATTGCAAAGTATTATATACCAAGTGGGAGGTGTGTTCAGGCAATTGACTATTCGCATAAAGATAGGGATGGAAATCCAATTCCGGTTAACGACTCTTTACTCGAAGAATTTAAAACAAAAGGTGGGAGATTGGTATATGATGGTCGTGGTATTAAACCCGATATTTTGCTCAGTCCATTGGTTCTAAGTGATATTTCTCAAGTACTTATTGACAAATACCTTATATTCGATTTTTCCACTCAATTTCGCTTAAAGCACGATAGTATTGCTCCTCCTGACCAGTTTGAAATATCTGAAGAGCTTTGGCAAAAGTTTAAAAACTTTTTACAAGACAAAGATATATCCTATGAAACTGAGCTGGAAAAGAAATTTAAAGCATTCAAAAGTCAAGCCCAAAATGACAGCATATTTAATAATTTTCAGGAAATAAGTAAAGAAATACAAGCCCGGATTGATAAAAGGAAAAGTACAGAATTAGAAGATTATAAAGATGAAATCAAACGCATTTTAAAAACAGATTTGGTAAGCAGATATTATTATACTAAAGGTGTAATAATAGCAAATTTGCATCAAGATAAAGCCATATTAGAATCTGTTAAATTGTTAAACGATAATGAAGAGTATTATAGAATATTGAATAAGTAGTATTAATGAGGATAAAGCGAGGAATTATCGGTGATGAATTATATCAAAAACTTGTGTTTTTGGTTATGATAATCATGATTATAGGAGTTCCTTCATCTCGCATTATCATGAGTGTTTCGCAGATTAGTTTTGGTATCTTGTGGATTGCTCATGGTCATTGGAAAGAGAAATGGAATTTATTTATTCATAATAAAGTTGCCTTAGTTTTGGCATCTTTCTTCTTGTTACATGTGGTTGGGGTGTTGTATTCCAGTGATTTGGATTACGCAATAAAGGATTTGCGTACAAAAGTCCCCATGCTAATTATCCCTTTTATGTTTGTGGGTTTCCCAAAAGTGAACCAAAACCAGTTTGAAAGATTATTATACTTTTTTATTGGAGCTATCATGTTTGTTTCGTTTTATGTCACAATTGCTCATTTTGCAACACATGAAGAAATACGAATTATTATTGGTCATGGATTTATTTCTCACATAAGGTTTAGTTTAAGTATAAACCTAGCTATTTTCTATCTAATCTTTTTAAGAGTAAATAACTCATATAGAAATGGTTTAGATATTTTTTCTATTGTGATATTATTTTGGCTTGTATTTTTCTTATTCTTTCTCGAAGCATTTACCGGAGTAGTTGTATTTATTGTATTATTATTTAGTGTCCTTTTATATCTTATTTATAAGTCAAAAAGCTATTTAAAACGTTTAATCTACTTTTGTTTGATTCTTATAGGAATTATCGGGATTACTATATATATCCATCAGTTCATTAAAAAGAATACTACTATGGAGAAGATAGATGCTGCCAGTCTTGAAACCAGAACAGCTTCTGGTGGTGTGTATAGACATGAGCTAAATGCTGAAACAGAAAACGGGAAATATATTTACATTTATATTTGCGACGAAGAAGTTGAACAAGCTTGGCAAAAAAGGAGTATTCTACCCTTTGATGGACTGGATTATAATAATCAGTTATTAAAATTTACTTTGTTTAGGTATATGACATCCAAGGGTCTACGAAAAGATAAAGAGGGAGTGGAAAAGCTTACCTTAAAAGATATCAAGAACATAGAAAACGGTATTGCAAATTATCATTATACTCAGGGGATTGGAGTTGAATCACGATTGATGAAGATTTTGTTTGAGTATAATAATTATATCAAAACCGGAGATCCTAGCGGACATAGTGTGATGCAAAGAGTTGAGTATTGGAAAACTGCAGGAAAGATTATCGAAAAGAATTTTTGGTTAGGTGTAGGCACCGGTGATATGAATATTGCTTTTCAAAATCAGTATGAAGAAATGAATTCTAAGCTTAACAAGCATTCTCGGTTAAGAACTCATAATCAGTATTTAAGTATTTGGGTAGGCCTTGGTTTTATTGGGTTTTTATGGTTTTTATTTGTACTATTTTACCCTCCTTTTCAGTTAAAGGCTTTTGGTAATATTTATTACTTTATTTTCTTTATTGTTTTTGTGGTTTCCATGTTAACTGAGGATACTATCGAAACCCAAGCTGGAGTTACTTTCTACGTGTTTTTCAATAGTTTCTTCCTTTTCCTTTATCCTAATACTTCTATTTTAAGTGAAGAGTCCGCCTCCTAATTACACTTTTTAGCTGTAATCATAACTGATATTATTCACTCCATTGAATAATTTATAATCCTGAACTACATATCAAAATTGGCTTTTTTAAGATTATTTGCAATTCAACTTAAACTAAATTTATATATTTTAAGCAATATATATACTCTATAAATTTCTTAATTACGTTGATATTAAGAGGGTATAATTTATTATCATTATAAATAATATGCTATTCTTTTTAGTTTGACGCGTTAGTTCTATTTGATAAAGCAAAATGCTAAAATATTCTTAATAATTAACCATTTTCTAAAATGGCCACTATTTGGACTTCTTCCTAAAACTGGCATAACAATATGATACATAAATAGATAAGACTTGTAATCCCTTTTTGTTTTGTTTATTTTTGTTAACATAACAATGTTGGTTTTCTAATCTTAGGTTAGATTTCATGCATATTAACAAGCAGTATATTTGGTAAAGTCAAAACAAGTTAATGTGTGTTAGCGTCATTGTTATACCGAACATATTATTAACTAGGGATTATCTGTCTGTTTTTTTTACGAATAGTATAACCCGAAAAAAGTGTTTAGAAATTTTATCAAACCACTTTCTTGTATTGACAGATATAAATCTAGGGGGATTAACTATGAAGAAAAATCTACTGTTTATTTTTAAACTATCAGTTATTGATATTTTAAAAGTGGAAGCTTTAGAAAAAAAGAAGCAATTACTAAACAATTATCTATCTCAATCGATTTTACCAAGATCGTTGAGTATTTCATTTATTGTGATATTTTTATTTGCCTTAAGTACTCATGTGAAAAGTAAAATGATTAGGCCTGAATTTGATTCGCCTATAAAAACACATGTAAGTAAAAATGCACCATCATTTGGATCTGCAAATAATCAATCAGGAAGAGGAAGTTTACCTCCTGAAACAGAATATACAGGTGTTATCCCTTCTGCTGCTGACTGGTATACAAGTTTGGATGGTAACCCAGTATCTGCTGATGGGTATAACGATGATACTTGGTGGGTTGATTTACCAATTGGATTTAGCTTTGATTTTTATGGAAACATATACACTACATTTGATGTAACATCAAACGGAATGATTAGCTTTCATGCTGATAATACTATTTATACAACAGGTCAGGAATCTAATGTTAATATCCCCTCTACTGGCGTTGCATATTCCGGCGCTGACCCCATTGATAATTTTATTGCACCATTTTGGGACGATATTGAAGTAGACGCTACAGGTGATATTATGTATAATACTATTGGTACTGCTCCAAACAGAAAACTAGTAGTTCAATTTACAAATATGGGCTTCTGGTATAGCGATGTTTTAATTGGGACTTTTCAAATTATTCTTTATGAAACAACAAACGATATTCAATTCCAATATCGTAGTATTATTGATTTAACTTCTCAAGAAGCCTCTGGAGGTAGTGCTTCAATAGGATTAGAAAACTCTGATGAAACTATGGGACAGGAATGTTCCTACAATACTGCATGGGCTGTTGAAAGTGGAAAAGCATTTCATTATACCTCTGATGGTTCCGGAGATTATAGTGCTTGTGATGGAAATGCTGTATATGAGGGAATCCTTTTAGTAGATGCGGCTCCAAGAGCAGGAATAACTCAGCTTATTCAACCTGCTTTGGCTTCAACCGTATTTAATGATGTCAGCTTCGAATGGGGAAATGCAAACTACGCTACCTATTATAAGGTACTCATTTCATCAAATTCTGATATGAGTACTCCTCTTCATACATCAGCTCAACTTACCGATCTGGTATATAATTACTCGTTAACCGCTGGAAATACTTATTATTGGAGAGTGGATGCTTATAATGTTGACGATTTAGTAACATGGTCAGAAATTTGGTCCTTTACTACAAGCTCATCTCCTCCATTGGTAGCAGTCCCTCGTACCATGTTTATTGAACAAGGAGTGCAAAGAACAGCCACCCTGCAATATACAGGAGGTGATGCCACAGTTAAAACAGCAACAATTACTTCTTTACCTGCACAAGGGACAATTTACCAGTATAATGCCGGAGCTCTGGGTTCTGTAATTAACTCAGTGCCTACAGATGTTACTGATGCTTCTTTCAACGTTATTTATGTAGCCGATGGTGGTACAGGAAACGATGTTGGGAATTTTGATTTTAAATTTACTGATGCAACTTATACCTCAGCAGATGCTACATATACAGTCAATGTTTCATTACCGGGAATTCCTAATTTTTTATACGCAGCCAAAGAAACTGACCGAGTTGAATTTACTTTCGATAGGGATATGTCAGATCCTAACGGACTGCATCTACAATTTAATATTGAAGATAATGGTGTCGCTGTTACTTCTTCTTCATGTGAATTAAAAGCTGGGGATCCAACTACAATAATTGTATATGTTTCACCAAATATTAATATTAGTAATACAATTACAGGAAAATATACTAAAGGAACAGTAACGGCTAGCACAGGTGGAGAATTAGAAACTTTTGATTTTCAAATTGCAGGAAAAATAGCGCAAACAATTACATTTGCCGCATTAGCCGATAAAACCTATGGCGATGCAAATTATACACTTTCAGCTACGGCATCTACAGGATTAGCTGTCACATTTTCTTCATCAAATTCTACAGTCGTTTCTGTTTCAGGAACAACTGCCTCAATAAATAATGCTGGAACCTGCAATATTATTGCAAACCAAGCAGGTGATGCAACTTATGCACCAGTAAATTATCGTCGGGAACAAATCGTGAATAAATCCAGTGCAACAATTACTTTAAGTAATATGTCGCAAGACTACACAGGATCAGGTATTTCTGTAACTGCAACAACTAGTCCTGTAGGTTTAACAACAATTATTACTTATGATGGTTCTACAACTCTACCTATTAATTTGGGATCTTATGCTGTAGTGGCAACAATTGATGAGACTAATTATCAAGGGACAGCGAATGGAACTTTGACTATTGTAGACAATGTTCCACCAACAATATCATGCCCAGCCAACCTGATTATTTCTGCAGATGTAGGCTCATGTTCAGCAAGTGGAGTGTCATTAGGAACTCCTGTAACTTCCGATAATCATTCTGTAGCTACAACTACTAATAATGCACCGGGCACATTCCCTGCAGGTGAAACAATGGTAACATGGACTGTTACAGATGGTTCGGGAAATACTGCCACTTGCGATCAAAGAGTATATGTGCAAAGTACAGATCCTGTGGTTAGTATGATTTATGGTACACCTAATACTCCTCCTGCTTTGTCTGCTACAGATATTACTTCCTCTGCTGATGGTTCTATTTCTGTTTATGCCATTGATATGGATGATGATGGTGACATGGATATTTTAGGTGCTTCACAAAATGATGATAAGATTATTTGGTACGAAAATGATGGAAGCGAAAGCTTTACAAGTCACGTAATTAGTTCTAATACAGATAAAGCATCAGATATATTTGCCATTGATTTGGATAGCGATGGAGATATTGATGTCCTTAGTTCTCAACAAAATTCTGATCGTTTAAAATGGTTTGAGAATGATGGAAATGAAAGTTTTACTGAACATGTTATTACTTCTGCAGGACTCAATAATCCAAAAGCAATTTATGCAATTGATGTGGATGGTGATAATGATATTGATGTTTTGACTGCAAGTGCCGGTAATGATGATGTTATTTGGTATGAGAATGATGGTAGCGAAAGTTTTACCAGCCATGTGATAGACGGTACTGCAAATGGTGCATATGATGTTTTTGCTATTGATTTAGATAAAGATGGAGATATTGATGTTTTAGCTGCTGCCAGAGATGATAATCGAGTTAACTGGTACGAGAACGATGGTAATGAATCATTTACTGAGCATCAAGTAGGTAATGGTGCAACAAATATTAGATCTGTATTTGCCATAGATATGGATAATGATGGAGATATTGATGTTTTAAGTGCATCTAGAGATAATGACAAAATTGCTTGGTACGAAAACAATGGTAGTCAAGTATTCTCTTCACATTCTATTAGTACATCTGCAGATGCAGCATTTTCTGTGTTTGCTATTGATGTAGATAGTGATGGAGATATTGATGTATTGAGTGCTTCAAATAATGATGATAAAATTGCATGGTATGAAAATGATGGAAGTGAATCTTTTACAACAAGAGTAATTTCTACTGTAGCAAATGGTGCTAGAGCCGTATATGCTACTGATATTGATAGTGATGGGGATATTGATGTATTAAGTGCATCAATTACTGATGATAAAATTACTTGGTACGAGAGTAATCTACTTAATTCTCCATGTTTTGGGGAAGACATTGTGTTTACAGAGAATGCAGGCGATGCTGTTTCTTGGTCGTGGTCTAGCAATGGATCAGCTACGTTTAGCAATTCTACTGTACAATCGCCTACAATTAGTGGTGCTGCTGATGGTGAAAATTTTACTGTAACAGTGAATAACTCAAATGGCTGTAGTCAATCAAAAACAATACCTGTTAATATTAATACTAACTTCCCAACAAATACATATACTGTATCCGATCCAGTAATTTGCTTCGGAGCTCCAGAAGCATCAATCGATATCTCTGGTTCAGAATTAGGAGTTTCATATCAAGTACGTCTCGATAGCGATAATTCAAATATTGGTTCTCCTGTAATAGGAACAGGGGGAGCTATATCCATAATTATTTCACCAGTTAGTACGACTACTTATAATATATATGCATCGGGGGGGGCTTATAGTTGTGGAATAGAATTATCTGATAAATCTATAGTTACAGGAGATAGCCAAGCTCCAACTATTAGCTGTCCAGCAAATGTAACTGCCAATGTTCAGGCTGGCCAATGTTCTGCATCTGTATCTATCCCTTTGCCAACTGTAACTGATGATTGTGGTAGTGACTTGGGATATGCGTTAGAGTTTGATGGTACAAATGATTATGTGAGTTTAGCTGGATTTGCTAATCAAACAACTGATTTTAGTATTGAAGCATGGGTGTATACAACAAATAATGCTGAAGCTGGACAAAGGATATTTTGTGATGATGAGAATAATACAGGAGGATATGCTTTAAGTATTGGGGATCCCGGTAGTGGAGCCATTCGTTTTTATTCGCGAAATATGTCTACAATTTCTTTAGATGCTTCCGGAGTAATCTCTAATAATACTTGGCATCATATTGTTGGTGTTGCAGATATTACAAACCAAATGCGTTATATATATGTAGATGGTGTTCAGGTTGCTAGTATGGCTGACCCAGGAACATGGGGTACCGATACAGGTGTGGCTTCTATTGGAGGAGAAACAGATTCAGGCGAAACTAATAATAGATTTAGAGGGAAAATAACTGAAGTTCGATTTTGGAATAAGGCATTAAGTATAAATGAAATACAATCTAATAGTTGCAAAGAGATAACTGGTGGTGAAACGGATTTATTAGACTATTGGAGTTTTAATGATGGAAGTGGAAGTACATTAACAGATGATGGTCCGAGTGGGAAAAATGGTAGTTTAAGTAATATGGATGTTTCAAGTGTATGGGTGAATGCTACAATGACAGATTGTATTACTGCAACAAATGATTTTAATGGAACAGAAGATGCTTCTGGAAGTTATTCAGTTGGAACTACAACTGTAAATTATACTATTAGTGATGGTTATGGAAATTCTAGTAATTGTTCATTTACTGTTACTGTAAATGATAATGAAGCACCTGCAATTGCTGGCTCAATATCTGATAGCAATATTTCTGGTTGCAGTATTAGTGATGCCCCTAGTGCAGAAACGACTGTAGCAGGTCTTGAAGCTTTAACTGGGAATTTAACGATTACAGACTGTAGTGCAGATGTGGATATCACTGTTTCTCATTCTGATTCTAATTCGGGCACTTGTCCAATTGTCATTACTCGTACATATTCTGTAACCGATGAAAGTGGAAATACAAGTGCAGATTTCGTTCACATAATCAATATTGATGATAATACTGCACCTACTGCTTCAAATCCTGCTAATATTTCAGTGCAATGTGCAGGTGATGTTCCTGCAAGCGACGTATCAGTAGTTACTGACGAATCTGATAATTGTACAGCAAACCCTGTGGTAGCATTTGTTTCAGACGTTTCTGACGGAAATACTTGTCCTGAAGTAATTACTAGAACATATTCAGTTACAGATGATTGCGGGAATAGCAAAAATGTCCAACAATTAATCACAATAAATGATATTACTGCACCAAGTATTACAGGAAGCATTACAACAACAAATGTTGAAGGGTGTACTGCAAGTTCAGCCCCATCTGCAAAAACAACAGTGGCTGGTATAGAAAGTTTGACGGGTAGCGCTGCTATATCAGATAATTGCTTGAGCGATGCAAATTTGACGGTTTCTCATTCGGATATACAAGTTGGAACTTGTCCAATAGTAATTACAAGAACTTATACAATTACTGATGATTGTGGAAATAGCAATACGATAAATCATACAATTAATATAGACGACACCGTAGATCCAACCGCCAGCAATCCAGCAGCGATTACCGCACAATGTTCAGCCCCAGCTGCAGATATTACTGTAGTAACCGACGAAGCAGATAATTGCACAGCCAATCCAACAGTGGCATTCGTAAGTGATGTTTCAGATGGCAATACTTGCCCAGAAGTAATCACAAGAACTTATTCAGTAACAGATGATTGTGGCAACTCAATCAATGTAACTCAAACGATTA
>Ga0256826_1001277_pt1 | contig 15669 bp, 4 predicted proteins | sample CV79metaG_FD_185975 | JGI IMG/M metagenome (GOLD analysis project Ga0256826, IMG submission 185975) | Hydrothermal vent microbial communities from East Pacific Rise, Pacific Ocean - CV79 | ecosystem: Environmental > Aquatic > Marine > Hydrothermal vents | place: Pacific Ocean: East Pacific Rise...
TATTTCAGATATTTTAGATTTAGATTCAGATGATGATAATTTAAGTGATGCAGATGAAAGTGGTTTAACTCTTGGTGGAGATATTGGTATCAATGGTCTTGATAATAATATTGATACTAGTGATGACTATAGTGATGTAAATGGTAAGATAGATACTCCTGATAGTAATCTTTCAAATGTGGATGGTAATAACAGTGATGTGGATTATCGTTCTTTAAAAGTAGCAAATACACCACCTATAGCATTGGATAGTAATCAGACTATCAATATAGGAACACCATTGACTTTAGATTTACTCTCTTTAGTTTCTGATGCAGAGACACCTGAGAATTTATATATAGTCTCTATTAATGATGAAAATTTAACAGGTAGTGAACAAAATATTACTGTTCCAAATGGTGTAGTTCAAATTGCAACTGATGGAACAATAACCTTTATACCAGCAGATGGATATACAGGAGATGTAACATTCCCTTATGAGACGAGTGATGGAACAGAGAGTGTTGTTGCAAATGTTAATTTAACAGTTATTCCTTCTCCTGAATTAATAGTAGATATGGATACTCTAACACCTATTGTTTCTGCTGGTGGAGATGTAACTTATAGAGTTGTTATTAAGAATATTGGAGGGGCTACGGCAACAAAAGTTGAGGTTAAAGATATTTTACCAAATGGCTTTACAACAATGTTTGAAGATCTTGATCAAACCTATATTTTGGATAAAGCTAATATAAGTAATGAAGGAATTATTCTTGATATTTCTACTACAAATGATAATGGAGATACTATATCTTTTAAAAGTGGATGGGATATTGATGTTAATGGTTCTGTAACTATTCAATTTACTGTTAAAGCAGAGAGTTTAGTGACAGGTGTTGCACCTCTTGGAGAGTATGATAATACAATTATTGTGACATCTGCTAATTATAAAACTGTTGATGATAATGGTACTGTTGCTCAAGATTCTGATACACTAGAAGGAGAAGACCCTGAGAATGATGAGGATGTATTAGTTTCTCTTGATACAGATAAAGATGGTATTCCTGACGTTATTGACCTTGATGATGATAATGATGGGATTTTGGATACAACTGAAAATACTTGTTCTACAGGAGATTTACTATCTAATTATTCATCTATTGCATTAGAAAGTCCTGGATTTAATTTAATTGGTCAAAATGTAGATACAAATATTTTAGGTTTAAATATATCTCATCAAGTAAGTGGTGTAGAAATAGATAGATTTGTTGTATATTCTGATACTTTTTCTGGAGTAGATTTTAAAAATTATGCTTTTCATTCAGTAGATGGAAATAATACCAATCCTGCTATGGGAACAGTTAGTTTTACATTTAATAAACCAGTATTAAATTTAGTTCATACAGTAGGTGATATTGATGGATTAGATGAAACAGATTTTGAAAAAATTCAAATTCATGCTTTTTTTGAGGGAAATGAAGTTTCTCCATGTAGTATTAATATTGGGGATGCTATATCTTTTGATGGGACATGGTATGAATCTAATATTACAGCTTATGAAGATAATTCTTCTACAATGGTTACATCTAAATTTTGTACTTTTGTAGATAAGTTAGAAGTTACATTAAATTCTAATTGGCATGCAGGAACAGTTTCTACTTTTGGAAGTGCTTGTACTACTTTAGATAGTGATGATGATAATATTTCAAATAATCTTGACCTAGATAGCGATAATGATGGAATTCCTGATAATGTTGAGGCACAGTTAACAACTGGTTATATAGCTCCAACAGGGACACCTGATGCAAATGGTACATTTGCTTCAATTTATGGAGTAGATGGATTGATTCCAGTAGATACAGATGAAGATAATATTTCAGATGTTTTAGATTTGGATTCAGATAATGATGGATTGAGTGATAGCAATGAGAGTGGTTTAACTCTTATTGGAGATGTTGGTATTAATGGTCTTGATAATAATGTTGATACTTTTGATGATTATAGTGATGTAAATGGTAAGATAGATACTCCTGATAGTAATCTTTCAAATGTGGATGGAAATAGTAGTGATGTTGATTACCGTTCTTTAAAAATTGTAAATACACCACCTACAGCATTGGATAGTAATCAGACAATAAATATAGGGACACCATTGACTTTAGATTTACTCTCTTTAGTTTCTGATGCAGAAACACCTAACGCTTTATCTTTAGTCTCTATTAATAATGAGGATTTAACGGGTAGTGAACAGAATATTACTGTTCCAAATGGTGTAATTAAAATTGCAACTGATGGAACAATTACATTTGTTCCAGCAGATGGATATACTGGATATGTAACATTCCCTTATGAAGCAAGTGATGGAACAGAGAGTGTTGTTGCAAATGTAAATTTAACGATTATAAGTGATACTGATGGTGATGGTATTCCTGATGATATTGACCTTGATGATGATAATGATGGGATTTTGGATGTTACTGAAGGGTTTGGTCTTGGTACAAGCTTTGATAGTTGTGTACAAGAGGGGTATTTGGTACAAACAAGAGATGGAAATATCTCGACTGTAGATATTGTATCAGGAGCTTCTACTGTTGTGGGTAGTTTAGGTTTTAAATTTAATGCAATAGGATATAATCCATTCGATGGGTATCTCTATGGAGTTGATGGAGATGCAAATGAGTTAAAGATTGTTGACCCATTAACAGCAACAGTTATTCGTACAGCAGATTTAAGATTACCATTTAGTGGTGCATATACAGGTGATATAAATATTGATAATAAAACCTATGTACTTGCTAATGATAGCTCTGACCCAGCTGTTATTGATATTGACCCTAACTCTGCTACCTATTTAACTATTATTGATAGATATAACGCAGATATATCTGCTCCAGATATTATTTATAGTCCAAAACATAAACTCTTTTTTGGTATTAAAATTAATACTAATATTGTTTATTCATTAGACCCAGCAACAGGTGCTTGGAGAGAGATTGCTGAAGTTGTTGATTTGCCAAGTGGAGCATATGGAGCAGGGTATGGTACAGCTGAAGCACTATATTTTTCTCATAATGGTAAAGGAAAAATTTATAAACTAGATGTAACCGCTTCAGATTTTTTAACCAATCCTAAAGCTACTTTATTTTCTTCTGGCCCTAGTTCTTCTGTTAATGATGGTGCAAAATGTTTAGGATTAGATGTTAATGGTACAATAGAGAGTAGAGATAGTGATAATGATGCTATTCCTGATTATTTGGATTTAGATTCAGATAACGATGGTATTCCAGATAATGTTGAGGCACAATTAACATCAACTTATGCTGTTCCTACTGTATTGGATGAAAATGGTACATTTGCAAACTATATACCTGTAGATACAGATGGCGATAGAATTCCTGATTATCTTGATTTAGATTCAGATGATGATAATCTTTCAGATGCAGATGAGAGTGGTTTAACTCTTGGTGGAGATGTTGGTATTAATGGTCTTGATAATAATGTTGATACAAATGATAGCTATGTAGATGTAAATGGTATCTTAGACAATCCAAGTGCTAGTTTAGCAAATTTTGATGGTAATAATACAGATGTAGATTATCGTTCTTTAGCAAATCCTTTAGATACAGATGGAGATGGTATTCCTGATGATATTGACCTTGATGATGATAATGATGGTATTTTAGATTGTTTAGAGATGGAGCATGTAGTTAATAATGGGTTTAATATAGAAGACCCTGATACTGTGGTATCTGTAAGAACAGGTTCAGAGGTAATTACCTATACTGAACTTAGTGGAGGAGGAGTTATTCCATCTTCTTCAGTTACAAATGCTCTTTATCCTTCAAATGGTAGTGCAAAATTAAGATATGATTTTAGTAAAAATATAAAAAATTTGGTATTTCGTATTTATGATTTAGATGCAAAAGAGGAGATATTAATCAATGTTTTTGATAAAAGTGGAAATCGTATTGATAGTTTAGTTTCATATGTATCTGAGTTTAAGAGTAATAATAATTGGACTTATAATTCATCTGAAACAAATGGCTTAGAGATAAATGTGACTACAGAAATTGATGAATCTTCATTATCAAACTATTTGGATATATCTATTCCTCTTGAGGTATCAAAATTAGAAGTAGAGTTTATTTCTCATACAAACGGTAATGCTGGTTATGTACTTGTTTCTGGATGTGTTGTTCTTGATAGTGATAATGATAGTATTTCAAACCACTTAGACTTGGATTCTGATAATGATGGAATTCCTGATAATGTAGAGGCTCAAGCAACAGCAAACTATATTATTCCAACAGGAACACCTGATGCAAATGGTACATTTGCTTCAATCTATGGAGTAGATGGATTAATTCCTGTTGATACAGATGAAGATAATATTTCAGATGTTCTTGATTTAGATTCAGATAATGATAATCTTTCAGATGCCAATGAGAGTGGTTTAGCTCTTATTGGAGATGTTGGTATTAATGGTCTTGATAATAATATAGATACTCGTGATGACTATAGTGATGTAAATGGTAAGATAGATACTCCTGATAGTAATCTTTCAAATGTGGATGGAAATAGTAGTGATGTTGATTACCGTTCTTTAAAAGTTGTAAATACACCACCTATAGCATTGGATAGTAATCAGACAATCAATATAGGAACACGATTAACTTTAGATTTACTCTCTTTAGTTTCTGATGCAGAGACACCTAATGCTTTATCTATAGTCTCTATTAATGATGAGGACTTAACAGGTAGTGAACAGAATATTATTGTTCCAAATGGTGTAATCCAAATTGCAACTGATGGAACAATAACCTTTATACCAGCAGATGGGTATACAGGAGATGTAACATTTCCTTATGAGGCGAGTGATGGAACAGAGAGTGTTGTTGCAAATGTTAATTTAACGATTATAAGTGATACTGATGGTGATGGTATTCCTGATGATATTGACCTTGATGATGATAATGATGGGATTTTAGATAATAAAGAGTGTGTACAATATAATTGGAATTTTAATGTATCTTCTGAGGGTTGGAAGCTTGAATTATCAAGTGAAAGTGGTGGTTTACCAAAAGGTAATACAGTTGGTTTTATGGTACACTCATCTGATTCTGTAACTAATGTTGGTGATTGTAGTCCTACAATATATCCACAATCTTCAGATGGTAATTTTATTTTAGGAAATGACCCAGATGGTACTTGGACATGGGCTATTAGTTCGGATATTAATGCAGATGTTAGTAATGCCTTAGGTGGTAATCTAAATTTTGATTATATAAATGGAGACCTTAATGGAGAAGGCGAAGCTTTTACAACTCTTTTACGTGTTATTTTAATTGGTAAAGATACAAATGTTACAGCTACTTTCCCTGAGCAGAATAATAAAGGATGGGTAAATATTAATATCCCATTAACTGAAGCAGAGTGGGGTTCTGATTTATTAATAACTTTGAGTAATTTGAAAAATATTGCAATTGAAATTGAAGGTTCTAATGCTATAAATACTACTGATTGTAATGCTAATGAATATTTTGGTTTAGATAATATATCTTTTAAACAATCAATTGTCTCTTGTGATACTGATTTAGATAATATACTAAATCATCTAGATTTAGATAGTGATAATGATGGAATCCCTGATAATGTTGAGGCACAGTTAACAACTGGTTATCTAGCCCCAACAGGAATACCTGATGAAAATGGTACATTTGCTTCAATCTATGGACCAAAGGGATTGATTCCAGTAGATACAGACGAAGATAATATCTCTGATGTTTTAGATTTGGATTCAGATAATGATGGATTGAGCGATAGTAATGAGAGTGGTTTAACGCTTATTGGAGATGTTGGTATTAATGGTCTTGATAATAATGTTGATACAAATGATAGTTATGTTGATGTAAATGGTAAAGTTGATAATCCAAGTAGTTATTTAAAAAATGTAGATGGAAGTAGTGATAATGTAGACTACCGTTCAATTTCATATGCTGTTCCTGCTATTAGTGATGATAATGTAACTGGGAATATCGGTACATTTACAACATTTAATGTACTGCTAAATGATGTTTCAAGTAGAGATTTAAACCTTTCATCTGTACGAATTATAGATAGTGATGGTTCGCCTGTTACTTCGTTATTTGTGCCAACAGAAGGTACTTGGGAAGTAGATACAACAACAGGTATGGTTACCTTTACACCAGTCGAGGGTTACACCGAAAATCCAACAGATGTAAATTATATTGTATCTGATATTTTGGGTGGTGTTTCAAATGAAGGAACAATTAATTTAGAGTTCCCTGCAATTTACGATTACTCTGATGCACCAACTGGAATGAGTGACTTTAACTATAGTATCGCACAACATAGAGTTGGTTCTCATAGTAAACTATTTATTGGAGCAACTGCACCAACTTTTGAATCTAAAGCGATGGTAGATGAGTGGAGTTCAGCATTTGAAAATAGTTTTGGAACAAAATGGAGTAGTGGATATAGTGAAACAAATGAGACTACAGATACCCAATTAACTTCTGAAGATTTAGAGACTATTAATGAAAGTGGAGATAGCGATGATGGTTTGGAGTGGAATAAGTGGATAGTAGATAAAACCTGTACAGGATTACTTGCTGATGGTAGTGTTGGAACAGTAACGATGACAGATACTCTATATTGTACTACTGTAAAAGTTACAAATAATTCACCTATCTCTGCTCAACTTGTTGGATGGTTAGATTTAAATTCGGATGGTAAATTTGATAAAATATCAGAGAGAAGTGTTGTTAATGTTGATGCTGATTTATCTAATGACGACACTCAAGGGAATGTACCAGCTGGTAGTGTAAATCAAGATGTGGTCTTAATGTGGATAGGTGAACAACCTGTCGAGGGAGAAGGGTTTAGCTCTTTTGTTCGTTTAAGATTTACAACTGATCCTGTATTTAAGAGTGATCACTCTCCTGAACCTGATAATAATGCAAGTGATGGAGAGTCAGAAGATTCTGCTGTAGAGGTAGCAAGTGCAACATCTATAACTACTGTTGATGATAGCGATGTATTCAGTGTTGGAACAGCAGTAACTGTTGATGTTCTTGCAAATGATATAAATGGTACGAATGATACAAATAGCTCTTCTGTAATGATTGTAGATGCAGAGGGTAATGAGACAAAAGAGTTGGTTGTTAATAATGAAGGAACTTGGAGTGTAGAAGATAATGGTTCTATTACATTTACACCACTAAGTAACTTTATGTCAGATGCTACACCAATTAACTATATAGTATATGATACAGCTAATGAGAAATCTTCTGTGGCAACTGTATCTCTTTATATTGATAGTGATGGTGATGGTGTTGGTGATACCTTTGACCTTGATGATGATAATGATGGAATTCCAGATGTTATAGAGCAAGATGGTAATGCTACTCGTGATACAGATGGTGATGGCATTATTGACTCATTAGATTTAGATAGTGATAATGATGGACTTCTTGACCTACTAGAGAGTGGACAAGATGTAGCTACTGTAGATGTTAATGGAGATGGAGTTTTAGATTCAATAGTCGATGCAGATAGCGATGGTTTATTAGATGTTGCAGATGAAGATGACTCTAATTCAACCTCTGATGGAACGGTTACACCTATAGATACAGATGGAGATGGAGTTAAAGATTTCCAAGATGTAGATTCTGATAATGATGGTTTAAGCGACTTAATTGAAGCAGGTATTCCAGTAACAAATGATGCAGATAATGATGGAGCAATTGATGGTGCAGTAAATCCTGATGGTGTTCCAACTGTTATTGGTTCTATTACTACACCAACAGATACCGACAATGATGGTGTAGATGACTATAGAGACTTAGATTCTGACAATGATGGTTTAACAGATTTAGAAGAGTCAGGTGCTACTGATAGTAATGATGATGGTATTGTAGATACACCAAATACCCTAACAGATCCAGCTATATTCCCTGATACAGATGATGATGGTACAGTTGATGTAAAAGAGCCAAATAATTCAAATCTTCCATCTACTCTTGATACAGATGGAGATGGTGTTGTTGATGATACTACCGATACAGATGGTGATGGAATTGCAGATGTTGTAGATGAAGCTGACAATGGATTTGGAACAACAGCAAGTATTGATACAGATGGTGATGGAATCTCTGATGAGTATGATTTTGATGATGATAACGATGGAATTAGAGATGTTGTAGAGCTTGATGGAAACAGTACAAGAGATACAGATGGTGATGGCATTATTGACTCATTAGATTTAGATAGTGATAATGATGGTATTCCTGATAATATTGAAGCACAACCAACCTCATCATATAGTGAACCAACTCCAACAGATACAAATGGAACTTTTGCAAACTATACTCCTATTGATAGTGATGGAGATGGAATTGCAGATTATTTAGATTTAGATTCAGACAATGATGGTATCTCGGATACAACTGAAAGTGGTTTAACATTATCTGGAGAGATTGGAAATAATGGGCTAGATGATGCAGTTGAATCATCGGATGATTATAGTGATGTTAATGGAGATATTAATGCTCCTGCAACAGATTTACCAAATGAAGTTGGAGACCTTAGTGAGGTTGCTTATCGTGAGGCAGAATTGACAGTAATCGACGAAGTTGGTGCAACAATTAACGGTTCTACAGGTGGAATATCTCTTTCAAATGTTGCAAGTAATGACTCTTTAGGTTTAACAATAATTACTCTTGGAACAGATGCAAATATTACAAATATTGCTGGAAATACACCTTTAGATATTAATATGACAACAGGAGAGGTGGTTGTACCTCCACGTACAACAGCCGATACCTATGTTGAGACATATACCATTTGTGAAAATGGAAATCCAACAAACTGTAAAGATGGTAATGTAACCGTAGAAGTTACAGCATCACCATTTATTGTTAATAGTGACAGTAATGATTCGGTTAATGGTAGTAATGGTGGTGTTGCTATTGATAATATTACAAGTAATGACACATTAAATGGAAACCCTATAGAGTTGGGTGTAGATGCAAATATCACATCAATAACCAACAATACACCATTAGATATAAATATTACAACAGGTGCTGTAACTGTGCCAACAGAAACAGAGGCAGGTGTATATATTGAAACATATACTTTATGTGAAAACCTGAATCCAACGAACTGTATTGAAAATAATATTACAGTTGATGTAAAACCAGCACCTATTGATGCTGTAGATGATGATTTCTCTTCGACCCCTGTTATTAGTAGTCTCGGTGGTGTTGTTGGAGATGTTACAGGAGATTCAAATGATATTTTAAATGGTTTGGCTATTACAGATGATTTATTAGTAACATTAGAACTTGTTCCAGAAGAGAGTAACTTAACTAGAGTAACATTAGAAGATAATGGAACATTAAGTGTAGAGGCGAATACAACAGCAGGAACATATAATGTTGCTTACCAACTTTGTGAGGTTCTTAACCCAACAAACTGTGATGATGCAAATGTAACTGTTGTTGTTGATGTATCTCCAATTACAACTTTAGAGGATAATGGTTCAGTTAATGGAAATAGTGGTGGAACAGCAATTTTAAATGTAACATCAAATGATAAATTTAGTGGAAATCCATTGACTCTTGGAGCAGATGTAAATATTACAACTGTAACCAACAATACACCACTTGATATTAATAAGACAACAGGAGCTGTAAGCGTACCAGCAAAAACACCATCTGGTGTATATGTAGAGAGTTATACTCTGTGTGAAAATTTAAATCCAACAAACTGTGTTGATACAAATATTACGGTTACCGTAGAGTCTGCAACGCTTACAGCCTCTAATGATAATGGTTCAGTGAGTGGAATTAATGGTGGAACAGCCATTAGTAATATAACAAGTAATGATAGACTTGATGGAAATCTTGTAACTTTAGGTGGAAGTGGAGATGTAAATATTACATCGGTAACCAACAATACACCACTATCCGTTAGCCTATCAACAGGAGCTGTAACTGTAGCACGTGGAACAAGAGCAGGAACATATACCGAGAAATATACTATATGTGAGAATCTTAATCCAACCAACTGTGTTACTGCTAGTTTATCGGTTACTGTATCTGCTTCACCAATTACAGCCTCTACAGACAATGGTTCAATTAATGGATATGTTGGTGGAACAGCTATAAGTAATATAACAAGTAATGATAGATTAAATAATAGCCCTGTGACTTTGGGTTCAAATGGTAATGTGCATATTGCTACTGTATCTAACAATACACCACTTATTGTTAACCAAACAACAGGTGATGTAACTGTTCCAAGCAGAACAAAAGCTGGAACATATACAGAGACATATACTCTTTGTGAAAACTTGAATCCAACCAACTGTACCAATGCAAATATTGTAGTTGAGGTTGTATCAGCACCACTTGCAGGAGCAAATGATATAGGTTCAGTTAATGGATATGTTGGTGGAACAGCTATTGAAGATATAACAGAAAATGATAATTTAAATGGAGAGCCTGTAACTCTTGGTACAAATGGTAATGTAGAGATTACTAAGGTGACCAATAACACACCACTGGTTGTTAATGAAATAACAGGAGCTGTAACGGTACCAAGTAAAACAGTAGCAGGAACATATACCGAGACTTACACTTTATGTGAGACTTTAAACCCAACCAGTTGTATTAGTAAAGATATAATAGTGACAGTAGAGTCTTCATCTCTTATAGGTTCTATAGACAGTAATGAATCTGTTAATGGAAGCAATGGTGGAACAGCTATTAGCAATGTAACAAGTAATGATACATTAAATGGTACACCTGTAATTTTAGGTACAAATGTAATTATTAAAAATGTAACAGATAATTCTCTTTTAGTAATTAATCCTGAAACAGGAGCTGTAACGGTACCACGTGGTACAGAGGCAGGAAGATATACAGAGACTTATACTTTATGTGAAACTTTAAACCCTAGTAACTGTGTCGATAAAGAGGTAATAGTTATTGTAAGTCCTGCACAAATTGATGCAGTTGATGATGACTTCTCTTCAACACCTATTAGTAGAGAAGGTGGCGTTGTAGGGGATGTTACCAGCAGTGATAATGATACCTTAAATGGTCTTGATATAGAAGATTCTTTGGTAACCTTAACCCTTCTTCCAGATGAGAGCAGTTTAAATGATGTCACACTTGATGAGAGTGGAGCATTGTATGTTAGCCCCAATACAACAGCAGGAAGATACAATGTAGCGTATAGACTTTGTGAGGTTCTTAACCCAACAAACTGTGATGATGCAAATGTAACTGTTGTTGTAGGAGAAACAAAAATTGTAGCTGTAGATGATAGAAACAACTCTGTTGATGGAACAGTTGGTGGTGTAGTAATTAATAATATTGTAGAGAATGATACCTTAAATGGAAATTCTATAAAATTAGGTGTAGATGTAAACATTACATCAATGACTCATAATACACCACTGGTTATTGATTTACTAACAGGTTCTATCAGCCTACCAGCTGGAACAGAGGCAGGAGAGTACACAGAGCGTTATACTATTTGTGAAAATCTTAATCCAACCAATTGTGATAGTGCAGTTATAACAGTAGTTGTAGGTGAATCAAATTTGGTTGGTGTTGATGATGAGGTTGTCGTTGAAGGAAATCTAAGTCAAGTAGTTATTCCTAATATAGCAGAGAATGATACTCTTAATGGTACTCCTGTAATGTTAGGTATTAATGTAAATATTACATCAATAACAAACAATACTCCATTAGAGATTGATGTTCTGACAGGAGAGGTAACTACTCCTGATGGAATAGCATCAGGAACATATACTGAAGAGTATACTTTGTGTGAAAACTCAAATCCTGAAAATTGTGTGATTCAAACAGTAACAGTAAAGGTAATTCCTGTTGAAGAAATAACCATTACTATTAATGAAACAGTACCTCTTAATAATGGAATTATTGAGGTTCATGGAGAGACTGAACCATTTGCTGAAGTGACGGTTACATTCCCAACAGGTGAAGAGGTCACTGTTCAAGCAGATGAAAATGGAAACTATGTTGCAACAAGTACAACAGAACAACCTCTAAGAGGAGAGATTAGTGCAGTCGCAACCAATTCTAATGGAGAGACAACACCAAATCCTGCAACAAGTAGATATACAGACCAAACAGATACAGACGGTGATGGTATCCCTGACAGTGAAGATTTAGATGATGATAATGATGGTATCCCTGATAGTGTAGAGGGTGATGGTGATACAGATAACGATGGTATACCTGACTCTTTAGATTTAGACTCTGATAATGATGGTATCTTAGATATTCTAGAGTCAGGTAACTTACGTGCCAATAGTGAAGGTCGTGTCGATAGCAGTGTTGATGAAGATGAAGATGGTTTAATGGATTTAGCTGATGCTGATGATAATGATGCCTCATCTGTAGGAGTGGTTATCTCTCCTATAGATACAGACCAAGATGGAAAACCTGATTTTCAAGATGTTGATTCAGACAATGATGGAATCTCAGATTTGGTTGAGTCTGGAGTAGATGCTTCAAATGATATTGATAATAATGGTATGCTTGATGGAGATGTGGATGAAGATGGTCTATCTTCATCTGTTAATCCAACATTAAATCCTCGTGATACAGATAGAGATGGTACACCAAACCATAGAGATTTAGATAGTGATAGTGATGGTATTTCAGATGTTATAGAAGGTAGTGGAAGAGATGACGATTTTGATGGTAGAATAGATGATATTAATACCATTCTTGATGGCTCAACACTTCCTGATAGTAATTCTAATGGAAGACCAGACTATATAGAACCAAATGGATTTGTTACAGATGATAGTGTATATGATATTCCACTCTATAGTAGCATAACGGTAGATATTTTAGCAAATGATATGGTTGAATCACTAAATATTGAAACTGTTAAGATTGAAGGAAGCCAAAATATTGGAGACTCTTTAGTTGTAGATGGAGAGGGTGAATGGAGTATAGAAGATAATGGTTCTATAACATTTACTCCAAATAGTGACTTTGAATTTGATCCAACACCTATCAGATACTCTATCGAGAATAATGGTGGAACAAGAGTTGGAACGGCTATCTTAGCTGTTCACTATGCTTCGTTAGTAAGACCAGATGTTCGAGTTGCTGATTTAGTGAAACCTGTTGAAGTACCTGTTTTAGATAATGATAATGGGGATTTAAATGTATCTTCTGTTCAAATTGTATTGCCCGAGGGATTTATGGATTTACATCCTGATGCTGTACTTTCGCAAGATAGTAAAATTTTAACGGTTCCAAATCAAGGTAGCTGGAGAGTAAGAAGTGATGGTGTTATTGTATATCAAGCTCAAGAGGGAGTTGAAGTTGTAGACCCAACACCTATCTCTTATGCTGTATTTGATATGAGAGGAGAAGAGTTACATACAGATGCGTTAGTTACGCTTCATCAACCAGCTGTAGGTGGTGTAAGTGATACTGTTGAAGATTGTGAGTGTGAGGCTTATAGAGAGAATAGTATACCTGCATTCCAAAATATAGGTTTATGGCTAATGTTAATGACAGGATTTGTTCTTGGTATTATCTTGATAAGAAGAGAGAATAGATAACTCTATCTATTTTGGGATATTGGTTTACTCTAATATCCCAAGCTTTTTTATAGACTTTCAAATAGTTTTAACTAAACATTCCTAATGAAGTGTTAGTAAATAATAATCTGCTATAATACCAAAAAATCACAAATCACGGAGATAACTGTAATGAATATTACCATGCTCTATAGTAAACTGCACAGAGCGACCGTAACCGAAGCTAACTTACATTATGTTGGTTCTATAACTATTGACCAAAATTTATTGGACTCTGCCAATATGCGTGTGGGTCAAAAAGTAGATATTGTTAACATTAATAATGGAGAGCGATTCTCTACCTATATTATTCCAGGTGAGGCTGGAAAAAAAGAGATGTGTCTTAATGGTGCAGCAGCTAGAAAAGTACATGTTGGCGATAAGATTATAGTTATTGCCTATGCAACAATGAGTGAAGAAGAGGCTGATAGTTTTGAACCTAAAATTGTTATTTTAGAAGATGATAACACTATTGCTCAAGAGTTTAAAGGATTAAAATAATGTTTGAAGGTCTTGATATGAGCAAAATGGGTGCAATGATGGAAGAACTCCAATCTAAAGCCAAAGAGATGGAAGAGCAGTCTAAAAACATAACTATGACAGCAAAAGCAGGTGGTGGTATGGTAACTGTTACTGCCAATGGAGCTAATGAAATTATTGATATTACCATTGATGATTCTCTTCTTGATGATAAATCTTCAATGCAAATTCTTTTAATGTCTGCAACCAATGATGTATTAAAAATGGTTGAAGATAATAAAAAATCTCAGGCAATGGGCATGATGGGTGGAATAAATCCATTTGGAATGAAGTAGGGTGCGTTTTCCAACGCACCATGAAAAAAGCCTCTTCAAGCAGAGAAACTGCTTCTTCTTCAACAAAAACCAATAAAAAAATAATAATTCTTCAAAAAGTAAGTAAAACATAATTAAACTTTTGTTAATATTCGCGACCTAAATCTCGGTTTAGTGTAACTCTGCGTGAAGAATTTTTATATAATAAGCACTGATTATATAAGAGTTGGTTGGATATATCTACTTTTTATTAAAGTAGTATACTCATCCAACCACGACGCAATATACAGGTGCAAAAACACACTTTAGGAGTAACCAATGAAGGTTAGACCATCAGTAAAAAAAATGTGTGATGATTGTAAGATAATCAAGCGAAAAGGTATCGTAAGAATCATCTGCAAAAATCCAAAACATAAACAAAGACAAGGATAAGCATGGCACGTATATCAGGTGTTGATTTACCTAAAAAAAAGAGAATTGAGTACGGACTAACATATATTTATGGTATTGGTCTTCATAGTTCAAGAAAAATTCTTGATGCGACAGGTGTTGATTACAACACAAGAGTTTATGAATTAACAGACACACAAGCTGCTGCAATTCGTAACGAAATCCAAGAGAACTTTATGGTTGAGGGTGACCTTAGAAAAAAAGTTACTATGGATATTAAAGGTCTTATGGATTTAGGTTCTTATAGAGGACTTAGACACAGACGTGGTCTTCCATGTAGAGGTCAAAAGACTAAGACAAATGCTAGAACTCGTAAGGGTAAAAGAAAAACTGTTGGTGCAGCATAAGAAGGTAATGATAGATGGCTAAGAAAAAAGCAAAAAAGAATATTGCTAAAGGTGTTGTTTACGTAGCAGCTACTTTTAACAATACAGTAATTACGGTTACAGATGAGCTTGGTAACGTTATTGCATGGAGTTCTGCTGGTGCTTTAGGATTTAAAGGTTCTAAAAAATCTACTCCTTTCGCAGCTGCTGAAGCTGTTGCAGATGCAATGACCAAAGCAATGGAACATGGTGTTAAAGAAGTTGGTATCAAAGTACAAGGACCTGGTTCTGGTAGAGATACAGCTGTTAAGTCAATCGGTGCAACTGAAGGTATTAGAGTAACATGGTTAAAAGATATTACTCCACTGCCTCACAATGGTTGTCGTCCTCCTAAGCAGAGAAGAGTTTAATCACTTTTTGTGATTAAATTTATTTTAATAGAATAATTAAAGGTATTAAA
>Ga0256826_1001278_pt1 | contig 15668 bp, 16 predicted proteins | sample CV79metaG_FD_185975 | JGI IMG/M metagenome (GOLD analysis project Ga0256826, IMG submission 185975) | Hydrothermal vent microbial communities from East Pacific Rise, Pacific Ocean - CV79 | ecosystem: Environmental > Aquatic > Marine > Hydrothermal vents | place: Pacific Ocean: East Pacific Rise...
CAGAAGTTCTCTTACTTCATCATTTACTAAACGATAATTAAGTTCAACCTCAATACTTGTAGCACCCGCAACTTTTGCTACTTTAAGAATTTTCTTCCCTTTTGCTGGAATACTCATATCTTTACTCTGTTTTTTTGCAAGATGAGCAATTGTAACTTTTCCTCTTTTTCTTGTATAGTGTCTTGTTAAAGATATCTCTTTTTGCTCAAGTATTTTTGAATCTTTTTTAAATAAGATTGTCACAACAATTTCACGAGAACCAAATCCACTCGGAATATTGTGTGGCTGAGGATTTTTAATGTTTATAAGTACATTATTACCTTTTTGTGAAAGTTTTAAACCAAGAGCATTTACCCACATTACACTTGAATGAGCTCCCATAAAACCGTGATCTCTTACATTTCGTATCTTCGCTTTTCCATTATACATCTTGTATGTAGCTGCAACATCTCTTCTTTGTGGACCCATATGGCACTCAACACAATTTTTAGAGCCTTTTTTATACTCTTGTTGCATATTTGTAAAAACTAAACCTTTTGCACTTGTGTCATTAGCATGACATACAAAACATAGTTTATTTGGCTTTTCGTCCATAAATTTATGATGTACAGTCTTATGATAAGGGGATTTAGCATTTTTATATGGTCCGGTCATTGTTCCAGAAGTAGTCCATGTAACTCTATTTATACCTCGCATTGAGGCATCTCTATCATCATGTATCTTATCTATATTATGACAGACTACACAGTTTATTCCCTCACTGATAGCATTATCATGAACAGCTTTATCAACTGCTGAACCTTTATCTAGTCCCATTACTGCATCTATCTCATAATCCATATCGGTACTTGTTACAGAGATACGAGGGTTATGACAAGTTGCACATTGAACTTTTACACTGTTTAGACTTTTACGTGTCTTACGAGATACATAATCAAGACTTTTTCTAAAGTACTCATCATTTTCATAATGACTCCTAGAGTGCCATGAACTTTTCCACTCTTTGACTATACGGAGATGGCACGATTTACAACTCTGCGAGTCTTGGAATCTCTCGTCTACTTTTACAACTTTTGCAGATCCAAATAGTGTTGTTAACCCAAGCAGTGCAATTAAAATAATTTTCATATCTTATCCTCTCTGTTTATCGAGCCAAACCATAAGCCCTTTTTGGGCATGAAGTCTATTTTCCGCCTCATTAAAGATAATCTCTGAGTGTGAGTCCATAATCTCCTCTGAAACCTCTTGCCCACGATATGCTGGAAGACAGTGTAAAAACTTGGCATTTTTCTTAGCTAGGCACATCATGAGGCTATCGACCATAAAACCATCAAAATCTTTTATTCGCTGCTCTTTTTCATCCTCTTGACCCATTGAAGCCCAAGTATCAGTAGTAACAACAGTAGCCCCGTGAATAGCATCTTTAGGATCATTCATCACTTTTATAACTGCTCCACTCTCTTTAGCCATAGTTAGAGCATCTTCAAGAACATCACCATCAACTTCATAACCCTTAGGAGTAGCTATTCGTAATTCAAATCCTAATTTTGCTGCTAACATTAACCATGAGTTTGTCATATTGTTTCCATCACCTACATAAGCTACAACTGCATTTTCATTTACACCATACTCAATCATAGTCATATAGTCTGCTAAAAGTTGTACAGGATGGTAAGAGTCAGTAAGTCCATTTATAACAGGAACTCTTGAGTTTACTGCAAACTCTTCTATCATAGAGTGCTCAAATGTTCTTATCATTACCATATCGCACATACTGCTTATCACTTTTGCAGTATCTTTTACTGGTTCTCCACGACCAAGATGAATATCACGGTTTGAAAGGAAAAGTGCATGCCCACCAAGCTGAAACATTCCTGTTTCAAAACTTACACGGGTTCTTGTTGAACTCTTCTCAAAAATCATTCCTAAAGTTTGCATCTGAAGCTCTTTTTTGTAAACGCCAGCTTTAAGGTTCTTCTTTATTTCTAAACCGATATCGATAATCTCTAATATCTCTTTTTTTGTAAAATCTTTAAGTGTTAAAAAATGTCTCAATTTTTCATCCTAATTTTTTTGTTTAAGTATTTTATAATAGTTTTCTTTAATCTAACTGTTTTGCAGCATTTTTGCTACTTCTTTAGCATGATAAGAGATTATTATGTTTGCACCAGCACGTTTAAACGCCACCATAGTCTCCATAACAACTCTATCGTAGTCTATGAGATCATTTATTCCAGCTATTTTAAGCATAGCATACTCACCACTTACATTATAAACAGCCATAGGAAGAGATGTAGCATCTTTTATCTCACGTACTAAATCCAGATAAGCCAGTGCTGGTTTCACCATAAGTATATCTGCACCTTGTGCCTCATCACTCACCGATTCAGCGATAGCTTCGCGGCGATTTGCTGGATCCATCTGATACGATGCACGATCTCCAAAACTTGGTGTTGACTCCGCCACATCACGAAATGGTCCATAATAACCAGAAGCAAATTTTGTTGAGTAAGCCATAATAGGTAAATTCTCAAATCCGGCGGCATCTAAAGAGCTGCGAAGAGTTTCTATAATCCCATCCATCATTCCAGAGGGTGCAATCATATCCGCTCCAGCCTTTGCATGTAAAACTGCTTGTTCACCAGAGATCTCTAATGTTGCATCATTATCTACAGTCTCTCTTTCCTCATCGATAATACCACAGTGTCCATGATCTGTATACTCACAAAAACACAAGTCTGTTACAACAAACATATCGGGATGTGCAGCTTTAATAGCACGGATAGAAGAGGCGATAATACCATGCTCACAGAGAGAATCACTCCCAATAGAATCTTTAGTATCAGGAATTCCAAAAAGGATTATAGAGTAGATACCAAGACTCTTTAACTCATCACACTCTTTTATAACCTCATCTATACTCATCTGATAAACACCTGGCATAGAGGAAACTTCTGTTTTTATACCCTCTCCACTTCTTATAAAAAGTGGGTATATAAAGTCATCAACTCTTACCTCAGTTTCTCTCACTAAAGAGCGAAGATGCTTATTTAAACGAGTACGGCGAAATCTTTGAAACATTTTTAAACCTTTTTTTAGCTATAATTATTTTAATAAAAATATTTTACCCACTTAAAGATTAAATTAATGAATATAGAAATATCTGAAGTCGCAAACTTACCATCTAGATTTGGAAACTTCAATGTAAAAGCTTTCAAAGAAGGCGAAAAAGAGCATCTTGTTATTTATGCTAAAAACTTAAACGAAGAACCTGTTGTCCGTGTACACTCTGAGTGTCTAACTGGTGATGCCATAGGGAGTCTTAAATGTGACTGTCGTGATCAACTAGAGTATGCCCTCTCTCTCATAAATGAGCAAGATGGTATGGTTATCTACCTTAGACAAGAGGGTCGTAATATCGGTCTTCTAAATAAGATAAATGCTTATGCTCTTCAAGATAAGGGTGCAAATACTATAGAAGCAAATCATCAGCTTGGATTTGCCTCAGATGAACGTACATATGAAATTGTTACTTATATATTAGAATATTTTAACATTAAAAAGATACAATTGTTAACAAACAATCCTGATAAAATTAACTCTATCAGTGGTGTTGAAATCACTGAAAGAGTTCCAATCATTATTGAACCAAATGAATTTAATAAGGGTTATTTAGGAACTAAGCGCGATGAGATGGGACATCTATTGTAGTTAAACAAGGAAAGGTTTATGCCAATTGATATAGAGAATGACACATTAGAAGTAGCCTTACAAAAGCTAAAAGCTAAAGAGAATAGCTTCCGACAGCTAGAAGCGATCTCTGGTATGGGAAGCTGGGAAGTCAATCTAGAGACTCATAAATCAATCTGGTCCGATCAAAGCTTTAAAATCTATGGACTCGATAAAGATACAACAGAACCAACCTTAGAACTTTTCCTCTCACATATCGTTCAAGAAGATTTAGCCGCAGTACAGCTCAAAATCCAAAAAGGCATAAGTTCAGGAAATGTAGCTTCAATTACATGTAGGATTAAAAAAACAGATGGATCTATAGCTACCATCTCCCTTAATGGTCAGGCTATTTACGATGATAATAACATACCCATAAAACTTATAGGTACAACACAAGATGTGACCTATCAAGTTACACTTAAAAAAAGAACACAAGAGCTCTCAGCACTTCTCCAACACTCTTCAAATGAGATCTATATAGTAAACTATGAAACATTAGACTATCTTTACGTTAACAATGGTGCTATAAAGGCTATGGGTTATTCATCTCAAGAGTTTTTATCTATGAATGTAAGAGATATAAACCCTCTTCTAAGTGAAGCCGATATTGATAGTCTCAAAGGCCTGCTTCTTCAAACAGAATATGTACTAAACAGAACTATGCACCAGAGAAAAGACTCTACAAGATATCAAGTCCAATCTTACATACATGAACTCTCTTATGAAGGGCAGAAGTGTTTTGTCATATTTGATACAGACATTTCAAATATTCTTGAACTTGAACACGAACAGAAAAAACAGGCAAAAATTCTTGATTATATTCACGATTCGGTTATCTCTACAGATATAGAAGGAAGAATTACAAGCTGGAATAGAGGAAGTAATCTACTCTTTGGTTATACCCAAAAAGAGATGCTTGGAGAGACTATACAGAAGACTTACGATGAAGATAACGAGTATACACTTAAAGAACTATTTTCTATCCTTCAAGACCAGGGTAGTCTTGAGATAGAAGCCTATATGTTTAAAAAAGATAAGACAAGAATCATCTGTGATATTTCACTCAGTATCTCAAAAGATGATAATGAAGAGCTTGATGGTTATATAGGTTATATTCAAGATATCACTCTTCAAAAACAGACTCAGTTACTTCTTGAAGAGCAGACTCAAAAGCTCAAGTACTTAGCACATCATGACACGCTAACAGACCTTCCAAATCGAGCCCTTTTTAAAGATAGACTCTCTCAGACTATAGTGAGTGCAAAAAGAAACAAAGAACAATTTGCCCTTCTTTTTATAGACCTTGACCAGTTTAAAAAGATCAATGACTCTCTTGGACATCATATTGGTGATGAAGTTTTAGTGGAGACCGCTAAAAGAATTAAGTCTGTTTTGAGAGAAGAGGATACTCTGGCTCGACTAGGTGGTGATGAGTTTACCATCATCATAAAAAACTTCAGAAACATTCAAGCAATCTCAACCATATCTCAAAAAATCATAGACATAATGAGAGAACCTATAAGTATAGCTATACATAACCTTTATGTAACTTCTAGTATAGGTATCAGTATCTATCCTGATGATGCTAAAAATGACTTAAACCTAGTAAAATATGCTGATGCCGCTATGTATAAAGCTAAAGATGAAGGACGAAACAACTATCAATTTTACTCTGCGAGTATGACTGCACAAGCCTTTGAGCATGTTGTTATGGAGTCTAGTCTCCGAATAGCTATTAAAGAAGAGCAGTTTATTGTCTATTTTCAACCTCAGTATGATGTTAGAACTCATAAAATTGTAGGCATGGAAGCTCTAGTTAGATGGAACCATCCAACTTTAGGACTTGTACCTCCTGGAAACTTCATACCTATCGCTGAAGAGAGTGGACTTATAGTAGATATAGACCGTATAGTTATGAAAAAAGCTATGGCTCACTTCTCTTTATGGCATAATAAAGGTCTTAACCCGGGAAAACTCTCTTTAAACCTAGCTATGAAACAGCTCAATCAAGATGATTTTTTAGAACAACTTCAAAAAGCGATGAATGCAGTGAAGTTTCAAGCCAAATGGCTAGAACTAGAAGTAACAGAGGGTCAAGTAATGGCTAATCCAGAAATATCTATAGAGAAACTAAATCAGATTCATAAAATGGATATTGATATCGCTATTGATGACTTTGGTACAGGCTACTCATCACTCTCATATTTAAAAAAACTACCTCTTGATAAACTCAAAATAGACCAATCTTTTATACGAGATATTCCGAGTGATGAGGATGATATGGCTATAACTAAAGCTATTATTGCACTTGGAAAGAGTTTAAATCTAAAACTTATAGCAGAGGGTGTTGAGACTGTAGAACAGAGAGATTTCATCATAGAAAATGGTTGTGATCTTATACAAGGGTATTTTTACTCACGTCCAGTTCCTGCAAATGAGATGGAAAAACTTTTAGAAGCTAACTAAACTTAGAGTCACTCAGTGCACTCACTCTTCGTAGAGCAGATTGAGAGACTGAAAGTAACTCATCTGTATCTTTTTGAAGTTCACTAAAGTAAAGTTTTGCTTTGTCTAGTTTCATCTCATTATTTGAACTTGAACCAATTATTTTTGAGAACAGGCCTTTTTTCTCCTCTTTAAAAAAAAGATTATAGATATTTGCATAGTCTAGGTGCCATTTTTCATGACTCTTATCTAAACGCTCAAAAAGTTGTAATCCGCAAACATTTTTCATCTCTTTTTCATGTGCATGAAACCAGATACCACACTCACAATCCATTTTACCTAGAGCAGTAGGGTTTTGGACTTTTTTACCGGCTATTTCTGACGCTATCTTATTCATCTGCTCAAGGTGCAGCTGTTTTGCATTTTCAATCGCTTGAAGCATCTCTGATTTTGTCATAATTTTAACCTTAGCATAAATATTTTTTGTATTATTACATAAATTTAATAAAAAAACTATATACTATCTTTAATGTTTATAAAAGGAGACATTTGTGGTACATCCTAAACCAATAGATAACGAAATAAAACTTAACCCAAAAAGATATATAGTTTCAAAAACTGATGCAAAAGGCTTTATAGAGTATGGTAATGACTACTTTGTAGAGATATCTGGTTATTCGGAAACTGAACTTATAGGCAAGCCTCACTCAATAGTGAGACATCCTGATATGCCAAAAGTTGTTTTTAAGATGATGTGGGATCGTATAAACCGTGCTCAAAACATCATGGCAGTTGTTAAAAATCTAGCAAAAGATGGAAGTTACTACTGGGTTGTTACTGAGTTTGAACCAAAGGTTGATCCTATTACAAATGAGATCATCTCTCATACTGCATTTAGAAAAGCTGCTCCACAAAAAGCAGTTGATGCTATGGCTCCAATCTATCAAAAACTTATAGAGATAGAAAAAGATGGAGGTATGGAAGCGAGTGAGAAGTATCTTCGTGGCTACCTTGAAGAGAACAAGATAACTTACGATGAACTTATTGATGGTCTTGTTGGAAATAAGGGACTTTTTAAAGTATTTTTCATATTGATGAAGAAACTATTTTCATAACAAAGTATTTTTTAGATAAAATATCCTTTTTAAAGTAAGGATATTTTATTGGATTTAAAAACTGCACTCTCAAATGAGAACATAAGCCTCCCTGATAACTTTTTTTATAATGTTCAAAAGTATAAAGAACATCTCCATAAATGGAATAAAATTCATAACCTAACTGGTGCTAGAGATAACGATACTCTTGACAATTTTATATATGATGCAGTTTTCCCTGTAAGTTTTTTACCAAAAGTTGAGACACTTATGGATATAGGAACAGGAGCTGGTTTTCCTGGTATGATACTGGCGTTTGCACTTCCTCATACTCATGTTACACTTGTTGAACCACTTATGAAGCGTTCTGCTTTTTTACAGTTTATCAAAGCTGACTTAGAGCTCTCAAATGTTACTGTTGTTAAAAAGAGAGTTGAACAGATGGAACCACAGATATTTGACATGATCACTTCTCGTGCGGTAACTGATACAAAAATGTTACTCAAACTGAGTGAGGCTTTTCGTGATGAAAAAACAAAATTTCTCTTTTATAAGGGTGAGAAAGTTTTTGATGAAGTTAAAGATGGTGTTAGAGATATGAACCATAAGATCATAGAGAGACAAAACAGACACTACTTACTTCTAGGAGATGATGTATGATACTCAAAGTTTTACTAGTTATTGGTGTTATTGCTGTAGTCTACTTTATGTTTATAAAGGAAAAACCCTCTAAAGTCACAAAAACTTCTACAAAGAAGAAAGATAATCTTAAAGCAAACGACATGGTTGAGTGTGCAACTTGTGGTGTTTATAGCGAACTCCAAGAGAGCATTCTTAGTAATGCAAAATACTACTGCTCAAAAGAGTGTGTAGACAAGGCAAGCTAGATGCTACTCTTTGGACATCGTTTTATAGAGAGTGAGAGTTTTTATCATATCAGTGATATAGATGCTATCTCTAAAACACCCTCAAATTCTACTATTTTTTTAGAGTTTAGTGAAAGTAACCTTGACATCATAAAACACTTAAATAAAAACAGTGTAAAATTTGCTCTCTCCATAAGTACACTCTCAGAGCTTATCTATGCCTCATCTCTTGATGCTACTTTTATTGTTGTCTCAGAAGAGTTAGCAAAAAGTGCACAAAATATCGCAGAATCATATCTCTTTGATGCAAAAATACTTGTAAGTATTGAGACTGAAGAGAGCATAGAAGAGATGGCAGAGTTAGGCATAGATGGTGCACTGTTTTCAAACGCCATTATAAAGATAAACTCTTAGGCTAATGAAACTCTCTTCTCTTCTACTCACACTTCTTGTAGTGATGAGTGGCTGCTCTACAAAAGGTGCACATACATATAAAGCATCACTAAAACCCTTTAAAAAACCCATAAAAAAAGAGCCTGTTTCTTACACTCTTAAAAATAGAAATGCTATAACACTCTCTCTTTATGATGAGTATCTTAAATGGTATGCAACACCATATAGACTCGGCGGTAATTCACTCAGTGGTGTTGACTGCTCCTCTTTAGTACAGAGCATATACAGAGATGCTTTTGGTGTAAGAGTTCCTCGTACTACAAAACAGCAGGCTAAAACTGGTTATAAAATAGATAAAAAGAGTTTAAGAGAGGGGGATTTACTACTTTTCAAAACTGGCTACAACACCAGACACTCAGGTATCTACCTTGAGAGGGGAAATTTTATAAATGCCTCTACTAAACATGGCGTTACTATCTCAAATATCAACAATCCATACTGGAGAAGTAAATACTGGCAGAGCAGAAGAGTTCTGCCTTAGAGTATCTGGCGTTTAATATTCTCTTTTAAAGATGTAAGGACTTCATAGCTTATAGTATTTGCATACTTTGAGATAACTCTTGCATCCTTAAATATAAGAAGTCTATTTTCATCTGAAATAAAAGAGCTGTTATCCATAGAGATACGCCCTGCTATCTTTATGGCGTTTGGCGTTTGATAAGTGTTAGAACAGGCTCTCAAAAAACCATCTCCATAACCAAAATCATAATTACTCACCACACACTTCTCTTGTGCCACAAATGAAGCCCCGTACCCTACACTATCACCTTGGTCTAACTCTCTTTGAGATATTTTATCTGCATAAAGAGAGAGAACTGGCTTAAAAACCACATCACTAAGAGAAGTTGGCAACTCCAAACAACCATATGCAGCTATACCTACCCTCACCATATCTTCATCAAAATTTTTAGCACGAAATAGTGCAGCAGAGTTACATGAGTGCACTCTAAGATTTGATGGTACACTCTTTTTAATAGCCTCAAAATTTTCTATCTGTCTCTCATAGTTGGCGTTTAACTCATCTGCACAACTATGATGAGTAAAGATAGCTTCAAGTTTTAAACCTTTAGTCTTTATAATCTCTAAAGTGGCGTTTAACTCGTCTGGGTTTATACCATTTCTATTCATAGAGGTATTTACTTTTAACTCTACAAGAGTACCTTTCGGATACTCCCCTACTCTACTCATATCATTTATCGTATATCGTATCTTTTTACTTGGAACTTTTGGAATATCTGCTAGGACTAGTATATACTCAAAAAACTCTTCTATTTTTTCGGCTTCAGCATCTGATCGAACTACTGCTTTTTTGATACCATACTCTTTAGCCATTTTTGCTATTTCTCGTATTCCATGACCGTAGGCATTATCTTTTAAAACAAGTGCTATTTTCTCGACTTCTCCTGTTTTTGATAAAATCAAGTCAAGGTTATAAAAAAAGTTGTTTTTATTTAGTGTTATTAGAGACATCTGATTTACTTGTGTTAGTATCTTTATTTAGCATTGCTGTTCCACTCATAATAAGGTAAGTTGCCATACCAAAACCGATAGCTATTAAAGTTACTCTTTTAATTTTTTCTATTTTACTCATAGGTGAAATTTTACCCTAAAACTACTAATACATCTCTACAAATTAACACTTTTGTAACACTACTTTAATATTATTTTCTAATTAGTTTATTTAAGGTTCAAAAATGAAAACAACCCTTCTTCTTTCTCTTGTCACTTTCTCAGCTCTCTACTCAGCAGAGATAGAACTCTCAACTATAGGTGTTGAGTCGACACTGCTTACAGATGTTGCACAAAATGCACAAGTTTCAGCAGATGTAGCAGAAGCACTCTCAACTTCGGTTCCAAGTATAGATATGTCTCGCCGTAGCGGTATAGCAAATGATATTTTAATCCGTGGTCAAAAACGTGACAACATTACAGTAGAAGTTGATGGAAGTAAAGTATACGGTGCTTGTCCCAACCGTATGGATCCACCAGTATCTCACATATTAGCCAACCAGATTAAATCTATAGAAGTGATAGAGGGTCCTTATGATGTAGAGACATTTGGGACAATGAGTGGTGGAATTAAGATAGAGACAAAGTCACCAACACAACAGCCCAAGGGTGAGATAAATGTAGGTTTTGGAAGTTTTAACTACAAAAAATTTGGAGCTACTGGAAGTGGAGGTAATGATATCTTACGAGTAAGTATCACCGCTTCGATGGAGTCTAGTGATCAGTATAAAGATGGAGATGCTAACACTATAGCCAAGCAAATAGATAACTATGCAGATGCTACAAATAACCCCGGTGTAAAACTAAAACCAGAGTATCACGATATGCAGGCATACAGTAAAAAAAGTATCTTAGCCAAAGCTTTTATAACTACAGCAGAGAACCAAGAACTTCGCTTAAGTCTCACAGCTAATAGAAGTGATAACATTCTCTATGGTAACTCTAAGATGGACGCACTCTATGATGACTCAAACCTCTATAACATCGCTTATAACATTGACTCACTCTCTAAACTCGTTACAAATGTAAACCTTCACTACTACCACTCAGATGTAGACCACCCAATGGCTACAAAGTTTAGACTTGCATCAAATATGGCTTCAATGGATAACACAAACCACCTCACAACTGCTATGGATGGGCTAAAACTAAAATCTACTTTGGATATAAGTAGTTATGAACTACTTCTTGGAGTTGATGCTAGTGAGAGAAAATGGGATGGGAGATACTATAACACTACTACAGGTGGTCCAACTTTTGTACCAAATGGTGCTGCAAAAAGCATTGATGACACAGTGACTAAAAACAGTGCACTCTTTGCTAAACTCAAAAAAGAGTATGCTGCGTTTAGTTTCTCTACAGGAGTGCGTTACGATACAACAAGAATAACAAACCATACATATAACTCTAATGACTATGAATCTCTTGGCATAAACTTAGTAACACACTACAACATCAACTCTGAGCATAAGCTGTTTTTAGCACTCGGTCAAGCCTACCGTGTTCCTGATGCAAGAGAGTTATACTTTATGAGTGTTAAAGGAAAGCTTGTAGGAACACCAGACCTAGAACAGACAAGAAACCAAGAGATAGACTTAGGCTATGAGAGTGACAATGAGAACTTTTCACTTAAAATAAAAGCTTTTTACTCACAACTTCACAACTACATCTACTACCAAAAAGAGGCTAACGGTGTAGCCATAACACAGAATAATTTTGTAAATATAGATGCATTTATATATGGTTTAGAGTTAAGTAGTTCCGTTTTTCTAAGTGATGATATAAGTCTTGACCTATGGGCTGCTTACAAAAGAGGAGAGAAAGACAAAGCACTAGAGGGTCAAACAGGTACAAACCTTGCAGACATAGCCCCACTTCGAGGTACTCTTGCTCTAAACTATGAGTACAAAAATAACTCACTTGCTACACTTGAAGTAGTAGCGAGTGAGACTTGGAATGAGATAGATGCAGAAAATGGTGAGCAAGAACTCTCTGCTTGGAGTATAGTAAACGCAAGAGTAAAACATGCTATAAACAGAAAGTTTGACTTCTCACTTGGGGTAAACAATATCTTTAATGAAACCTATGCACAGAGTAATACATATGCTGACTTAACTCTTATAACAGGAGGTTCTTCAGATGTTATGCTTATGAATGAACCCGGTCGTTACATATATACTAACCTAGATTTTAAATTCTAAAAAGTAGATAAGCACTTCTTCATATAAAAGAAGATAAAATCTCTCTATGATAAATAGAGTCCAAACTAAAAAAATATACGTCGGCAATGTAGCTGTTGGTGGTGATGCCCCTATCAGTACTCAGTCGATGACCTACTCAAATACACATGATGTTGCTGCTACAGTTGAGCAGATTAAACGCTTACACTTTGCAGGATGTGACATCGTTCGTGTTGCCGTTCCTGATATGGAAGATGCTTTAGCACTTAAATCCATAAAAGAACAGATAGAGCTCCCTCTTGTTGCAGATATCCACTACAACTATAAACTAGCACTTATCGCAGCAGAATCTGTTGACTGTATACGCTTTAATCCAGGAAACATTGGAGATAAGTCTCGTATAAAAGAGATAGTAAAAGCTTGTCAGGCGAGAAATCTTCCTATTCGTATCGGTGTAAATGCCGGAAGTCTTGAAAAAGAGTTTGAAAATAAATATGGACAGACTGCTGAGGGTATGGTAGCCTCTGCTGAGTACAACATCAAGTTTCTTGAAGACCTCGGATTTGATGATATAAAAATAAGCCTTAAAGCATCTGATGTTGGAAGAACAGTAGATGCTTATAGACTTCTTCGTCCTAAAAACCACTACCCTTTTCACCTTGGTGTAACAGAAGCAGGAACTCTCTTTCATGCAACAGTTAAGAGTGCTATAGGTCTTGGAACACTTCTACTTGATGGTATAGGTGATACTATGCGTGTGAGTATTACAGGTGAACTAGAAGAAGAGATAAATGTAGCTCGTGCAATCCTAAAAGATAGTGGTGCAATGCCTGATGGTCTTAACATCATCTCGTGCCCTACTTGTGGACGAATAGAAGCGGACTTAGTATCTGCTGTAAACGAGATAGAAAAACGCACTGCACACATAAAAACACCTCTTAATGTTTCAGTTATGGGATGTGTAGTAAACGCCATTGGTGAAGCAGCTCATGCTGATGTTGCCATCGCTTACGGTAAAGGAAAAGGTCTTGTTATGGTTAAGGGTGAAGTGATCGCTAACCTTGATGAGAAAGAGCTTGTAGATAAGTTTGTTTATGAAGTTGAAAAGATGGCTGAACAAGCTTAAGTAAGAAAAAAAGGGGTGGGTAATCTCCCAAGTTATGGACTTAAACCAAGAGTGACAAAGAGTAGATATAACTCTTTTTTTGAAGATGTTAAATCAAAAAAGTGTGAACCAGCTTTTAAAACTATTATGTTAAAATACATATAGAAAAATGCCAGTGGAGAGAGTCATGACTAAAGAGTACATTTTAGAGTTTCTAAAAAATCATAAAGAAGAGTTTAGAAACAAGTACCAAGTTGAAAAGATTGGTCTTTTTGGCAGTTATGCACGTAATGAAGCGAGAGAAGATAGTGATATTGATATTTTAGTTGAAATGCCTTCATCATTTGATAATTTTTTTGACTTAAAATACTTTCTCGAAGATTCCCTTGGCAAAAATGTTGACTTAGGTAAACTTAAGAACTTACGACTTCTTGTAAAACAGTATGTTGATAAAGAGATAGTATATGTCTAAAAAAAGGGACTATAGACTCTACCTAATAGATATTTTTATAGCTATCAATAAAATACAAAGATACACTAAAAAGTTTAAAGATGCCGACTCCCTTCGATGGAATGAAATGGCATGGGATGCAACCATAAGAGAACTAGAAATTATAGGTGAAGCAACTCGTATTTTAATAGAGTCGGATATTTTAGAAAATATAAAGTATAGAAAAATTGTTGACTTTAGAAATATCATTGCTCATGGATATTTTGGTCTTGATGAAGAAGAAGTTTTTAGTGTAATACAAGAGAAACTCTCTCCTTTTAAAAATGAACTTATCTCACTAATTTTAGATAACAATATTCCTATAGAAGAAGCTTTACTTTTAGCTATTAAAGAAAATTCAAAAATAATTGCTCTCACTGAGTATTTAAAAAAATTAAATAAAAGATTTAAAAATGCAAGATAACCTATATAACCTCGCGTTTGAACGCTCTATCCTCAGCTCCATAGTCTTTGAACCAAGCCAATTTGATGATCTTAGTGTAGCCTTAAAAGAGGATGATTTTTATCTTCCAGCACATCAGGATATCTTTAGAGTGATGATGCTTTTACTTCAAAAAGATCAGCCTATTGATGAAGAGTTTATCAAAAAAGAGCTTATCAAGATAAAGAAGTTTGATGAACAGGTTATGCTTGAGATTTTATCTGCTAATCCTATCTCAAATACTAAAGCATATGTCGATGAGATAAAAGACAAATCCCTTAAACGCCATCTTTTGACACTTACAACAGAGATAAAAAGAGTCACAGTTGAAGAGGAACTTCCATCCGATGAAGTGATCGACTTAGTTGAGAAAAAGCTTTACGACATCACTCAAGACAACCAAACAAGTGACTTCAAAGACGCACCAAAGATGACCTTTGATACTATGGAGTACATCAAAGAGATGAAGGCTCGTGGAAACTCTGTACTTGTTGGAGTTGACACAGGCTTTGCTGAACTTAACAAAATGACAACAGGTTTTGGTAAGGGTGACCTTGTCATCATTGCAGCTCGTCCAGCGATGGGTAAAACATCATTTATACTAAATACCGTAAATTCTCTTATTATGAATGGTAAAGGTGTTGCCTTTTTCTCACTAGAGATGCCTGCTGAACAGCTTATGCTTCGTCTGCTCTCTATTCAAACCTCTATACCTCTTCAAAAGTTAAGAGTTGGTGATATGGATGACAATCAATGGTCCTCTCTTAATGGTGCCATAGATAGGATGAACAGTGCGAAACTTTATGTAGATGATCAAGGGAGTATTAACATTAATCAACTCCGTTCAAAACTACGAAAACTTAAAAACCAACATCCTGAGATAGAGATAGCTGTTATAGATTACCTCCAGATTATGGAGGGTGTTGGAAACCAAGATAGACACCTGCAAGTATCTGAAATCTCTCGTGGACTTAAAATGCTTGCACGTGAACTTGAGATGCCTGTTGTAGCACTCTCTCAGCTTAACCGTGGAGTTGAGTCTCGTAATGATAAACGACCAATGCTGAGTGATATTCGTGAATCTGGTTCTATTGAGCAGGATGCAGATATTATTCTCTTTGTATACCGTGATGATGTCTACCTTTACAAGGAAGAAAAAGAGCGAGAAAAAGCTGCAAAAGCAGAAGGTAAAGAGTTTGTTTCAGAGTATGTGGAAAAAGAGGAAGAGGAAGCTGAAATCATCATCGGAAAACAGCGTAATGGTCCAACCGGTCATGTTAAGCTCATCTTTCAGAAAAAACTTACTCGCTTTGTTGATGCCCCAACATTTAGTGCTGGAGTTGAAACTGTGT
>Ga0256826_1001279_pt1 | contig 15662 bp, 14 predicted proteins | sample CV79metaG_FD_185975 | JGI IMG/M metagenome (GOLD analysis project Ga0256826, IMG submission 185975) | Hydrothermal vent microbial communities from East Pacific Rise, Pacific Ocean - CV79 | ecosystem: Environmental > Aquatic > Marine > Hydrothermal vents | place: Pacific Ocean: East Pacific Rise...
ATAATTTTTAGCCCCTTGAAATGATTTGAATTGTCCTGATACTTTGAGTTTGACTTTTACATCTCGGATAGCCCTTTCACTTCCATTGTTATCAGGTGGGATAGTAGGATGCTCTAAAAATGTAAAGATTTGATTTTTTTCATGAGCTTTTCTAAATGAGTTTAACTGTTTTTGAGTTTAACTCTTTGGAGTTGCTTCTTGATTTAAGTACCCAACCATAATAAATGTCATATTTTACTAAAACGATTTTAGCTTATCTTCGTAAGTAAATATACTTGAATTAGCTAAGGCTAGTCCTTCGTATATTTGCGTACAAATCTAAACTAAACTAGTTTACTAAAATATGACATTTATTATGGTTAGGTACTTAAGAGATATTCTAATGATTTTTCATACTCTTGTTTTAATATCTTTCGCTGACTTAAAGTAAAATTCTCTTTATGGTCAATCATTGCCTCTTTGATTAGTAGTTTCAAATCTTTCATCACTTGTGTATTGTCAGACTCTATAGCATAATTCAAATCTCTTAATTTATGAGCCAAAGATAATTGCTCTTTATTTTCAATCAATGAATTGTAAGATGAGTAGTTATCATGAACAACACAAGCATTCCCAAAACCATTTTCAAAATTCTCTTCAATAACCTTTGTTCCTCTTGATTTGTTGGCTACTATCAATGTATTTTGATTATCTTGAAATGTCCAATGCCAATATTTTTGACCATCTATTTGAGTTAGTGTTTTTCCTACTCTACCTTTTTCTCCTCCTGTTTTTTTTCCACTTGACTCTCTTAAAGTCTGATTCTTTTTTGGTTTTGTCATATCTGTTGATGGTGCAATGCTTGAGTTATTTGAATTTTTTTTGGGCTTCTCTTTTACTAATCGTTTTTGTAAGTTTTTAATATACTTTAGTAGCTCTTCATGCGTTAACTTATCTAACTCTTCTGGTGTTTTTATAGAAAATTCTTGTTTTATTTTTATATTGTTCAAATCTATTACACCTTCCAATTTTTTTCGTATTTTAACTAAATGACTGTTATATAGGGCTTTGTAGATAAAATTTTATGTTTGGATTAGGGGGTAAGTAGTCACGATTTTTGGAAACCACAGGTTATGTCTACAATACAGAAACCTTGATAAATTCTTTAAACATTACACGCAGATGGGATATTGTTTTAGCCCAAGAGAGTGAGTTTCAGTATGCCATGAAAGAGGCTATTGTGGCTTTTCAAAATGATTTTGCTAACACTTTGCTTCTAGCTCCTAAGATGTTGGATTTTTCTTATGAGAAGTATCTAAAAGAGAAGATGAAGATAAATGAGTGTGAGAGTGTTGAGGACTATTAAATCAAGAGGTACAGTAGAAAATACAGCTATGATTCTTCAAGTAAAAACATTTAGTATAAAAAGAGTATTAAGTAAAGTTGGAGTTGTAAATAAAGATGATTTTGATAAAATTTTGGAGAAAACGAAAGATTTATTTAACCCTACCTAAAAAGAGGTAGGTGTGCCCGAAAGCGAATTATGAAACTATAAAGGTGCTCAAGAGGAGTTTTTAAGTGCGTATGAACATTATCAACATGGAAAAAATAAAGAGGCATTAAATGATTGTTTAAAATCTTTTGAAAGTACAATGAAGGCAATAATTGATAAACATCAATGGAGTGTAAAAGATAATGCTACATGAACAACTGGCTCTACGGAGAGGACGGTTATTATAAGACATTTAAAGACATCGGAAAAGAGGGTTGGCTTATTGAGGTGGGGGCTCATAAAGGGTATTTGCTTTGTGATATGATTCAGTGGCTCTATACGCTTGATGCCTCTTTGGTTAAAACACTAAAGTTTGGGATTGTGGAGCGTCAGCCTCATGTTCGAGAGGAGCAACTTAAATATATTGCAGAGCGTTTTGGTTCAGACATTGAGGTAACCCATTTTAATGATATTGATGAGGTAGAGGTCGATTACGCTTTTGTGGTTGCCAATGAGATTTTTGATGCCTTTCCTTGCTGTTTGATAAAAGATGGAGAGGAAGCATTTGTGGCAAACCATCAGATTGAGTGGAAGGAAGCAGACCAAGAGCTTTTGGCGTTTGCTTCTAAACATCGACAGGTCAAAGGGGAAGTGGCTGTGGGTTATGAAGCGTTTGCTTTGCACATGGCAAAAGGGATAGAAAAATGTGATTTTGTCACTTTTGATTATGGCGAAAGGTTTGTTCGTAATGATTTCTCTATCCGTGTTTATGAAAATCATAAAACCTTTCCCCTTTTTGATGAAGAGTTGACCTTATCAGAAGCTTTTCAACATGCAGACATTACTTACGATGTAAACTTTGCTCATGTTATTGACGCTTTTGAAGAAGCAGGATTTGAGCTTGATAAGTACGAAACACAAGCTCGTGCCTTGGTTCGTTTTGGGTTAATTGATATTTTGGAACAGTTTGCAAAGCAGACAACACAAGCAAATTATTTACGAGAAGCAGATAAGGTTAAAAGATTGATTGCTCCTACTATTATGGGCGATAAGTTTAAGATGGTGCATTTTAGGAAGTAGTTATAAAATAAAAAAATGATAAAATATAATTTAATAATCAAGGAGTATTTTAATGAATAAATACCTAGATACTATTGTGAAAATTGATAAAGTTCAATATAGTTTATATGAGTTAAAAAGAAAATATGATGAGCGAAAAGATATTATTTTAAATCCTGATTTTCAAAGAGGTAATGCATGGAAAACAGATAGACAAAAATCAGAATTGATTGAGTCCGTACTAATGGGAGTTCCCATACCTCTGTTTTATTTTTTTGAAACTAAAGGTGGTGCAATGGAAGTTGTTGATGGCAGACAAAGAATCACAACTTTTATAGATTTTTTTAACAATGAATTTCCTTTGACTTATTTACCATATTTATCAAATTTAAATACCAAATATTTTAAAGATTTACCACCACGTCTACAAGCTAAGATTGAAGATTATCAAATCATGGTCAATGTGATTCAACCACCTACCCCTGAAAGAATGAAATTTGATAGGATTAATCGTGGTGGAACAGAGTTAAATCATCAAGAGATGAGAAATGCTCTTTATCAAGGTCCTGCTACAAAATTACTAAAAGAATTAACTCAAGAAGATATTTTTAAAAAAGTGACTGATAATAGGCTTGATGTTACAACTATGGAAGATAGAGAATGGGTACTTCATTTTTTTTATATTTACCTATTAAAAATAGAGCGTTATAAATTTACTTATCTTTATGATATAGATGAGTGTTTAGATGAGACGATGAGGTATTTAAATAATTTAGATGACCTATTTAATTTAAAAGAAACTTTTATAAAGGCTATGAGTGTTTCTTCTCAACTGTTTACAAGTAATGGGTTTAGACTTAAAGAAAATGACGAGTTAAGTATTAATCTATTTGAGGTACTCTCTTATCTCTATATAATTTTAGATAAAGATAGAGATATGAGTGATTTAAAAATAAAAATAGAAGATTTAAAAGATGATTTCATAGAGATAAATGAGTTTAATAGTTTGGATTTAAAAGAGAATCAATTTCGGTTTGATATGATAGAAGATTTAAAGGAAAATAGTGATTGAATCAGTAAAAATAGAGGGTTTTAAGAGTATAAAAAGTCAAGAGTTTGAGTTTAAAGGATTAACGGTCTTAACAGGTTTGAATTCTACTGGAAAATCAAGTGTGATTCAGTCTCTTCTATTATTATCCCATTTTAATTTTTCTAGTACTGAACTAAAAGGATATGTAAGAAAATTTTTAGCTTTTGAAGATGTAAGAAATAGGTATGAGAATTCCAGAGAGATTAAAATTGATATTGTAGCAGAACATATATCTAGTTTATTATCTATTAAACGAAATGAGCATTGGGAGATTAATAATAAAAGAGATATGTTTAATTTTGAAGAGAACCTATTTTATATCTCTTCAAATCGAATAGGGCAAGAGGATATTGCTAGTTATGATGAAGATATAAAGTTTGGTACTGATGGACTCTTCGAGAATATAAGTTACAAGAATCACATCAAAATCTACATGATAGGTATCTAATTATTGACAATCAAATAGAAATTATTTTAACAAGTGGATTTGATTATCTTTTTGATGAGAGTAAAGATTTTACTTATATTATTCGGAACAAATAAGGAAAAAAATGCCAAAAACAACCATAAAATGCCCAAATTGCCAAACTGAAATAGATGTTAATAAAATTTTGTATCATCAACTTGAAGATGAGTTAAAACAAAAAAGTTTGATGGATAAACGGAAGTTAGAAAAAGAGAATAGAAAAAGAGAAGAGGCTTTAGAAAAAAAGTTTGAGTCGCTTCAAGCTCAAGAAGAGAAGTTTGAAGAGAGTTTGAAAAAAGCAACCAAAGAGCAGGTTAAGCGTGAAAAGAAGAAGCTTCATGATGAGCTTAAAAAAGAGTTGCTTTTGGAGCAGAGTGAATCGATGGCTCTGCTTCAAAAAGAGTTGAATGAAAAATCTGAACAAGTCAAAGAGTTAAATAATTCTAAAATAGAGATAGCCAAATTAAAGCGTGAAAAAGAGGAGATAGAGTCCAAAGCAAAAGCAGAAGCTCAATTGGCATTGAATGAAGAGTTGGTTTTGGAAAAAAAGAAGATTTTAAAAGCTTTAGAGGCTCAAAATGAGCTCAAAATGAAAGCTAAAGATGAACAATTAGAGCAGATAAAACGTGAGCTTGATAATGCACAACGAAAAGCAGAGCAGGGTTCAATGCAACTTCAAGGCGAGGCATTGGAGTTGGCGATTGAATCTTGGCTCTCGTCACAGTTTCCTTTTGATTGCGTAGAAGAGGTTAAAAAAGGGGCATTTGGAGCAGACTGTATTCAAACGGTACATACCCGAGAGGCTCAAAATTGTGGGATTATCTGCTATGAATCCAAAAATACAAAAGCATGGTCGGATGGGTGGATAAGTAAATTAAAACAAGATATGATTAAAGTTAATGCTGATATAGGTGTATTGGTTACTTCCGTTTATCCTCGTGAGATGAAACGAATGGGGTTTGTTGAGGGTATTTGGGTCTGTAGTCTAGATGAGTTTAAAGGTTCGGTCTCCTTGCTTCGTGAGTCGTTGATTCGATTGCAACAGAGCGTTAAAAGAGATGAAAATCGAGCCGATAAAATGAGTCTGCTTTATAATTATATGACAGGAAATGAGTTTTCGATGCAGATGACGGCGATTGTTGATGGATTTATAAAAATGCAAGAGGAGTTGGACAAAGAGAAACGTTCGCTTATGGCATCTTGGAAACGGCGTGAAAAAACCATTGATGGGGTGCTTCAAAACACAACAGAGATGTATGGAGCATTGCAAGGAATAGCAGGAAATTCAGCCATAGTTCATATAGATGCACTAGAATTACCTTATGAAGAGTAAAGGATAAAAAAATGTCTCCAGAAAAAAGAGCAACAATAGTCGCCTCATCGGTGGCTACTGTTTTGACCATTGTTAAGTTTACCATCGGTGTTGCATCGGGTTCGGTAGCCGTTTTAGCTTCAGCTATTGATTCATTGCTTGATACTTTAATTTCAATTTTTAACTTTTTTGCGATTAAAAAATCAGAAGAGAAAGCCGATGAAAACTTTCATTATGGAAAAGGTAAAGTTCAAGCCATCGCAGCAGTGATTGAAGGTACAATTATTACAATTTCAGGGTTTTATATTATCTATGTAGCTATTGATAAATCAATTCATGGTACATCAACAACCCTTTTATCTCCTGCAATTTGGGTAATGATTCTTTCTATAATAATTACGTTTGCCTTGGTTCAGTATCTGTTACGGGTAGCAAAACAGACGGATAACTTGGTTATAAAATCAGATGCCTTGCATTATCAGACAGATTTATGGTCAAATGGGGTTATTTTATTGGCATTAGGAATTGTACAATATACAGGTTGGGAGATTGTCGATGCTATTTTTGGTCTAGGAATTGGTATCTATATTATCTATTCGGCGTATGAGATTATAAAAGAGGGTATTTTGATTTTACTTGACCGTGCATTAGAGCAGGATGTAGTTAAGAGTATAGAGGAAATTCTTGATAGCCATAAAGAGGTTAATGGCTTTCATTGGTTAAAAACACGAACGGATGGAACGACGAACTTTATTGAGTTCCATCTGGTGTTACAGCCAAACCTTTATCTGATAGAAGCACATAGAATTTCGGATGAAGTAGAAGATGAAATTATGGCATTAGAACCCAATAAACCGTGGATTATTACACCTCATTATGACCCTTTTGATGATAGTGAAATTAATAACTACATGGCTACAAAAAAAGCATAATGCAAAAAAATATTATTTATCTGCTCTCTCCTTTGAAAAAAGAAGAGACGGTTTCGTTGCCCATGATTCGATTTTCATTAATAGATAAACCGATAGATTTTTCTAACTGCGATACCTTGATGTTTACATCGAAACAAGCTGTTGTTTCGGCAGATAAACTGGATAAATCTTGGAAAAATTATTCTTCTATTGCTATCGGCAAAGCAACAAAGCGAACAATAGAAGAGTTGGGTGGAACAGTACTTTATACACCAAAGGAATTTTATGGAGAAGTTTTAGCTAAGGATATTCAGAAAAATTTTTCTGCTAAAAAACTGCTTTACTTAAGACCTAAAGTGGTCTCGTTTGACTCCAAGGCGTATTTAAAAAATGCAGGGATTCAACTGAATGAGCAGGTTATCTATGAAACTTCTTGTGTAAAGTACTCAAAAGAGGATAAACCAAAAGAGAATGCCATTATTATTTTTACTTCGCCCTCTACAATTAAATGTTTTTTTAAAAATTTTGAGTGGGACAGCTCGTATACAGCGATTTTGATAGGAAAAGCAACCCAAGAACATCTACCAAAAGAGTGTAATTTTGAGGTATCTGATGAGCCACTAATTGACTCATGTATAAAAAAAGCTCTTGAAATTGAAAAAAATAGAGTTGATTAGTGACTTTTTGTTAGAAATTTGCTATAATTCACTTAACCTGGATGGTTCGACTACTGTTTTTTTGTGGTCCAACATTATCTATTGTGGGACATGTAGTTAGTTGGTGTGTGGATGACTCCGTTTGAGTGTAGCTAGGCTAGACGAGGAGCTGTCCCCTAAAGATTGCTCTCTCCTACACCGTTGGCTTTTTCGGGCCGACCTTATACAGAACGGCTGTTCGGGTTAAATCTTTTTAAAAATAAAAAATATTTTTGGAAGAGAAAGCTTAAAATTTATATTTTAATACAAAAAAAAATTTCTAAGTAAAATAGGCTTTTCTCTTCCAATGTAACCCCTCTTAAAATCTTCTTTTTTCTATAAATCTAATCCATATAATCAATAGTGTATAATTCTGTGAATATAAATGATGGAGATTTACAAGTGAACGTATTAATAATTGGTGCTGGTGGACGAGAGTATTCTATAGGAATGGCTCTTAAAAAAGATGAAAAAGTAGATAAGTTGTATTTTGCTCCAGGAAATGGTGCGACGGATGAACTTGGAGAGAATTTAACGATTAGTGATTTCTCTGAATTGGCTGATTTTTGTGAAGAAAACTCTGTGGAACTTACTATTGTAGGTCCAGAAGCTCCATTAGTTGATGGAATTGTTGATGTGTTTGAAGCACGTGGATTAAATATTTTTGGACCTTCTGCACAAGCTGCACAACTTGAAGGTTCTAAAATATTTATGAAGAACTTTTTAGCTCGTCATAATGTTCCTACAGCTAAATACATTGAAACCGATTCTATTGAAACAGCGTACAAGTTTATTATGACACTTGATGCTCCTATTGTTGTAAAAGCAGATGGTCTTTGTGGTGGTAAAGGGGTAATTATTGCACAATCTCATGACGAAGCAAAAAAAGCTGTAGGCGAAATGCTTTCAGGCGATTCATTTGGAGATGCAGGTAAATCTATTGTTGTAGAAGAGTTTTTAGACGGTTATGAACTTTCTGTTTTTGCTCTTTGTGATGGAGAAGATTACGTGGTACTTCCTGCAGCCCAAGACCATAAACGACTTTTGAATAACGATGAAGGCCCAAATACAGGTGGAATGGGTGCGTATGCTCCAACTCCTTTGGTTAATGATGAGATTTATAGAAAACTTGATGAACGTGTAATTGTTCCTACATTAGAAGGAATGAAAGCAGAAGGAATGCCATTTAAGGGGGTTCTTTTTATTGGTGTTATGGTGGTCAATGATGAACCAATTATTTTGGAATATAATGTGCGTTTTGGAGACCCTGAGTGTGAAGAGTTGATGCCATTACTTAAATCTTCTGCATTAGATTTGTTTTATAAAGGTGCAACCAAAGATTTAAAAAATATTAAAATAGAGTTTCATGATAAATTTGCAGTTGGTGTGGTTATGGCAAGCAAAGATTATCCGTATAAAAGTTCTGCTCCTGCTGAAATTATTGTAGACGATATTGTTCATGATGAAATTTTTGCAGAACATGCACATATCTCTTATGCAGGAGTAACGCGTGATGAGGATGGAAAGCTTTATGCAACAGGTGGAAGAGTACTTGTTTGTGTTGGTTTGGGCGATACCATTGCCCAAGCTCAACAACGGGCATATCTGTTGGTTGGTCAAGTACATTTTGCAGGTAAACAGTGTCGTACCGATATTGCTTATCAAGTTCTGTAATATTATTTTGTAGATTTAACGTGTTCCCACGTTTAACGTGGGAACAAGAGAACAAAAAATACTAATAATTTATAATAAAAATTAAATCTCTAGGAGATAGATGCGTTATTTTATACTTTTTATCTTTTTTACTCTCTCTCTTCTCTCAAAGGAACAGATAGAAGTTTTTGCACAAGAGGTTGTGGCTACAAAAAATTTTCTTGAAGCACGTGGAGATGTTTTGATTTTATATAATGGAGATTTATTAAAATCAAAACGTGCAACGTATGATAAAAAGTCTTCACTATTAATTCTAAATGGTAATGTTGAAATGTTAGGAAAAGAGGCAAATAGAGCCTCTTCCGAGGAACTTATTATTAATACCAAGAGTCAAACCGTTGAGTTTCAAGAACTTTTTATTACAACGGAACAAGACCTTTGGATTGAAGCAAAAAAAGCGACAAAGAAAAAAGAACATTATCAAATTTTTAACTCTAAGCTCTCCTCTTGTAATAAAACAGACCCTGATTGGACCATTGAGTTTGCCGAAGCTCACTTTAGAAAAGATAAAGAGTATATAACACTAAAAGATGCACGGATTCGATTTTTTGATACAACCATACTCTATCTTCCCTATATGGCTTTTCCTACTGTGGATGAGCGAACTTCTGGTCTTCTGTTTCCCCATTTTACATTCTCTGATAGAGAAGGTATAGGTTATGAACAAGCCTATTTTTATGCTCCTACTAATAACCTTGATATAGAGTTTAATCCTCAAATAAGAACAAGTCGAGGTTATGGTGGGCATGCTACAGCACGATATGTAGATTCTAACCACTCATCGGGGCTGTTTAGAACAGGCTATTTTAATAACTTTAAGAGCTATGCTCAAACCAATAATCTTCATAAAGAGCATTATGGCTTTGAACTTCAATACAGCTCTACAGATATTTTACCTAAGAGTGATTTTTTTGATGCCTATCAGAGTGGACTCTATTTAAATGCTATCTATTTAACGGATTTAGAGTATCTGAATTTACAAAAAAATTCGGCTTCTTCTTTGATTAATTCAAATTTAATAGAGTCACGATTTAATGCTTTTATCTATGATGAAGAGCATTATCTTGGTCTCTATTCAAAATTTTATATTGATACAAGTACATCAAGTAATAATAAAACTTTGCAAGAGCTACCGACTCTGCATTATCATAACTATATGAAGCAGATTTTTACGGATAAGATTTTTTACTCTTTTGATGCAAAGGTTCATAATTATACTCGTGCAACAGGAAGTAGAGCCTATCAGACAGAATTTGATTTACCCATTACCTATTATGACTCTTTTTTTAATGATTATTTAGATTTTTCTCTCTCTGAAAATCTCTATTTGTCGGATGTGTTTTTTTCAAATTTAGGATACAACAGTGAGAGTTATCGTTATTATCGTAACTACCATACGGTAGAGTTCTCAAGTGATTTAATAAAAGCGTATGGGGAAAATACGCATACCATTCATCCTTATATTAAATACACTCGACCAAGTTTGGAAAATGAAGAGCCAAATCCTTATAGTGAATTAAAAGAGAATCAAAAGGAACTTTTTGTAACACAGACTCAAGAAGAGAAAGTCTCTATGGGATTGAGTCAATACTATTATAATAAAAAATTAGAGATGAATCTTTTTCATCGATTGGCGTGGATTAAGTACCCAAATGAAGAACTTGATAAAGGAGATATTAATAATGAACTCTCTTATACTCATGAATCTTTAGAATTTTACTCAAATTTTTTTTATTCCTTAGATAAAAATAAAATTCACTCTTTAACTACTTCACTTAGTTATAATAAAAGCAACTATGATATAATGTTAACGCATTTTTATAATAATGATTTTATAGTTAACAATAGAACAACAAGTTTTATAAACAGTTCATTTGTACATAATTATAATAAGCATAATCAGTGGTTTTTAAATTACGATTATGATTTAAAACAAAATTTTAATCATCAATGGGATGTAGGTTGGACTCATCGACAGAAATGTTGGGGATCTAAAGTCTCTTTTGGACAAGAGCATATACCAAATGTTGAACGTTCATTTAAAAATAATAAGATTTATTTTGAATTGACACTTAACCCCTTTGGTGGTATAGCACAAAATCAAGAATTCTCTTCACAAGGTAGATAAATATATGAAAACAGAAGCAAAAGTTGGTCTCTTTATTACATTATCACTGTTTTTTCTTTTTGGTCTACTGACGCAATTAACTACTTTTGATAATTTATTTAAAAAGTCTTATCCTATTGTTGCGAGTATTAATGACGGTTCAGGTCTGAAAGATAAAGCTAAAGTAAAACTTAAAGGTGTAAATATTGGATACGTTCAAGAGGTTGTATTAAAAGACAATAACGTGATGGCTCATCTGATGATTGACCAAGGTGTTAAAATTCCAAACGATTCAACCCTTGTTATCTCTCAAGATTCACTTTTAGGTGGAAAGTTTTTAGATATTAAACCTGGAAATTCTAGTGAATTTCTAGAAATAAACTCACTTTTATCCAAAGAGGAAAAAATATCTTCTATAGGCGATGCCTCTACAGCCGCTGATAAGGCTTTTCAAGAGGTTACTCTGTTGGTAAAAGAGGTAAGAGATATTCTGAATACAGGTGGAAAAGAGGATATTCAATCGACATTGGCTAATTTAAATGAATTCTCTAAACTTTTAGCCTCTATTTCCAAAGAAGATAATCAGACAATTCATGAGATTTTGGCAAATGCTAATAATTCACTTAAAAATGCAAATGAGACCATTAAGAAATTTGCTCTGATGAGTGATGATATAAGTGTCACAGCAAAAGAGTTTTCTCAGGTTGGTAAAGGGTTAAATAAAGATTTACCTAAAATGATGAATGAATACTCTAAAGTGGCAAAAAATATTAACAAAGATTTGCCAGCGATTATGGCAAGACTCGACTCTATTACGGCATATCTAAACAGTGTAAGTGCAACACTCGATGCAAAATTACCAACAGCTTTAGATAAATTTGTGGTCTTAGAGGACAACCTAAATGAAGTAGTGGTTAGTAACAAAGATAATTTAGCCAATGCCTTAACCTCTGTTGATAGTTTCTTTTCGGACAGTCAAGAGACCATGAAAAAGGTAGATAAATATTTGGATGGTCTGATTAAAAGTGAACTTCATGTAGAGATGCGTTCGGATGAGGTTTACGACGATGGTGGTTATTCTAAATCACATCTGAATTTAACGCTTAAACCTGACCCTACACGCTACTATATGTTGGGTGTAACCTCAGGACCAAGCTTTCAAGCAGACAGCTCTTTTGATAGAGGGTATGCAGGAAATAAGAAACATGAGAGTGGAGATTTTTTACTCTCGGCTCAATACGGTAAACGTTATGATGATTTACTTTTTCGTGTAGGTTTAATAGAGGGACAAGGTGGATTTGGAGTGGATTACTTTGCTCTGAATGATACATTAAAATTAAGTACAAATCTGTATGATTTTAATGGGGTAAGTGATATTCGTGGTAATAAAGTGAACTTGACAACAACGGTACGTTATCAATTCTTTAAACATATTAATGCTTATCTTAGTGGTAATAATTTATTGAATAAGCGTGCAAATTCAGTCTCTATTGGTTTAGGTGTTGATTTTATAGATAATGATTTAAAAAATCTTTTAGGAGCAGCAGCTTCTGCATCTAAAAAGTAGAAAAGTATAAACATGATAAAAGAGAAGAATAAAACTATTTTTAAAAATAGAGAAGAGGCATTTAATGAACTTTTTGAAGAGATTCCTTTAGAACTTTTTGCTTTGGATGAAACCATTGTTCTTGGTGTAAGTGAAGGAGGCGTTTATTTTGCCGAAGAGTTAAGTAAAAAACTTCACTGCTCAATGGACATACTGTTAACGGAGTCTATCTATTCGTCAATCAATCAAGAGTTGGTTATTGCTATGGTTGGCGAAACAGAAGAGATTGTAATGCATAAAGCGTTGATAGACGCGTTTACAATACCTATTGATTATATTTATGGAGAAGCTGATAAAAAATATCAAAAAAATATTTTGAGTTATATTCATAAGTATCGTAAAGGTAGACGTTTAAATCGACTTGATAATAAGTACGTTATTTTGGTTGATGAGTGTGTTGAGACAGGGTTAACCATGATGACAGCTGTGAAAACAGTCATTTCTTTAGGAGCTAAAAATATTTTTATCGCTGTGCCCATTTTGGATAATGTGGTTTATAAAAACTTAGTAACGATTTGTGATAATATTTTTTGTCCACATAAAGTAGATGATTATATAGCAATAGAATATTACTATACAAATGTAGAATCTTTTGGTTTTGAGAAAATTGAACCTATAATGAAAAAAATACTATAAAAAATAATAATTAAAAAAGGAAAAGAGTAATAATGAACGAAGAAAATATAGTTATTAGTTGTAATAATTTAGAAGAGCGATACCAATTTAATAAAGTAGCAAAACAAGCAAGTGGTGCAGTAATGTATTATTCTGGAGATGCTGTACTGTTGGCTGCAATTGCCATAGACCCTAAACCTGTAGATGAAGATTTTTTACCATTGACTGTTCAATATACTGAAAAATCATACGCAGCAGCACGAATTCCAGGTGGATTTATAAAAAGAGAGACTAAGCCAGGCGATTTTGAGACCTTAACCTCTCGTATTATTGATAGAAGTCTGCGACCTCTTTTTCCAAAAGGTTTTCATTATCCTGTAGTAATTACGGTAACGGTTCTTAGTTCAGACCCTGTTGTAGATATGCAAGTAGCAGCAATGCATGCAGCGTCGGCTGCATTGTATACATCAGATATTCCAGTAAATCAAGTAGTTTCAGCTGTTCGTTTGGGAAAAATAGACGATGAAGTACTTGTAAACCCAACACTTATAGAACAAGAAGCTTCAACTTTAGATTTATTGGTTGTCGGGTCTGGTTCAGATATACTGATGATAGAGATGTGTGTAAGTGCCTCTGAAACAGAGCATGTTCAAGTTCCAAATGAGTTAGAAGAAGATGAACTTTTAGAGATTCTTGACATTGCACAAGGGGCAATTTTAGAGGCAAGTTCAGCCTATGAAAATGATTTTAAACGTGTTAAAAAAGAAGAGATAGAAGTTGCTTTATCTGAAGATAAAGAAGATGCAGAGTTATATCAGTTTATCGAAAAATATTATGCTGATGCTGTCTCTAAAGCTGTTCAATCAATGGCAAAATCTGAGCGAAGTCAAGCACTAAAAGATGTTCGTGCAACCATTATGGCAGATATTGAAGCATCAGGAGAAGAGGCAGACAAAGAGTTGGTTTCTAAAATGTTAGATGCTTATAAACGTTCTGTTGTACGTTCACTAATTTTAGATGACAATATCAGAGCCGATGGAAGAGCTTTAACCGAAGTACGTCCAATTGATATTGATACCAATATATTACCATCGGTTCATGGTTCTTGTCTCTTTACTCGTGGTCAAACACAAGCATTAGTTACAGCAACATTGGGCGATAATAAATCATCACAATCATACGAGTTGATTGGTTCTAAAAATTCTCTTTATGAGACCTTTATGGTTCACTATAACTTTCCTGGTTTTTCAGTAGGCGAAGCAAAACCAGCAAGAGCCCCAGGGCGTAGAGAACTGGGTCATGGTAACCTTGCAAAAAGAGCGTTAGAGCCAACTTTAGATTTAAAAAGAGATGGAACAGTTCGTTTAGTTTCTGAAATTTTAGAGTCAAACGGTTCATCTTCTATGGCAACGGTTTGTGGTGGTTCATTGGCTCTAAAAGCAGCTGAAGTAAGTACCGATAAATTGGTTGCAGGTATTGCAATGGGTCTGGTAACGGATGGCGAAAAATCATGTGTTCTTACCGATATTATGGGCTTAGAAGACCATGATGGAGATATGGATTTTAAAATCACAGGTACAGCCGATGGTATTACAGCTCTTCAGATGGATATTAAATTGGGTGGTATAGATGCAGAAGTTCTTAAAAATGCACTCTATCAAGCAAAAGAGGGACGACTTCATATTTTAACTATTATGGAAGAGGCATTGTTAAATTTACAACCAAGTTCAGCGTTACCAAGTTCAGTTGTCTTTGATGTTGAGAGTTCTCATGTTCCTGCAATCATTGGTAAAGGTGGTGGAACAATTCGTGAAATTATTGAAAAGTACTCTGTCTCTATTGATATTGACCGTGATACCAACAGTGTAAAAATTACAGGAGCATCAAAAGAGGATGTAAATGGAGCAAAAGCGTTTATTGATGCAATTATCTCTACACCTGTTAAAAAACAGATGACCTATGAGATTAATAAACAGTACAGTGGTAAAGTTAAAAAAGTTGTTGACTTTGGTATGTTTGTAGAAATGCCAGATGGTTTTGATGCCTTGCTTCATATCTCTAAAGTATCTAAAGATAGAATTAGAACACTTGATGGTATGTTTAACGTTGGCGATGCTATAGATATTATTGTTCTTGAACAAAAAGGTAAAAAAGTAGAGCTTTGTACGCCTGCGTATCTGCTTTAATAAATATTCTTATAATGTTCGATGAAATCGAACCTACGGATGCCAATCATGTTTGGTTGCTGTAGGTTCGATTTTATCGAACAGATGTCTCTTTTCAACCCATTAAATTCTTTTTTTATCTTTTTTTTTCATTTCACTTTTTCTTAATAATCATTTCATCTTATCTCTGTTATAATCGCGACGTTATTACGAAGTGATAAGTAGGGAAACAGGTCGCATTTATGTGCTTGTTGGCACGTTTTCGTGTTTACGCTATCCGAACGGACTTTGAAACACAGTCGAAGGGGACTTAAAGCCCATTAATTTAAGGATATTAAAATGAAAAAGTTTTTCTTACTTTTCTTGGCACTTGGTGCTGTTGCATTTGCTGACGCAGACGGAGCTTCTATGATTAAAGCATACTCAGTGGTTGCTGCTGGTGTTGGTCTTGG
>Ga0256826_1001280_pt1 | contig 15648 bp, 9 predicted proteins | sample CV79metaG_FD_185975 | JGI IMG/M metagenome (GOLD analysis project Ga0256826, IMG submission 185975) | Hydrothermal vent microbial communities from East Pacific Rise, Pacific Ocean - CV79 | ecosystem: Environmental > Aquatic > Marine > Hydrothermal vents | place: Pacific Ocean: East Pacific Rise...
ATGAGTGATAGTATGCAAGTAAGTCATAAAGCTTATGAGGGCTACCACTTTTACACTATACCTTTTAAAGTATCTTTAGCAAACAATGAGAAAACTCAGGTTAAATTTATAGCAAAAGAGGGTATCACATTTTCAAGAGAGTACTCTGTAATGCTTAACAATCCTCTCTATATAAGAAGTCAGATAAATAGTGATGTAAATCAATACATAAACATAGAAGGTATTGATAGACCTCTTCCAAAAGGAACAGTGAGAACATACTCAAAACTTAATGGACAAACTATACTACTTGGTGAGAATAATATTGCTCATACTCCAAAGAACACTCCTTTAAAACTAAAAATCGGTAAGAATTTCGATGTTAAAGTGACACAAACACCTCTAAGCCGTGATGATTCGCACACAAGACTTGTTACAAACATAGAGTATAGTCTCAAAAATAATTCCAATGAAGAAAAAATAGTAGAACTGCTTATACCATTTAACACAAATGAAGACTCTAAAATAAAAACAGATAAAACTTACACATTTACTAAGGGAAACTTAGTTACATTTAGCATTTCGGTTGGGGCAAACTCAACTGAGAGTTTCAAAGTAAATTTTAAAAGTAGAAAAAATGGCTAAATATATAATACTAGATACAGAAACAACAGGTACTGGTGATACAGATAGGGTAATACAACTCGGCTATATAGTTCTAGGAGTTAATCCTATTGAAGTTCATAATGAGTTTAACTCTTGTGATGTTCCAATTAATTTTGGGGCGATGGAAGTTCATGGAATTACACCTGACTTACTAGAGGGGAAACCTACTTGTGTTGAAACATCTGCATATAAAAGACTTTTAGAGTTAAACACTCAAGAGAACTATCTGATAATCCATAATGCACCCTTTGACATAAAAATGTTAGAGAAAGAGGGTTTTTCAACTCAGATGAAAGTTATAGATACTCTTCGTGTTGCCAAACATGTACTACCAGATGAAGAGGCTCATAGACTTCAATACTTTCGTTATAAGATGGAACTTTATAAAGAGGAAGATAGTGAAGCCAATAAACTAGGTATAGTTGTAAAAGCTCATGATGCTATCGGTGATGTTCTTATCTTAAAACTTCTTCTTTCTAAACTACGAGCAACAGTTGAGGAACAGTTTCCAAGTGAAAACCCTGTTGAGAAGATGGTTGATCTTACAAACACACCTATCCTTGTAAAAACATTTAGATTTGGAAAACATAAGGGTAAGGAGTTAGCTGAAGTAGCCCGTGAAGACACCGGTTATCTTCGATGGATGCTCACTTCTATGGAAAATCTTGATGATGATATGAGATATTCTATTAACTACTACCTTGCCGCTTAGTGTGTACTTTAAACACACTAAGATATAAAAAAAACTAATACTATTTCTTCTGTTTTTTCTAAATTTTCTATTTTTGAGCTAAATCTGTGTACTTTAGTAACAAATCAATAATTTGTGATTTTTCACTTAAATATGATTTAAACTCCTTACTCATCACATCTTTATAACATTTTCATCACTTTTTCATCACACAAATAATAAAATTCTCTTATATTTTAAGCTTAGTGTACATTAGATTTTTTTATAATATGTCAAATTTAAATATTGGATTTTGTTATATTAAAAGACAAATCCGAAACAAGGGAATATATGTTACATTTAAAATCGTATGTTGGTTCTATAGTTTTAGCAGGTTTACTTCTACAAGGTTGTGGTAGTTCTACAGATGAAACATCTACTCAAGAAGTTCTTAGTGCACAAGACATTCAAACAGCAGCTACACTTACTGCACTTACTGATACAGTTAATTCTTTTGATGGTACAGAAAGCAATGAAACAATCAAAGCCAAATTTGATAAACTAAAAATTGATCTTATTAAAGCAGAAAATACTTCAGCTACAAGTACTCAAACAGCTGGTGTATTAAGTGGTCTTACAGATAAGCTAAAAGATGGCCTTGTAGGTGCACTAGACACTAGTGTAGGTGATGCTGTTACAACTGCTGCATTTGATGTAGTTCTTAACTCTGAAGGTGTAACGGTTGTTATGATTGATTTAGCTCGTAAATCAGCAACAACATCAGATATTATGGTTAATGCTATGGAAGCGGACTGGAGTCTTGCTGAAAAAATGTGTCCTATGCTTCGTGAAAGTACAGAGTTTGGTGAAAAGTTCACTGCCCTTGCTGAAGAACAAGATGCTGTAGGTCGTTTCTTCTTTGAAAGAATTGATGCTAATATGTACGGATGTTTAACAGACGCTATGCTTCTTTCAAACAATGATGCTGTTCATGATGCAAGTGTTTCTCACTCAACTAATGGCTATATGGGTCTTTTAATGGATCGTTATGCTACTGATTATTTCATAATGCCTACTGGTTCAACTGCTGATCGTCGTAATGATAAATTTGTTTCTTTACTTTTAGATACGGGTGCAAATGTAGATTATAACTCTACTACTAAAGTATTTACAGGTCATGGTGATGCAAATGAAATTATCAATGAAAAATTCTTTTACTCACTTTTCAAAACACCAGGTACAACTGACTCTTTCATTTCTGCAATGGAAAAAATAGACACAACAACTAAAGTTATGTTAATGGATAACATCTTTCTTGGCCAACCAAATGGTGAGGGTGAAGCTGATACAATGCAAGGTTACCTAAACATCATCTCTATCGGTTCTGCTATGTATGATGGTATTTATGGTGTAAATGTAGATGGAACTCGTACAGGTGCTTATGGATTTAGCTCTTATGCAGGTGCTTTTGTTGGTTTTGCTGGACTAATTCCAGGTGACCGTTATATGACTTATGGTAAAGCATTTATGAATGCTGGTTACCAATATGCTAAATTTCATGGTATTGATGTTTGGTCTGGTGTATCTGAAGCAGCAAAAACTGCATGGAATAGCTATACTTCAGAAGATTCAAATACGACAGCACAAGATGCTCCTGCTCGTTCAGCTGGTCTTGGTATAGTTGGTTCTGCATGGGTTAGTGATACAACTGATTTATTATGGAGTGCATATAAAAACTTCGATATTAATGTTAACTGGTCAGATCTATATACTGCAATTACAAGTAGTGACAAATCAATAATGGCTGAAATCACTAACCAAATCAATGGTTTAAAAGATTCAGGAAATAAAGCTTACCACACTCTTCTAGATGGTAAAGATGATAACAACATGACTGTTCTTTACACAGAACTTTCTAATGGTACAATACATAATGACACTGTATATGGACTACATGGTCTTGTAGAGTTAGCAATACAAGAAGATTTATATTATGTTGAATGTGGTAATAGAAGTACGGATTATATTATAACAGCTACTCCTACTTGTGAAAATAACGAAAGCTATACTATGGATAGTGCAAAAGCAGCATTTACTTTACCTCCATTTGCTGAAATAACTTGGTCTTATGCTTATGGTACTGCTAAAGATGGTGCAATGACTTATGTGAAAGGTATTGATGCTGATTGGATTGCTAACCTTAGTTCAAATGACCTAATCCGTCAATACTTCTATCCAAGTGCTGAAAATGTTTATATTCCAAACTGGATGTTAGCTATTGATTGGTTAACTGTACCTGCTAACTATACTGGTTCTGGTATTGAAGATTATGACTTTGCTATTGATTTCAACTCTGGTTACTTAGATGTATATGTTGTTTCAACTAATGCTGCCTTATTAACTGATATCAATCTTCCCCAAGCAATTGGTTCGATTAAAACTATCGAAATGGTTAAAGTTGAGATGGGTTCTGATTCGATCATCGCTGTTGATGAAGCTGGTCTTAACTTAGAAGGTCTTAATGTTTACAAAATCACTGTTATCTCTGCAGCAGATGCAGAAGCTGTTCTTGCTTACCTTGGTGGTTTAGGCGATTCAGCTCTAAGTGCTATTGGTCTTGACTCTTCAAATACTGCAAATGTAGATACTACAGATGCAAATACTACAACTGCAGAGTAAGTAAATAATCTCCTTATTCACTTTGCAGATAAACCAGCTTTAAGCTGGTTTATCATATTCTGCAATTTATAAATTTCTTCTCTTAATATTCATCGGAATCTTAATACAAAAAATTTTAAATTATAGGCTTATATATGTTCAAAAAGACTCTTCTACTCTCACTCGCTGCGACTTCACTCCTTGCTACAAATGGGCTAAACATGATAGGAACATCTACTGTTTCACGTTCTATGGGTGGGACAGGTGTTGCCTTCTACTCACATGCAACAGAAGCTATGCACAAAAATATCTCACTTCTTGGTGATATAGGTAAAGATGAGTTTCAGTTTGATCTTACATACTTTAATGCAACTGTAAACTCAACTGTATATGATAAGATGCCGTTAAATGCAAATACGGGCTCACTACCAAATATGCCAAGTTATGATAATCCGACAACTGCAAGTAGTCAAAATATGATAGATACTAACTTCATCCCATCTATGACTTATGCTTCACGTATAGATGAAAATACTGTTTTTGGTTTTGCTTTCATCGGAGCCGCTGGTCTTGCTACTCAGTACCAAGGTGAATCATCACAACGCCAAATAAACTCATCTATGCTACTTATGAAAATTATTCCAGGTATCTCTTTGCGTCAAGGAAATACTACCTTCGGTTTTGCTCCAGTACTTGGACTTGGTTCTATGCATATGAACTATGATGAAGCTTACCTTAGAGGGAGTGGAGATACTTACTACCAGAGCGAGGCTTACCCTTTTGGTAAAAAACCCCAGTCTCAACGTGAAGGTATGTTTGGAAGTAATGCAGGAGGAAGCTCACTTGAAGCTGCCTTTGGTTTTACTGCAGGTATGGATGTAAAAGTCACACCAAAACTTCGTGTTGCCGCTAGCTATAACTCGGCACTAAAATATAATTACAAAGAGTTCGCAAACTTCTCACAGTTTGGTGCAAATGGTATGGTCTATATGGCTGACGAGTGGATGAGAAATAATAACGGTGGTATTGGACTAAACAATGGTGATATTGTTGGTGATGCCAATGGAAATGGAGGACTAGCACAACAACTAAGAGATGCAGGAATGAATGATACATTAGCTGCTGGTGTAGAAAGTATTGCAGCTCTTGCTGGTGGACTTGACACAGTTGGTGCAGCACTAGATGCGACAAATCCAAGTAAACTAGATGACTTGATAATGGAACAACCTTGGGAAATAGCTCTTGGATTTGCATACGATGTATCAGACAGGACAATTTTTACATTTGACTACAGGTTTATTGCATGGGGCATGGCTGAGGGTTATAAAGATTTTGGTTGGGAAAATCAGAATGTCTTTGCCTTTGGTATGCAGTACACAGGAAGTAAATATGTTCTTCGTGCTGGTTATAACTATGCAGCATCACCTATCTCTAATACATCTGGAGAGAGTGGAGCACTACTCACAAACATACAGGGTCACCTAGTTTTTGATCAAGCAGTCTCAATGCTAAATATGGTAGGATTCCCTGCAATTGCAACGACTCACTTTACAGCAGGTATGGGATATGCACTTACTGATGATGTAGATTTTGATTTTGGTATTATGTATGCACCAGAAGCCACAACCTCTCGTTCAGGTCAACTAAGTCCTATAACAACGGGTGTAGATAGTATTGACTTTGCTTATGAGTATGAAACAACAATGGAGCAGTTAACTCTCTCTTTTGGTGTGAACTATAGATTTTAGGAGTTAGTTATGCCTTTGTATTTTAAACTATCATCCCTTGCAGTCGTTGGTACACTCTTTTTCAGTGCCTGTGGAGACAACTTAAATAGTTCATCATATGCAACTAAAGTGCACCCCTCTTACCCTATACAATATGGTAATTTTATTGATGCTGGTGTCTCTGGACTCGAGTATACAAATAGTACTACAACACCACGTATGACAGAAGATGGTGGCAGATATCGCTTTACATATGGTGATATTCTTACTTTTAAAGTTGGAAATCTTTTACTTGGTGAATCAGTTGGTTTAGCAACAATTACTCCTAAGGAGATTGTCTCATGGCAAAACTTAGAACTCAATACTTCCATATATGCTCCTGAAGTAAATAATAGAGTCCGTCTCTTACTCGCTTTAGATTCAGATGCCAATCCTGCGAATGGTATAGAAATAAATGCTACAACAAGAACTTCAGCACAGAACTGGACAACCCCACTTTATGATATAAATGAAACAGAATTTAATGCTGCTATTGATACTGCTACAAAAGGTGATTTAAACATTTCATCTATAAGTGCCACTGATGCATCAACACATTTTGAGAGTTCTCTTCGTTGTGTATACTCTGGTGCATACAGTGGAAACTGGATTTTTCCAGATGGAAATAGAGATGGCTTTGTTGGTGTCATGATTCAATCAAATGGAACTATAGTTACTCTTGGTGATGGACAAGACTTAAATGGTGATGGTCTTTATGAAGAGTTTCTTTTTGCCCGTGGAACACACTATATGGATGATGGCTACTATGACTTTAATGAAACGGGTGAGTTTAATATTACTAGTGGAAGTATTGTTCCTAGTAGTAAAATTGTTAAAGGTGATGGAGAATCAGAGAGTTACAATAGGGTAATTGGCTCTTTCGAGCAGAAAAATCCTGATACAAATCAAACAGAAACTGGTTCATATGAAGCATCTCGGGTAGGAAATGGGACAAATGTTTCTTATCGATATACTGGTTATGGGTTCAACAAACCGACAGGAACGGAAGATCCTCTAACTGATCCGATAGTTGGACTATTTACTTTTGATATTGACCGAAACAGTACAATAGTAGGCTTAATTCACGATGCAAGAAACAATGAAGAACCTGCATTAATAGGAAATATTATATTTGATGATACTAATCTTAGTGTCATTGGTAATGTTGACATGAATTTAACCTATAAAGATGGAAACACTTACAGAGTTAGTGGTCCATTAAAATCAGATGGAACTGTCAACCTTGACTGGTATGATGTCAACAACACTAAACTCGGTTATATTGATGGTGTAGGCTGTCAACTTCAGACTCACGATTAACTAAATACAACAGACTTTTCTAGTTATGTAAAGATGTTACACACTTTACATAACTTTTTGATAATAATGTGATTATTTTCCTAAGACTAAGCCTTCTTCTATTATCATAAATAATTATAACTTCTCGACTTTATATCAACTTCAAAGGTACTCTATGAAAATCTTTTTTCTACTCTTTATTCTACTCTCAAGTGTTTGGGCAAAACCAACTTATAACATTGCAATTCTTTCAGATGGTGACACAGAATATAGTAAAGCGCTAGAGACATCACTAAAAGATGAAATTTCACAACTTTTAGGACGTGATTTTAATGTTAAATTTCCTAAAAAACTTTATCGTAATGGAAAATGGCAATACCAAACTATCGCTGCAAATGTAAACTCGGCATTAAGAGACAATCGCTCAGATATGATTATTACACTCGGTGCACTCTCTTCTCACTATATTTCAAGAAAAAGTAGATACTCTAAACCAGTTATTGCCACTGCAATTATTGACCCTAAAATGCAGAGAATACCCTACAAAAATGGTACAAGTGGTAAATGGAATCTGACTTATGTAAGTGCGAACCAAACACTAAATGAAGATATTGATAGTATAACAGAGATTATACCTGCTAAAAAAATAACAGTGCTAATAGATGATGTTTTACTTAAAAATACACCAGAAATAGGTCGCTACATAAATAATCGTTTTAAGAAAAAGAATCTAACAGTTGAGTTACTTCCTATTGGAAAAGATATTGATGCCTCTTTGAGTAAAATTTCTGAAGATACTGATATTGTATATGTTACACCACTTTTTCAACAGACTACTCAACAGAGAAAAGAGATATATGACAAACTAATCATAAGAGAACTTCCAAGTTTTGCAGCAGCGGGACAGGATGATGTTGAACTAGGTGCTCTTTTTGCAAACTCACCTTCAACAGACATCAAACGTTTTATTCGCCAAATATCTTTAGATGTTCAGCAGATTGCCTTAGGTTCAAATGCCTCAGAGCAACTAGTAAATTTTGCACCAAACCCTGTTCTGTCCATAAACATGAAAACTGCTAATGAGATTTCATATACACCAAGTTGGGAACTACTAAGTAAAGCAACAATCATTCAAAGTGAAGAAAATGATTCCCACTACTTCAATATAGAAGAGATCATGGACCGTTCAGTAACACATAACCTTAGTGTTATTGCGAGTGAGCATAGAGTTGAACTATCACAAGCTGACCTAAACAAAGCAGACAGTCTCTTTTTACCTCAAGTAAATATTGGGGCAGAAGCTGGAAAGCTTGATGAAGACAGAGCCATAGCCAGTTTTGGTTTATACAATGAAACAAGAATGGATATTTATTTAAACTTTTCTCAACAACTCTTTAATCAACAAGCTTCTGCACAAATAAGTGTAAATGAAAACTTTTTAAAAGCCCAAAGTAATGCAACAGACTTTGTGAAACTAGATATTGGTCTTGCAGCTTCTCTACACTATTTACGAATATTACAGTTGCGCACAAAACTTACTATTGAAAAAGACAATCTTGAGTTATCTAAAACAAATATGCGTGCTGCAGTTACAAGACAAAACATCGGTATAGGAAACTCTAGTGATATTTATCGTTGGCAGACACAGATAGCTGATGAGAAAAAAAGTGTTCTTTTTACTCATGCTACACTACAACAAGCTAAGCACACACTTAATGCACTTTTAGATTTACCACAATCCTTACCTCTGAATCTTGAAGTAATAGACATGGACAATGTAATCTTCATGACTAGTCACAAAGAGATAAAAGAGTACTTTTTAGATCAGACAAAGTTTGCAAAATTTCAATCATTTCTAATAAAAACTGCTAAATTAAATATGCCTTCAATTCATCAGTATGATGCTCTTGAATCAGCCAGAGAACTCATTGTTGAATCAAATAACAATGCTTTTTATATGCCTACAGTTAGTTTAGAAGGTGGTGTAAAACAGCACTTTGTTGATGCAAGTAATGAGACCAGAGATAAAGATACAACAGGTAAATATGATGACTTAACATATGCTGATCCAACAGACTGGGATATAGGTATCTACTTACGTTTTCCTCTTTATGAGGGTGGAGCAAAAGAGGCAACACTTCAAGCTTCTAAAGCAGCTTTACTTATAGCACAGGCACAAAGAAGAGCACTAGTAAACGATGTAGAAAAAAATGTGCGAAATGCTCTTTACCAATCAAAAGCTTCTTATCTTTCTATCAAGTTAGCACAGAGTGCCTCTGCAAGTTCTAAGAAAAATCTTCAGCTTATAAAAGCTGTCTATGCACAAGGAAATATTGGGATTATTGACCTTTTAGATGCACAACATACAGCACTAAGGTCAGCACTTTTAGAAAATAATACTCGTTACTCTTTTATGAAAGATTTACTTGTACTTCAGCATGACATTGGTCAAGTAAACTTTAACCTAAAACCTAAAGATTGGAATGAGTGGTTCAAACAACTAGAAGAGCACGATGCAACTGCTGAAGAGGATGAATAAATGAGATATATACTGGCAGGAATTTTACTAGTATTGATAGTCGGCTGTAACGATAAAGAGCCTGAAGAGAAAATAAGAAATGTACGAACAATGGAACTTATTCAGTCTCAAGCTACATCAAGACATAACTTTAATGGGATTGCACGTTCAGATGTAGCTGCAAGGCTTAGTTTTAATGTAAATGGTACTATAAAAAAAGTATATATTCGTGATGGACAGAGTGTTAGAGAGGGTGATGTTATCGCTTCTCTTAATGACTCATACTTTAAACTCAAAGTAAATGAAGTAAAAGCTTCACTCAAACAGGCTCGAGTTGAACTCTCAAATGCTAAGAGTAAATATAAAAGAATCAAACAACTCTATGTAAATCGTAGTAGTTCTCTGAGTGATCTTGATAATGCCAGAACAACTAAAGAGTCTGCAAATGCCAACTACAATGCAATGCGAAATCGTCTTGAACAAGCTCAACTTAAACTTAGCTACACAAAACTACGTGCTCCTATGAATGGTTCTATCTCTGAACTTAAAATTCATAAGGGCGAAAATGTTACAACTGCTATGAGTATAGCTTCTATTAGTTCTGCAAAAAGTATAGAAGTACCTATTAGTATTCCTGGTTCTCTCATCGACTATGTAAAAGAGGACCAACTCTGTACTGTTACCTTTGATGCACTTAAGGGTAAAACATACAAGGCCGTTGTTGTTGAAGTAAGTCATGCTTCAAGTCAAAGAACTACTACCTTCCCTGTTGTTGTTCGTATAACTGAAAAATCAAGAAAAGTTCATCCTGGTATGTCTGCAACAGTACGTTTTGACTTTCATAATGACATAAATAAAAATAGTTTTGTAGTTCCACTTCATGCACTAATGGAAGATAAGAAAGGTTACTACTTATACATAGTTGATGACATTGTTTCTAATATTGGAGTTATTGAACGATGTAGTGTTAGACGTGGTGAGCTAACAAGTGGTGGAATTATCATAACAAGTGGTGTTGGAAGTAATATGAAAGTTTTAACTGCTGGAATGAGCCGTGTTCATGAAGGTCAAAGAGTAAGAGTTAGCAATTGAAAAATTATACTGAAGTCATTCTTGAAAAAAATCGTGTAACAGTTACTATCCTACTTTTCTTCCTTATTGGAGGAGTAGTAGCATACTTTAATATGCCACGAGCAAAAGATCCTGTATTTTCCATTCACTCTGCTGTCGTTAGTACTCTCTTTGCCGGTGCAACACCAAGCCGTATAGAGTCCCTAGTAACCATACCTCTTGAACGCCAACTCAAACAGATAAATGAGATACAACGCATAACATCTGTCTCTAAAAATGGTGTTTCAACTATATACATAGATGTAAAAGAGAAGTATGATGACCTTGAACCTATTTGGGACAAGGTACGTAAGAAAATAGAGACAGCCGACCTTCCTCAAGAGGTCTCAAAACCCCAACTTGATGAGAGCTATAATGAAGTTTATGGAACCCTTATTAACATCATTGGAGAGGGCTTTAGTTATGCAGAACTAGAAAAAATAGCGAATGATGTTAAAGAGGAACTTTTAAACCTTCCAAATGCCGGTAATGTTGAGATAATTGGTCTACAGAAACAGCATATTTACATAGAGTTCTCAAATGCCAAACTAGCAGAGCTTGGTCTTTCTCCTGATGCTCTTAGTAAAATCATCCAAGAGAGAAATATTATTACACCAGGTGGAGCTATCACTATTGGACCGCAGCGTCTGATCTTAGAACCAACTGGAAATCTTAAAAGCATTGCAGAGCTTGGAAAGACTATTGTACCTCTTCCTGGACGAGATGATGTTGTTTACTTAGAAAATATTGTCTCCATTAGAGCTGGATATAGTGAGCCGCAAGACCCTCTGACTCGTTCAAATACAGAAGAGAGTCTTACTCTTGCTATTACTGTTGCAGATGAGGGTAACATCATTCAACTTGGTAAGTCAATTAAAGAAAAACTTGACTACTTAAGAGATCAATACCCTATTGGTGTTGAGTTTAGTTTGGCGTTTGATGAACCAAATCTAGTTGAGCATATTATTGACAACTTTACTAGTTCTATCATAACAGCTATATTTATCATTATGGCAGTTATGCTTGCAACACTAGGCTGGAGAACTGGGCTTATAGTCACTTCGCTAATTCCTAGTACAATACTAACAGCCCTTTTTATTATGTGGCAGTTAGATATAGGCCTCAACCAAGTGTCACTTGCTGCACTTATCATTTCTCTTGGTCTACTAGTTGACAATGCCATAGTAATTAGTGAATCTATCATCGTTAAGATGGATGAGGGATTATCTCCTTTAGAATCTGCTGTAGGTGCTGTTAAAGAGCTCTATATATCTCTTCTAACATCATCGCTTACAACAGCTGCGGCTTTCTTACCCATCTACCTTGCAGAGTCAGCAGCTAGTGACTATACATCATCCCTTTTTGAAGTTGTTTCTATTACGCTGATGAGTTCATGGGCTTTAGGTTTAACTATTGTACCGATGCTGAGTTATCTTTTCTTACAACCTAAGCAGAGAAAAAGATTTTCATATAACAATCCTATGTGTAATACATTTAAAGCACTTCTTATCTCTTCTTTGAAATACAGAGCACTCTCTATTATCGCTATTGCAGGAATTTTTCTTTTTGCTCTTGTTCTTTCACTAGGTGTTCCAAAAATATTTTTCCCACCATCAGAACAGCCTGCTATGATTGTTCGTATTGCTCTTCCTATAGGTGCGTCTATAGAAGAGACACTTAAAACAGTTCAAGAGATGGAACGTTTCTTAGAGGCTAAACGCCCTGATCTCATAGAGAACTACACAAGTTTTGTAGGTAAAGGTGCTCCAAGATTTTGGATAAATAATACTCCAGTTCCGGATGCTGATGAATATGCAGAGATTTTAGTAAACGCCGTTTCTCTTGAAGCTTATGAAGAGATACAGCCACAGATAGAACTCTTTGGTTTTAACCACTTCTCAAATGCTGAAGTAAGTGTCAAAAAACTTGACAATGGTCCTCCTGTAAAAAACCCTGTTCAGATTAGAATTATTGGTAACGATATTCAAAAAATATCTGAGCATGCAACAGCCCTTAAAAAGGAACTTAGTGAAACAAATATGGTTTACCATATAGACGATGACTGGGGTGTGTGGACTCAAAAACTTGTTATCGACATTAATCCTTCACTAGCTTATCATGCTGGTGTAAGTTATAATGATGTAGCTTCTTCTCTGCAGACTGCCTTAACGGGAAGAAATATTACTCAATTTAGAACAAATACTAAAACTATTCCCATTACGATGCGCTCAAATCATGCACTCAAATCATCTATGGAAACACTGGAGAGTACACTTATATTTATTCCAGCAAGTAACAAATCTGTACCATTAACTCAAGTTGCAAGCATAGATGTTGTGTGGAAGCCACCAAAAATTATTCGTTTCAATGGAGTCCATGCCATTACTGTTACAGCACAACTCAAAAAAGGTTTTACAGCATTTGATGTAAAAGATGCAGTTGAACCTATGCTTAAAAAAGAGGATTGGGGTATCGGTTACCGTTATGAGTTTGCTGGAGAAGTTGAGAGTTCAAATGAAGCACAAGGTGCTGTCTCAGATAAGTTACCAGTAGCTGCTATGATTATTATAGTTTTACTTGTTATGCAGTTTAACTCTTTCTCTAAGTTAGCACTTATTCTTATAACTATTCCACTTGGAATTATTGGGGTTATTTTTGGTCTGTTCATTACAAACTCTTACTTTGGATTTATGACATACTTAGGAATTATCTCGCTTGTAGGTATTGTTATTAACAATGCTATTATCTTGATTGAGAGAATTGAGTATGAACTTGAGGTGACAAAACTTTCACCACAAGATGCTATTATTGAAGCAGCTCAGCGTCGTATTCGACCTATTATTTTAACTACTGCTACAACCATTGGAGGGCTTATTCCTCTTTGGATGAGTGGTGGACCTATGTGGGAGCCTATGGCTATTGCTATTATATTTGGTCTTAGTTTTGCAACAGTATTGACACTTGGTGTACTTCCTATTTTCTATGCCATAATCTTTAAAGTTAAATACCCTAAAGATTATAGATTTATTCATCAAGATGTGTGTGTTTTAGATCGCTAAACTATATTATGAACCTAGAGAGAATAGGACAAAGAGTATAGATGCTAAAGAACCACTAATAAGTGCATATGGGAGTTGTGTTTTAACATGTTCGACTACTTCACAATCTGCTGCCATTGAAGAGATGATGGTCGTGTCGGAAATAGGAGAACAGTGATCGCCAAAGATCCCACCACTCAAAACTGCACCCATCGCTAAAATAACATCCCCGCCCATTCCAACTGCCATAGGGACAGCAATAGGAATCATAATAGAAAAAGTCCCCCAAGATGTCCCTGTAGAAAAGGATATAAGGGAACTGAGTAAAAAGATGATAAGTGCTAAAAAAACAGGACTTACATTCTCTGAAGCCAATGAAGCCAAGTAAACACCTGTCTTAAGCTCTCCTGTAACATCTCCTATAGCAAAAGCAAAGACAAGTATGAAAGATATACCAACAAAGTTCTTAGCCCCTTTAAATGCTGTTTTAGACCATACATCTAAGGAGAGTTTCTTAGTGCCTACATAATAAAGAAGAGTAAAAAGTAAAGTAGTGAGCATAGTATAAAAAATAGAACTAGATCCACTCCCTTTTAAAATATTTCCATCACCTGTAATGTATAAAAAAACAAAAACTAAACTCACCATAAGTGTGACAGGTAAGAGCATATAGTACATACTACTAAGATTTTCATCTCTGCTTACAATGACATTTGATTTATAAATTGTAGTTTTCATCGGACCGATATCTACACTAAAATATATAAATATAAAAGTGACTATAAGGGCAATAATCGCATAAAAGTTATACTTCAAAATACTTATAAGTATCTCTGTAGCATTACCCTCTATATAACCTAAAGATATCTGTGTAGTTATGAGACCTAGAAGCAAAGCACCATAACCATTTAGTACTATGAGTGAGCCAATAGGTGCTGAAGTGGAGTCACAAACAAACGCCAACTTAGCATGGGGAATCTTATACTTATCGCAGAGTGGTTTTCCAACGGCACCTGAAACTAGTGCTGTTATTGAAGTCTCTATAAAAATAACAACACCAAGTATATAACTTAACATTAGGGCAGAACGCTGTGACTTTACTAAGCCTTTCTTATTAAGTACAAAGTCTACAAAACCAGCAACACCCCCACTCTTCTCAATTAGTGCCATTATTGCACCAGCTAAAACAACGAAACCTAATGTTTTAAGAATCCAAGCCTTACTAAGAAGCGATAAAAATAGCATGTAAATTGATTCTAATGAGTCTAAAACTACATAGTTATTTAAAATAAGTGTCCCGACGACTACCCCGCTAAAGAGAGAGAGAATCACATTTCGTGTATAAAGTGCTAAAAATATTGCTAAAAGGGAAGGTAGTAAAGAGAGTGCAGAGAGTTCTATAAAAACTCCCTAAAATTCTGTTGCAAGAAGCATTAGACCAGTTCGGCCAAACTTCTCTTTGTAGAGTTCACACTCTTTTTGTGTTACAACTTTAAATCCTAATTTTTTATAAAAAAGCTCATTCTCAAGAGAACCTATCTCTATCATAGTCTGTGCAATTGTATAGCCTTTTAGTCGTGCTGTTAAAAGAGACTTTTGCATAAGTGCTTTTAGGACACCTACATCTATGAAACCCTCGAGTTCTTCCATAAAGTCAAACATCAAGGTTCTTTTATTAAGATCAAAGTCGCAGCAATACATTACTTCTAAGGCTCCACTACTATCTTCACAGCCTATCTCTGATAATGCTTTTATAAATGCTTCTCTTGTTGATATACGTGGTTCATAACTACAGAGTGTACCAACATTTTGACCGTCCATCTTAGCGATTAAAAAATTACTATAATGGCAGTGACTTTTTGAATCAGTGATTGTAAGTTTTTCAAGTTTATCTAAAATAATTTTATTGTCATTAGTTTGAAAAAGTAAATCAAATAATCAATC
>Ga0256826_1001281_pt1 | contig 15646 bp, 13 predicted proteins | sample CV79metaG_FD_185975 | JGI IMG/M metagenome (GOLD analysis project Ga0256826, IMG submission 185975) | Hydrothermal vent microbial communities from East Pacific Rise, Pacific Ocean - CV79 | ecosystem: Environmental > Aquatic > Marine > Hydrothermal vents | place: Pacific Ocean: East Pacific Rise...
TCGATGGCGGCTTGAAGATCATAACTCTTTCGCTTGAGTAGTCCTAGTTTTTGAGAGACCTTGAATGTGTGGGTATCAAGTGGGATGATGAGATCTTTTGGATTGACTTTTGACCATAGCCCCATGTCGATGTTATCATGACGCACCATCCACCTCAAGTACATCATCCACCGTTTTAGTGCCCCAGCACCTCTACTCTTGGTTGTCACTGAACCCAATAAAAAGCGATATCCCCTACTCTGATACGGATAGACCGCTTCAATGGCTTGGATAAGAGCATTGATACCATCAATGACATTAGACTCTTTATTATAACCTTCAGCAAAGAGCTCCTCTAAAGTATGCTCTTTTTTCAGTCGTGAAAGGGCAATGAAGATGGCTTGCACATCTTGAGTTGACTGAAAACGGTAGTAGTGTTTTTGAAGATTTTTTTGTATGGTTGCTTCATCTGCATCCAAAAGTGAAAAATCTAAAGAGAAGAGAAACTTGACAATGGCATCAGCACGACCGTAACCAAACATGGCACAGAGAAGTGAGACATACTCATCGTTATGAACTTTGGCAGGGATGATGGGGTCTGGCCTACTCTCATGGAGTTCATCAACATGGTTACGTTTTAAGACCTCTTCGTCTAAACGCGCTTTAATCGCGCTGATCTGCTTATTCATAACAAAGTAGCAATACTTATAACTTAAACGACTCACCAAGGTAGTGTTTACGCACATCCTCGTTTTGACCGATCTCATCACTCGTACCAGAGGCTAGAAGTGAGCCACTTTTAATAACATATGCTCTGTCACAGACATCAAGTGTCTCACGAACGTTATGATCGGTAATCAAAACACCGATATCATACTGTACCAGTTGGTGAATAACCTCTTGAATATCACTCACCGCAAGAGGGTCAACCCCAGCAAAAGGCTCATCAAGAAGCAAAAAGCGGGGAGCATTGATAAGAGCTCTTGCAATCTCAGCACGACGACGCTCTCCACCAGAGAGGCTAATACCTTTACGGTAACGAATAGGCTCAATGTTAAACATATCGAGAAGTTCTGCAATACGTTCATCTTGCTTATTGACATCTTTGATGCTCACTTGTGCAGCAACACGCAAGTTCTCTTCAACTGTTAGATCTTTAAAGATCGAAGCCTCTTGAGGAAGATAACCAATCCCTTTGATAGCACGTTGATGCAGAGGCATGTGAGAGATATCTTCACCATCTAAGACCACTTTACCACTCGTCATCTCCACCAAACCACAGATCATATAAAAGCTGGTTGTCTTACCCGCTCCGTTAGGTCCCAAAAGACCAACGACCTCACCTGAACTCACCTCCAAAGACATTCCACGAACGATCTCTGTTCCTTTAATGGTCTTGACAAGATCTGTTGCTACTAACTTATGCATCTGTAATCCTATATACTCTATTGTCTGTTGCGACTGTTTGTATCTCTACAACAATAACAGGTATCATCGCACTCTTTAAAAGCGTGTAAAGTGTCTCATCACCCCACTCAATGAAGTGATAACCCTCTTTTTCCAACTCCTCTAACATCCCTAAAGATAAAAAGTGATCTAAGCCATGGTTGTAGATGTCATAATGGTACATCTGCTCACCATAACACTGTTGTAGCGAAAAGGTCGGTGAGGTCACGGCTTCACTCACACCTAAACTTTGGGCAAAGTGTTGGGTCAAAGTCGTCTTACCCGCAGCAAGATTGCCTTGTAAGATAACAACACCACCATCACCTAAACGCTCTTTAATCGCAGTGACAACCGTACCCAGCTCTTCTGTAGTAGCTTGGATCTCTATCACAGCTTTTGACTCACTTTAATGATCTGCTCTAACTTCTCTTTAGCTTTAAGTGAACGTAGTGCTTCATCAGCCATACTCAAACCATCTTGAATATCACGTGCCTTGCCATCTACAATGAATGCATTCGCTGCATTGATCATAACGATATCACGCTGTGCATCGGTGGCACAGTTGTTGAAGATGTTATGGAGTATCTGAGCATTCTCTTTGGCATCACCACCTACTATAGCTGCAAGAGGTTGACGTTTGATCCCATAAGCTTCAGGGTCGATCTCATAACTTTCAATGCCATTTTCACTCACACGTGCTGCATAGGTAATGTCCGAGATGCTGATCTCATCCATATGCTCTCGTGAACTCACTACTATTGCTGACTTCACGTTATTGATCTTTAAAGCTTCTGCGATCTTAAGAACAAAGCTTTTGTCAAAGACCCCAAGCATGATCTTCTCAACCCCTGCAGGATTAGTCAATGGTCCCAGTACATTAAAGATGGTCTTTTCACTGATACTTTTACGCACAGGCATGATGAACTTCATAGCAGGATGATGGTTTTGGGCAAACATAAAGGTAAAACCACTCTCTTCTAAGAGTGTAGCACTCTGCTCTATGTTAAGATCCAAACGCACCCCTAAAGACTCAAACATATCAGCACTACCCGACTTTGAAGTAATAGAGCGGCTACCATGTTTGGCCACGTATGAGCCCATAGAAGCACATAACATCGAGACGGTTGAAGAGATGTTAAAACTACCGATCTTATCTCCACCCGTACCTACAACATCAAGCAGTTGGGGACGAAGTGCTTCAGAGACAGGAAGTTTGATAGCATGTGAACGCATAACTGTTGCAGCGGCAGCAAGGCTCTCTACCGAAGTATGCTCATCTAAAGTCATTGAGAGCAAAAACTCGCGCATCTGAACATCATCTAGTTTGTGTTCAAACAGCTCACTAAAGGCTTTAAAAGATTCATCATAGTTCATGAGACCTCCTTAATGTACTTCTCTTGTTCACTCTTGGGTGTTGACTTGGTAGTTGGTATCTCTAAAACTTCATACTTCTTCTCACCTTTTAAGTAAGCGATAGTAATGATGGAGCCTATTTCAACATTTTTACTGGCTTTTACTGCTTTGTCATTGATGTAGACAACACCTGAACTGATCATATCTTGAGCGATACTTCGTCGTTTGGTGATGTTTACAGCGTTTAAATATTTATCAATTCTCATAGTAGTGTTATTGTAGGTAAATAGAGCTAAAAAGGATGTAAAGGTATGCAGACCTTTACGAAGATTTTATCTTTTGAAGTGCCGTTAGAGCCTTGCGTAGCTCATCTTGATAGGTAGTGATAAAACTAGGCATGGCAGTACTTGAAAGGCTTGACTCATTTAAACGTTTGGCTGCATTAGAGAGTGCATATACACCAATATTGGCACTAACACCTTTGATATCAAGTGTCAACTCTTTAAAAAGCGTTGCTTTTTTATCTTGATAATAGATCTCTAAAGTCTCACCAGAGTTACCATATAGTTTCACAAACTCTTCTATAAGTTCTACATATAGATCTCTGTCTCCACCCATACGTTCTAGTGCATCTTCTTCATTAATCAAAACATTTGGCAGTGCAGTCACTTCATCTTTAGCATGAGGATGAAACTCTAAGTACTTACTAAAAACGGAGTAAAGGGCCTGTATACGAATCGGTTTTTCAATACGATCATCCATACCACAAGCTTGCATCTCTGCAATCTCTTCAGGCATGGTATTACCAGTAAGCGCAACGATAGGAATATCTTTAACATCATCAATGACTTTAAGACGTGCGGTTGCTTCATAACCATTCATCACTGGCATATTGATATCCATCAGTAAAAGATCATACTTTTTCTCATGAGCCATTTTTAACGCAATTTTTCCATTTTCTGCCATGTCTACAGCAATACCACTATCTTTCAAGAGACTTTTGAGTACTTTTTGATTGATGACATTATCTTCTGCTACTAAGATACTCGCACCCTCAAAGCTTCTAAAGTCCTCTTTGGTGACATTTTGCTTTTGAGTACGCTCAATCACAATACGAGGCATCACACCAAAACTGCCCCGTGTATTCTCTTCAGGTGGTAACTCTATGTTTTCAACATCACCATAAAATGAGACCAATGTATCAAAAACATTTTTCTGATTGATAGGCTTCATAATGTGTCGATCTGCTAGCTTCTCTACGACATTAGAGTGTTGTGGTTTGTGTAGCATACTACCAATGACTACGATCTTAACACCACTACTCTCTTTGATCTTTCCTATCGCTTTGATCAGTGCAAAGTTTAGCAACTTCTCGGAGATAAAGATGATCTCATAAGAGTCAAAATTAGGAGCCATCTTCTCAATATTGGCTTGAGGGATGATATCAACACTGTTGTGAAAATATCCTAGCAGTTTTTTAAGTGTAATCGCCGCGGCATCATGATAATCAATAATCAAGATACGACGTGATTTATACGCCTTATCTGGTAGTCTATAGTGACGTTTTTCTTCAGCATTGTGTTTCTCAAGCTTAAGCACAAAAGTAAAAGTACTTCCTTTATTAGGCTCCGTGGAGATCATGATCTCACCACCCATCATCTCAACAAGAGCTTTAGAGATAGAGAGTCCTAAACCTGCAGCATTTGAATTATGGATCTGATAAAATGGCGTAAAGATATCATCAAGTTTTGATTCAGGGATACCCACACCGGTATCAATGACTTCAAACATAAGTTGTAGTTGTTCATCATCACGACTTAAACGTTTAACATGAAGCTTTACCTCACCTGCATTGGTAAACTTTATACCATTTTCAAGTAAGTTCGTCAGTACCTGTCCAATACGGATAGGATCACCAATAATACGTGGTGGTACCGAAGTCTCAATATCAAAGATCACTTCTACATCTTTTTTCTCAATACGCTCTACAACAGAGTGTACGATTAGATCAAGTAACTCATTGATATCAAAAGGTTTGGTCTCGATCTCAAGCTTATGAGAACGGATCTTCATAAAGTCAAGAAGATCATCAACAATCGCAAAAAGAGCCTGACCCGAATCTTGAATATTACGCAACTCAATAGACTGTTTGTCATTAAGATCCGTCTGCATAATTTTTTTGGTCTTACCTAAGATCTGCTTTGTTGGGTGTTTAAGTTTATCACTCAGATCTTCTAAAAACTCATTGTTTTCAGTGATCGTCTCAGTTAGTTCCTCATTTTCATTACTAAGGTCACTGTTATCATCTTCAAGAAGTACATTTTTCTCTTCAACCTCTTGTATGTGCTTTTTAACCTTTTTACTACGTATCAGCAGATAAAGAGTTAATGAAAAGATCAAAAATAGCACAACCCCTATATAGAGTGCGCCATTACTTGAAGAGGCTTCATCAGAGGGTATCTCTTGTGTCACAACAGGTGCTATAACTTCTTCTGGTTCATCTTTAATGATGACGACTTGGGTCGTCGTACCATTTTTCTTGTCAACCGTATTAATAACCTCTTGCGCTTTTTGAAGTTCATCTTGATCACGCTTGATCTTGTCTGGTGCAATTCCTTTGCCATAAAGTTCTAAGAGTGTGTTTGAACGTATTTTAGAGATAAAAGCATCTTCATAATGGGGACGTACAAGAAGATATAGCTCTTCTAAGACATTTTCATCTTCTATAGGCTCTAGTGCAACAACATCATAAGCACCCGACTTGCGTGTAACAAAGAAAAAATGTTCTTGTTCTTGAAGCATTTTGATACGTTTGTTTTGTAGTGCCCAACGCTCAAAAGAGTCTCTCTGTGCTGATGCATCTTCTAAGATAAGGTAACTTCCAACAATAATGGTCTTATGCAGCTTTGTTGTTGCTGCATAAAGAGAAGACTCTAAAGATGTCAACAAAACTAGAAACAGTAACGTGGCCTTTAGAGTATGATTCACCTACTAAACCTCTGCAATATCTGCTAATATTGACTGTAAATGCGTACTATAACGCTTTAAGTATTTGTCAAAATTAGCACGATCTTCATTGATTACTGCTTCACGAAACTCTTCAGCCGTACTCGTCAACTCTGGTGTTCCAATGCTCTCTCCAATACCTTTGACATCAAGTAAAAGGCGTTTAGCCTCATCTAGGTCACCCTCTTTTAACCAAACAACCAGTTTTTTATCCGAATCAGCATAAAGTGTTGCAAACTCAGCTAAGATCTCATTGTAAAGTTCGATATCTCCCCCTAGCATCTCAAGACCTAAAGAGTTATCTAAGTGAATCTCTTCAAACTCTTCATCTTTGTCAATAGCATCTGGATCAAAGTAACAATAAAGTGCTTGATAAAGGGCAGCGATCTTAAGTGGTTTTTCCAACTGCTCTTCCATACCACACTCACGCATCTTTCGAATATCATCAGCACCAGTATCACCACTTAATGCCATCACCGTGATATGATCATAAGCAGGATTTGCACGGATCTGACGGGTTGCTTCAAGACCATCAATACGAGGCATATGCGCATCCATTAAGATGATAGGGTAGTTGGAATCTTCTGCAAGGATTTCTAAACACTCTTGACCATCATTGGCGATCTTGATATTAATACCAGAATCTTTTAAGAGCCCAACAATCACTTTTTGATTAATAAGGTTATCTTCTGCAATCAGTAGACGCATCCCTTCAAACTCTTTGAAGTTATCTTTGTTAACAGCCGTAACAGCTTTGTTTGGTTCACGAAGTTTATGTGAAGTTGAAGATGAGACCTCTGTTTTCACTTTAGCTACAGGTTTTACCTCTTTTTGAGGTTCAGGTGTTGGTGCTACGACTACAGGCTCAGGTTCAGCGGTAGTCTCTATAACAATGTCTTCGATTTTGATCTCAGGTTCAGGTACCGAAGCAACTTCTATTTTAGGCTCCAATACTTTTTTCACAACTTCTTTAACTTCAGGCTTTGATTCAGGACTCTGCATCTCTTTTTCAAGCTCTTGTGCTTGTATATAGAGCTCTTTTAGCTCTTTTTTAGAGCTTTGCTTAGGTTTACGCATCACTAAAAAGATCAATATCAAAACGGCTAGTCCACCAGCACCATACATAATGTAATCACGATTGGCCATGATCAGTGCCATATAATCTGGAGAGGATGCTACCGGTGAAGATGTTGGCAGATCTTCTTCAACTTCCTCTTCTACACGCATCTTGATCGCACTGCCTTCATTTTGCGCAGCTAGAGCATTTTCGAAAGCCTCTTCATCGCTAACATCATTGACATTTAGCTCTTCTTTTATCTTAATACACTCTTTACAAACTGCTAACTTTGCATTTGGATATGCGATCTTTACTGTCTCTAAAACTTCATTGGCAACTTTTTCATCACCAAAAGGCTCAATACTAACCGTAAATACACCCTCTTTTTCACCAACAGCATAATCAAAACCATACTTAAGTTCTAAGTTAACAATTGAAGATTTTTTATCCATATAGTCCAGTAGTTCACCCAGACGATTGCCCGCATCTTGGCGGTTGTCAAAAGTTGCAATCACAACCTTTGTACCATCTTTATAAAGTTGTGTCTGTTGCTGTGTATTCATACTAGGTGGCGTACCTAAAGCACCTGCACCTAATGTCTGCATTGAACCCAATAGTAATGCAATAAATAAGAAGTTGGTCATTTTCACTGATCTTTCCTTGAAGGATATAAAGGGCATCTCGAAAAACCCTACTACAAGTCAAAGACCCTAGCATAGCGTTTTTAGAGATGTCCAAGAGTTAAAGCCTAACATAAATTCTTATAATTACCCTTTATGTTGATATAAATTATTCACAAAAGTGACATTTATGGAACAATTTTCTTAATTTATATCCATATCAAAAAATCTTGTGATAGAATTAAGGATATCGCAACTAAAAGTAGTATGAAGGATTATTGATGCAGATAAAATACGTAGGCCCAAAACCTATCATCTCTAAGACAGGGATCAGTTTCGATTCGATGAGTGATGACCGTTACACATACTTAAACATTGTAGTACAACTTCTCAATGCTCTAGATCATGACTATTTTGATAATAAAGTCTATAGCTATGCTACTGATAGCAAACGACTCAATGATGATGAAGTACTTCAAGGGTTACAACGCCATTGTGGAGATCTAAGTGAAGATATACAAAAAGCTCAGGACAAAGAGTCTCAAGAGATCAGTAAAGATATCACTCGTGCTAAAGAGAATCAAAACATCTCAGAAGAGGAGCGTGAAGCCTTTATCAAAAATATTGAGATGATGCGTTCATATAGACTCCAATATGTTCAAAATGAAGCCCTATATAATGCCGGGGTTAATGAACTCGCTAACCTTGTTAAAAAAGATCATATTGATTATGTTATCGTACCGATGTTCCAACGTTTTGCAGCAGTGCTACACTCTGTTCAACAAAAATTACTCGAACAAAAGCTTCCTGTTCGGACAAAGATGAGTATTTTTGAAGAGAATGGCCAACTACTCGCTAAGATGGATGTTATTAACACCTCTTCTATTAGCTATGTATAGACCATTGCTGGTCTTTAGATGATCTTTGCGATTGTCTGTGCGTAAGAGATCTTTTCACCTTGTTCTACTTTGATCTCAAAAAGGTCAGCTTCAGCAATAATAACAATGGTCGAACCCATCTCAAAACAGCCAAAGTCATCATTTTTAGAGAGCTTAAGAGGCTCATCATACTTATAGACTGTTACTTGAGTACTACTCGCATTGGTCTTAATACCAGGCTCAAAAGCGACTTGCATCACACCCACATTTAACGCACCTACAAGTACCATATAAAAAAGCTTACCTTCTGTTGTAACACACTCTAAGACCACACGCTCATTTTCAACAAAAAGATTGGCTTTCTTGTTAAGGTAAGGGATATTGACAGGGTAAAGTTTACCGGGGATATGCACTGCTTTTGTAATGCTCAAATCACATGGGATATGAAAACGGTGATAATCTTTAGGAGAGAGGTAAAAGTTAATGAAGTCACCATCAACCATCTTCTCTTTATTGGTATCATCAATCTCTTCACCTAAAAAATCATTTATGCTGTAGTGCATCCCTTTGATCTGTAGTGCAATATCTTCATGAGAACGGCCACATTCTGTGATCAGTGAATCACATGGTGAGATCAGGTCTGTCTTATCTGCTGAAAAATCACGTGATTTTTCTAGGTGTCGTGTAAATAGTGCGTTAAGCGTATCATACTGATCTGGTGCCTTAAATTCACTCATGTCTAAACCCATTAAGTTGACATAACTGCTGTTAACAAGGTTTTGAATAGGGGTAGGAAAGTGTGCATTAGCAAACTTGCCAAAGCCTTGTGATAATAAACTGGTAATGTGACGTGACATCGATTAATTCTCCTCTTTTAATGGTCGTTTAGCAAGCTCTTCTATAAGCACTGTAGCGTATGCGCCTTTTGGCAATGTGAAGTGCATCTCAAACCATGCCTCGTTCTCTTTAAACTCACCCTCTACATCTTCAGGGTAGATCCAAGCATAACGACGATCACCATCGACTTGAGTGTAAGGAGCATCGAACTCTTTTTCGATCTCACCCGCAAAACCACTTGCTCTACGTGAGCGTTTACCCATTAAAAGTCCCGTTGGAACCACGTCTTTAGCTTCTAATCGCTCAAGGTCTGTAGCTTCGCCTTCATACTCAAAGGGAGCACCATGAGGATAATGCTTTAAGACATCACCCAACATCACTTTAAAGGCATTTTTTTGTGCTTTCATTGAGGTGACGATGTTGTTAGGAAGATTCAAGATACTTTCAAGCTCTTCAATACTGAAGTTTGCCACCATCGTATTGATCTCTAAACGACGAGAGAGCCAAAGATTAAAGAGATGGCTTTGGTATGCGTTGATATAGAGTCGTTTTAGTTTGACATTACGCTCTTTTTTCTTGCCTTGCAAAATGGCTTCACCCATCTTATAGTTATCCCCATCAGTTCCAAAACGCTGGTAACCAAAGAAGTTTGGCATGCCCTCTTTTTTAATGGCTTTCAATGCTTGAGAGAGCTTTTTAGCTGCAGTAGGTGTTACTTTTTTGATACGGATAAAAAAGCGATTGCCTTTAAGATGTCCCAAACGAATCTTATTGTTATGGTAGGTACGACTAAGAAACTTGATCTGCTCATGTGAAAAGCTCTCAAGTTTTTCTTCATGCTTTTTTAAGATCGAGATGTACTGCTTGGTCAAAGCATTTTTATCTTTCAGACCTGCATAACCGATCTCTCTAGCATTGATCCCTAAATGGTTTGCAATGATACTCAAGGCATCCCATGTAGCAAGGTTCTTTTTACGCATATGAAGCACAAGATGTTCACCCTCTCCACTAAAGTCATAAAGGGGCACTTCATCAACAACAAAATCACGTGCATTTTGTCGAAAATGAAAAGCTATTGGGGTATGTGATAAGGCATAAAATCTGTCCATAAACTCTCTTTAAAAGTGATGTGCTTTACAGCGGTTAAAATACGAAGTTCGTGTAGCCTGTGCGAAGAGTGTTAAAGGAGTGCGACTTTGTTGTGCCAAACGCTTTACTTTTTTAAGATGTCGTCTTTTAAAACCAACCAACATCTCATACTCTTCACCACTACAAAATAGGCTTCGTTTTAGCTTTTTAGTAAAACGGAATCCTACCCTATTTATACTATGAAGTTTCTCAAGATCACTTCCCAAGCCATCAGAGATATCCATCCCACAACTTAAGACATTCACACTTTTAGCAATAAATTCTTGACGTAATTTTAGATCAACAAACTTAGAACGTTCATGCATTTTCATCCCACTAAAAAGGTAGCGAAGGTTCTTAGCACTTCGTCCAAGATCACCTGTATAGGCCAACAGATCACCTGACTTTAGCCCTATACGTCTGAGTGGTTTTTTGGTTTTAGAGATCAAGGTCACTGTAATATCAAGCTTATGGTTACTCAAGGTATCACCACCGATGATATCAATATCAAACATTGTTGCAGTCTCACTAAAACCAGCATGAAGTGCACGTAGATCATTTTTGGTGTAACTTGAGGGTATCGCAACACTCAAAAGTGCATAATGTACTTTAGCATTCATCGCAACAGCATCAGAGATATTGACCATCATAGCACGCTTTGCGATCTGCTGAAGCGTCATCCACTCACGTTTGAAATGCACATTTTCAAAAAAGGCATCTTTAGAGTAGACCCAGCCATCTATCAGGGCACCATCATCACCCACATGCCGTGATGATTTTGAAAAGAGATTGATAAAAAAAGCTTCTTTATTCATGATGATATTTTAGCCAATTGAACCCTCTGAACAGATAAGCTCTGCTCAACGCAAAGAGAGATATACCTATATAAAGATAAATGGAGCCACCTACTTACACACATCTAACGAGTTTTAACACATTTTTTAAGACTTTATTAACTATTTTCATAATAAAATGAATAATTCTAAAACTATTACTATAGGGCAACTAATGCAACTCTCTGTTAAAGATATCTTTTCTAACTTCAAACTTGTCTCTCTTTTGATGTTGACACTCACCCTATTTTTACTGATCGTCTTAGCCAGTGAACACCTCTCATTCTCTAAGCTAGAGATCTTTGATAAACAAAAAGAGTTGATTCAAAATATCTATAGTGCAGATCTTACTGATATCAAACTTGCAAAGATCGAGACACGCGGAAACATCAAACGGCTTAAAAACACGATGAACAGACTTGAAGATCTCTACAATTATGACTATCTTGCACAAGCATTAAAGATTCATGCACATCATCAACAGATGGGAGAGCTACAAAACAAGATCAATGTATATACACAAAGTGCTCTCGAAAATTTAACACTAGAGTCTCCTGACAATCAACGCCTTACACTCTCTTATCATGAACTTATCAATCAGATCAGTAGCATCCAAGCCCTTAACCGCAACTATGAGTACCCACGTTTTTTGATCGAAGTAGCCTTAACTGCTCTTCTCTTTTTAGTATTACTAATTGCTTCTTTTAGTTTTGCACACCGTAGCAAACAGATCCTAGATGATTTTAACAGACTCACAACCTTAAGTGAAGAGGATGAAGTACACACACTACTAAGTCATGAAGCACAACTCATTGCGAGCCACTTGTTGCGTCCTGTGTCTAAGAGTAGTAGTTCAAAACCCATCATCAATAATATTGACCCCTTAACAGCTATCAACAACTATCATGGTGCTGTGACAGAGTTTAATGACAAAAAGTCTAAGAAGATTGGTAACTATACTGCTGTTTGTATCTTCTCTATTGATAAACTTGGTGCTGTTGAAGCAAAGATCTCTCAAGACTTTGCAGATACCATTGTTGAAAAAACTGCTTTTATGCTCTCGCTTTACCAACAACCTAATGATGTCATTGGCCGTATAGATCACAATCAGTTTATCTTTATCCTGTCACGTCATGATAAAGCATCTGCCGTCGAAGATTGTGAGCAGATTCGTAAAAGTATCAATGAGTCAAAATTTACGACAGATGATAAGCGTAACTTAGTCGTGACCTTAAGTGGTGGTTTTGTCCAAAAGATGTCTACTCAAAACCTTGAAGAGGTTATCATCAAAGCTAAAAAAGTACTTTCACTCTCTTTGCAACATGGAGGCAATCGTATTGCACAACTTCGTGATAACAATATGGCCATCAAATAAGATATAAAAAAGCTCTTTAAACAGCTTCCTCTAGTACTAAGGAAAAGTACTGTTTTTAGAGCTAAGCATTATTAATAACTGTTTCTAATCTTCCCATACTTAAACCTTCAAAATGCTACAAATTTTCCCAAAAAAGACGCTCTTGAGCTAAATCAAGAGAAGTTCACCTTATCACTCTTTTTTTAACCTAAACATAGGGTTTTAAACGCTATAATCGCCCATTATTAGTGGGGAATCTTTAGAGACCCTACATATACACAAAAGAGAAGGATGGTTGATGAGTATTACTATTCATACCTATGATGCAGTCATTGTTGGTGCTGGTCTTGCTGGAAATGCAGCAGCTCGCGAACTACAAAAAGCTGGTAAAAAAGTTGCTGTTATCACAAAGCTACACCCACTACGTTCACACTCAGGTGCGGCACAAGGTGGTGTTAACGCAGCATTTAGTGATGAAGATAGTGTTGAACTACACGAGTTTGATACAGTTAAAGGTGCTGACTACCTAGCAGACCAAGATGCTGTTGAGTTCATGTGTAAAAACGCTCCGGAGACGATCCGTTGGGCAGAGCGTATGGGTGCAGTATTTTCTCGTCAAGAGAACGGTATGATCGCACAACGTCCATTTGGGGGACAGTCATCTCCACGTGCATGTTATGCTAAAGACCGTACAGGTCTAACACTACTTCAAACAATGTACGAACAAGCGTTTCGTGAAGGCGTTGACTTCTGGGACGAGTGGTATGCTGCTGATATCCTTTATGAAGATGGTAAGGCTTACGGTATTGTTGCTTTCAACATCCGTAACATGGAAAAAGTGATCATCAATGCAAAATCAGTCCTTTTTGCAACGGGTGGTTACGCACGTTCATTCAAGATCAACTCTAATGCTCACGCAAATACAGGTGACGGTCTAAGTATCGTTGCACGTCATGGTCTTCCTCTTGAAGATATGGAGTTTGTACAGTTTCACCCATCTGGTCTTTCAGGTAATGGTGTTCTCATCTCTGAAGCAGCTCGTGGTGAAGGTGGTCAACTCTTCAACTCTGAAGGTGAACGTTTCATGGAAAAATATGCGCCTAACGCTATGGAACTTGCATCTCGTGATGTTGTTGCTCGTGCTATTATCCAAGAGATTCGTGAAGGTCGTGGTGTAGGTCCTCGTAAAGATGCTGTGTTCATCAACCTGACACACCTTGGTGCTGACCTTATTATGGAGCGTCTACCAGAGCTTCGTGATCTTGCCATCACTTTCTTAGGCCTTGACATGATCAAAGAGCCTATCCTTATCTCTGCAACAGCACACTACTCTATGGGTGGTATCCCTTGTGACATTGATGGTCACGTTCGTAAAAACAACACCGAGTTTGTAGAAGGTTTCTACGCTGCGGGTGAGTGTTCTTGTGTAAGTGTTCACGGTGCAAACCGTCTGGGTGCAAACTCAGTTCTTGAAGCCCTTCTTTTTGGACGCTTTGTTGGTAAATCAATGGTCAAAGATATTGATGGTATCAAACTTAAAGTCGCTACTGAAGCTGATGCTGATCGTATGAATGCTGAGATCGACTGGATCCTAACCAACAATGGTAATGAGCGTGTCCCTTACCTACGTACTGAACTGCAGCAGTCTATGACTGATAATGCAGGTGTCTTTAGAACAGAAGAGACACTTGTCAAACAAGTTGAAATCGTTAAAGCGATTCGTGAGCGTTTCAAAAACATCCGTATAGATGATAAATCACACATCTACAACACAGAGCTTCAAGAAGCTATTGAGTTTGGTCATATGCTTGACTACTCACTCTTCATCGTTGAGTCTGCGTTAGCACGTAAAGAGAGCCGTGGTGCTCACTACCGTGAAGATTATGATACGCGTGATGATGAGAACTTCCTCAAACACACGATGGCTTACATGGGTGATGATGGTGAGATCACTCTTGACTACATGGATGTCGTTCTTGGCAAACATGAGCTTAGAGCTAGAACATACTAAGGAGACGACATGGAAAATATGATCACAACTAAAAATGTTACCTTTAAGGTCTTTCGTTTCAACTCTGATACTGACTACCTTCCGACGTACCAAGAGTACAAAATGGACGTTACTTCCGAAGAGGTCGTACTTGACATCTTAGACCGTATTAAGTGGGATATTGATGGTTCTTTCTCTTACCGTCGTAGCTGTCGTCACGGTATCTGTGGTGCTTGTGCTATTCAAGTCAATGGTAAAGCAACATTAGCATGTAAGATGAACCTTCATGAGTTAACCAATGTCTTTGGTGATGAGCTGATCCTTGAGCCACAAAGTACCAAACGTGCTGTCAAAGATATGATCATTGATAAGTCTGACTTCTGGGAAAAACATGCCCAAGTCAACCCTTATCTTGATACAGATATCCAAGAGAACCCAGACACTGAGTGTATGGTAACCCCTGAAGAGGCTGAGCGTATTTTAGAAGCAGACCTCTGTATTCAGTGTGGTGCATGTCACTACGCTTGTCCAGTAGTAGAGCTTAATGAGCAGTACATCGGGCCAGCAGCATTTGTTAAAGCATACCGTTTTGAAGCAGATGTACGTGATGATGCACACCATGAGCGTCTTGAACAAGTCGCACTTCCAGACCAAGGTGTTTGGGACTGTGTTAAATGTTTTGAATGTGCTGAAGCATGTCCAAAAGAGATCAATCCTATTGAGAAGATCACCAAACTTCACCAGATGATCTTTGCTGATAAGGTACATGTAAACCCTGTGGCTGAGCGTCACGCTGTTGGTTTTGCGCACTCAATCAAGAAGCATGGTCTTCTTGATGAAGGTGAACTTGTACGTTACTCAGAAGGTAACATCGGTGTCCTTAAACACGTTCCAGTAGCACTTAAGATGCTGAAAAAAGGTAAGATCATTATGCCTTGGAACATGCCAAAGTCAGACAAGCTTGATGAGATCCAAAAGCTTGTTAAATCATCTTCAACAACTAAGTATTAGGAGTCAGTATGTCTAAACTAAAATATGCACTATTTACAGGCTGTACTGCCAAAGAGTCAACTCCAGAGCAGATGATGTCTACTATGGCTGTCGCTAAAAAGCTTGATATCGAGCTTATCGAGTTAACAGAAGCATCATGTTGTGGTGCTTCTCA
>Ga0256826_1001282_pt1 | contig 15641 bp, 19 predicted proteins | sample CV79metaG_FD_185975 | JGI IMG/M metagenome (GOLD analysis project Ga0256826, IMG submission 185975) | Hydrothermal vent microbial communities from East Pacific Rise, Pacific Ocean - CV79 | ecosystem: Environmental > Aquatic > Marine > Hydrothermal vents | place: Pacific Ocean: East Pacific Rise...
AACTATTTTTATTAAATGAAGCTGGAATGACTATGAGTGTTTCTCAAAAGCTTATAAGTAAAGGTAGAGTTTTTGATGAAAATGGAAATAGATTTCAAAATGGTCAAACTATTAAAGGTGATATTGTAAAAGTTGCTGTGTTTGAAGGGCAAACAAGAGGTTTAAAACCTATATTTAATACAAAAGATTTTGCAATATTTGATAAGCCAAGTGGAATTATGGTTCATCCAACTTCTAAAGATACTGCTTATTCTTTACTAGATGAGATTAGATACCATTTTGGGGAAACTGCAAACTTAGCACATAGAATAGATATGGAAACTTCTGGATTGGTTTTAGTAACAAAAAATAAAATCTCTGATATTTACTTAAAAACTATGTTTGAAGAAAAAAAATATAAAAAGATTTATCATGCACTTGTACAAGGTGAGATAGCAGAAGAGATAACTATAAATAGCCCCATAACAAAAGATGGTGGGAAAATTGGCGTTAAGATGAAGATATCAGAAGATGGTAAAAAATCAAAAACAATAATCAAGCCAATAAGTTATAATAAACAAACAAATCAGACACTAGTTCAAGCAAGCCCACTTACAGGAAGACAACATCAAATAAGAATACATTTACATAGTATTGGTCATACAATTGTGGGTGATCCTATATATGGAGTTGATGAAAATATTGCAGATGATTATTTATGTAAAAACTTGAGTAGTGAAAATAGAATGAAATATATAGGACACCCGAGACTTATGCTTCATGCTTTAAATTTAGAATTTTCTTATGATGATGTTGTTTATAATATTTATTCTAAGCAATCTTTTATAAGTCAATAAGCACTTTTATACTATCCTTTTACATCTAAATATAGGAGATTACTTATGTCAAATATTGCAGTAATAGGTGCTGGAAAATGGGGACAAGCCTTACATTTTGCTTTAAGTCAAAATCATAAGGTTTTAATAACATCAAGAACTAAAAAAGATATAAATAATTTTGTAAGTTTAGAAGAAGCATTAAATTGCAAATATCTTATCATTGCAATTCCAGCTCAAAGTATAAGATCCTGGTTAAAAGAAAATTTTGTTTTTAAAAATCAAAAGATATTAGTAGCTGCAAAAGGCATTGAAGCATCTAGTGGTGCATTTTTAAAAGAGATTTATGAAGAGTTTGTACCATCTTCAAATCTTGGATTTATATCTGGACCATCATTTGCTACTGAAGTTATTCAAGGGCTTCCTACTGCTTTAGTTTTAAACTCTACTTCAAAAGATTTGTATGATGAGTTTAGTATATATTTTCCAAAATTTATAAAAACATATTATAGTAGTGATGTAATAGGTGCAGAAATTGCAGGTGCGTATAAAAATGTATTAGCAATAGCAAGTGGGATTTGTAATGGCTTACAATTAGGTCAAAATGCACAAGCTAGCCTTATTTCTAGAGGATTAATAGAGATGGAAAGGTTTGCACAAAGTTTTGGAAAAACTTCACAAGAAACATTTATGGGTCTAAGTGGAGCTGGGGATCTATTTTTAACTGCATCTTCTGTTATGAGTAGAAACTTTAGAGTGGGACTTGGACTTGCTCAAAATAAATCTATGGAAGATATACTTAAAGAATTAGGTGAAGTAGCAGAAGGAGTTAAGACGAGTGAAGCTATTTATAATTTATGTCAAAAGCATGATATATATGCACCAATTGCACATGAAGTTAGACTTATAATAGAAGGTAAAGACCCCAAGCTTAGCTTGCAAGATCTATTAAGAAATTAATTTATAAAGTATTTAAATCATAATCACCTTATAAGCAATAAAGATGTAAAATGTTAGCTATATAATGTATAAACAAAAGGAATAAAATGGTAAATAGTACAGAATTTAAAGAAGTTCTTATTAAGTATTTAAACTTAGAAGATATTAGTGTTGATGAAATTGATGATAAAGATCCTTTATTTGGTGATGAAGGTTTAGGTTTAGATTCTGTAGATTCAATCGAACTAGTATTAGCAATTGAAAAAGAATATGGTATTAAGATTACAGATACAAAACAATACGATACTATATTTTCTTCAGTTGACACTTTATTAACTTATATTAATGAAAATAAAAAATAAAGTTTATATAACTACAACTTCTTCTATTACTTGTGCAGGTAACAATAATGAAGAACTCTTCAAAAATATATGTGAAAATAATACTGGTATAAAAAAAAATACAGATTATTTTCATGTAAATGAGCCTTCTATTGGTAAAATTAATTCTGAAAAATCATTTTATGAAAATTTATTAATCCAATGCAATAATATACTTAATAATTCAAATATAGATAGCTTTAAAGATACATTACTTATCATAGGTTCATCTGTTGGCGGTATGTCAAATACTGAAAATAGCTTTTTTACAACAAATGATTATAAATCTGTAGATGTGACTCAACATAATATTCATTCAGTTAGCTTATTTTTAAATAATCATTTTAACTTTTATGATGACATCTCATTTTCAACTGCATGTACATCTAGTGCAAATGCTATCGGATATGCACAAGAAGTATTATCTAAGGGTATCTATAAAAATGCATTAGTATTAGGAATAGATTCTTTATGTAAAACAACAGTTGGTGGATTTATTTCTCTTGGTGTTTTATCAGATGAATGTTGCCAACCTTTTGATAAAAATAGAAAAGGGATGAATGTATCTGAAGCTATTGCTTGCTTATTATTGCAAACTGAAAAAACTGATTCTTGTATAGAAGTATGTGGAGTAGGATATAGTAGTGATGCTTATCATATGACACAACCTCATCCTGATGGATCAAAGAATGCAATGATGAATGCTTTAAAAGCATCAAATTTAGATCACACACAAATTGACTATATAAATGCCCATGGTACAGGGACATTAGCAAATGATACATCTGAAGCAAATGCAATATTTAGTGTTTTTCCTAATAATCCATATGTAAGTTCTACAAAATCTATAACTGGACATACTTTAGGAGCAGCAGGTGCACTAGAAGCAATTATCTCTTGTATGGTAATTAAAAAACAACTTATACCTTCAAATTCATTTTTAAATGAAGTAGAAAATGAAGATATTAATTTATCTTTAGAAAATATAAATCAAGAAGTAAATTATGTACTTAGTAATTCATTTGCTTTTGGTGGAAATAATTGTTCTTTAGTATTTGGAAGTGCAAAATGAAAATAAATTTAGAAATATTAAATAGTGCTTTTATCTGCGATAAAATTGAGATTGCAGAGTTAAATACTAAAACTCTAGTTCCTAAAATGATGACTAGACGAAGATTAACCAGAGCAGCTAAAATTGCAATATATCTTTCAAATGAGGTTAATTCAAATAATGAAAGAATTATATATGGTAGTAGTTTTGGAGAATTAAAATCTAGTGCAACTATTTTAAATAATATCAACAATGAAGAAACAATTAGTCCAACAGTATTTCAAAATTCTGTATATAATACTGCTGTTTCATATTTATCTATGTTAACTTCAAATAAAAATGAAATCTTAACAATTTCAAGTGGAGATAATACATCTCTAAATGTTTTAAAAACTGCAGCAATTAAAGCTTTAGATGGAGATGAAATCTTAGTTATGGTTACGGAGACTCTTAATATTGAAAAAATAGAAGAGTTAAATAACTGTATTGATTATTTAGAATGTGGTGTTGCTCTTAAAGTTAAAGTTACAACAAAAGATGCTAATTTATCATTTAGTAATATTCAAAATCCAAATAATTATCCTAAATCTATACTTCATATGTTACATATTGCTATGAATCAAGATAAAAATATTATAGAGATTAATATATGAATCTTCCACATTTAGAACCATTATTATTTGCTAAAGAAATTTTACAAGTAGATGATTCTAAAGCTGAAGTGTTATGTGAATTTAGCACTATTCCTACCCTTAGCATGTTTATAGAAGCAGCAGCACAAAGTAGTGCTGCTTTTAATAATCAAGAAGAAGATCCTAAAATAGGTTTTTTAACAACTGTTAAATCACTTAAACTTTTAGAAGAACCTGAAGAGACTAGTTATTTTTTCCATCTAAATATTGTTGCTGATATGGGGAATATAAAACAATTTAATTTTATAGCAGTTAGTAAAGATATAACTACTGTAAAAGGTACCTTTACAATTTTTGTCCCTTAGTATTTTAACTCTAAGGGCTTAAGTCTATTCTCAATAGCTATGAATAGTATAATCTTTATAATTTAAATTTTTACTTCATACATATCTTCTTTTATTAAAATATATATGCACAAGATAATCCAGCAAATATTGCTTTTTTTGTATCAACTAATGGTGAATTTTCAAATTTAGCATTTGATAGATTATAGTATCTAACATAAGCTCCATAATAAAATTCATTTTTTGTAATAGAAATTCCAATTGAACTTTTCCAACCAGAATATCCTCCTGAAGAATTATACATTGGTCGTATTAAAGTACTATCATAGCTTTTTACTTCGTAAAAATAATTATTATATTTTTTATTTGAGAATGTTGGACCAGTTGATAAGAAAATTGTTAAATAGTTATATTCATATTCAAATACTACTTTTGGAGTTAAATTTAATCCAATATAATCTATTTTCTTTGAATTAACAGAAAATATAGATCTTAATGGTAATTCAAAAGTTAATAAATAATTATTTTGTTCTAATAAATTAAATATAAAATTTGGTCCAATTTCCAATGTGGGATCTAAATCTTCCATATTATATCTTAAAGAACTAATATCACTTTTTACAGGAATAGTTCCACTTAAACTTAATTCTATTTTCATAAGATTTGATAAAAATAAATTATTAAATAATCTATTTTTCTTTATATTTAAAGTTTTACTTTTGTAATCAATATAGGGAAAAGGTACAACTAAAACTTTACTATTAGAAGAGCCTATATATTCAGGGATATTAATAGAGGCAACCCCTATCCCTTTTGTTAAGTTACTTGCAATTATAAAAGTATTTAAACAAATAAATAAGATTAATAATTTAATCATTATTTACAAATAATAATACTTTGACATATACCTACATTGTGTATTTCTTCAACAACTTCTAAATTTGCACTTTTAATATAACTTATCATATCCCACGAGTTAAACATTTTACTATAACCATTTGCCATAGCTGTAAAATATGGTGAAGTATTGATAATACAATAAGCCCCTGCTTCTACATCTTGCTTATCCCATAATGGTTCCATAATATATATTTTTGCATCTTTCTTTTTTGATTCTTTTACTCTTGAAAGTATTGATACAATATCTTCTTCTTTAAAACAATCTAAAAATTGACTCATCCAAATAATATCATATCCTGTTGGAATTTTTACATTCTTATCTAAAATATTAAGAGGGTTAAAATTTACTCGATGAGAAATTCCCTCTTTATTTATATTTTCTAATGCTAAATTTATTTGTTGTGGTAAATCTGCAATTGTAATATTTACATCTTCAGAACTCTTTGCAAGTTGAATTGAAAATTTCCCAGTATTTCCACCAATATCAAGTATAGATTTAGGATTGTCTTTTAATAATACCTCAATAGCTTCTTTAAATGAATTGTCAGAATAATAATGATCAAATTCAAACCAAGATTGTTTAGCTTTTGGAGGTAAAGACGATAGTGCAGGATAAATTGTATCCCAGTCTCCAAATACTTTTAATCCTTCTGCTTTTTCATTTTTAATTGCTTCATCTAGGTAAAATAATCCTTGATAATTTACATCATGGTTATAATTCATATTTACTCTAGTTAGTTCATCTTTTAGTAAAAAGAATCCAGTTTTTGTTATAAAGTACTTATCTTCTTTTACTTTTACAATATCTGCACTAAGTCCTGTTTCTAGTAATGTTTTTATTCCATATGTACTTATATCTAATTTATCAGATATATCTTGAATAGTCATTCCCTCACTATCATTTTCTAATAATAACTCTAATACTCCTAGATCTCTTAACGATCTTGCTACTTGAAAAATTATTGGAGCAAATGCAATTCTTTGCGCTTCATATTGTGCTTGTCTTGCTGTCTTTGAATCGTTATTATCAAAAAATTTAGCCATTAGTACTCACTTGTTATTTATTTTACTAATTTTAGTTTAATTTTGATAAAATACTGCTTTTAAACAAGGGAAATTAAAAGTTTTGACAAAAGATCTATACACTGTACTATCATCAACTCCAGATTGTATTCAAATACAATTATCTAAAGAAGATCATCCTATATTTAAAGCTCATTTCCCTAATAATCCTATACTTCCTGGATTTTTACAAATTGATATAATCTCAGAAATATTAGAAGATAAAATTACAACAATAAACAAAAGTAAATTTATATCCCATGTTTGCCCAAATGATATAATTGAGTATCAAATCATTAACAAAACTGAAGATAAAAAAATAATTACAATTATAAAAGATACAATAAAAATAAGTGAGTTTACATATGAATCAAAATAAATATATTATTATAATTCCAACATATAATAATCCAGATACAATAAAAAATGTTGTAAAAGATGTTCAAAATAATAATTTTGATGTAATAGTAATAGATGATGGTTCTACAATTGAAATACAAAGTTTATTTACAAAAGAAGAACAAGAAAATGTTTATTTTGTTAGACATAAAATAAATCAAGGTAAGGGAATGGCTATTATTTCAGGTACTAAAAAAGCAAAAGAGTTAGGATATACTCATGTTTTAAGTATTGATGGAGATGGTCAACATTTAGCATCTGAAGCTCAAAAACTTATTGATATTTGTACTGGAGATGAGATTATAATTGGTGCTAGAAACTTTGATTTAGAACATGTTCCAAATGGAAGTAAATTTGGAAGATGGTTTAGTAATATGTGGGCTAGATGGGATACTGGTCAAGAGATTACAGATTCTTTATCCGGATATAGAATATACCCTATTTCTATTTTAGATTTAGATATAAAAACTACTCGATATGATTGGGAGATGGAAGTTATTGTGAAGCATGCTGATAATAATAAAAAAATTAAAGAAGTTATAATTGAATGTTACTATCCAACACCAGAAGAGAGAGTAAGTCACTTTAATAAATTTGGAGATACTATGGCAATAGTATGGGTACATATACAAATTCTTCCATTTAAATGGATAAAATGGTTAAATCCATTTTCAAAGTAGTTTTATAAATAATGTCAATTGAAATAACTAATCTATCCAAAAGATATAAAGAGAATCTTGTTTTAGACAATATTAACTTAACTATACAAGAAGGTTCTATTTTTGGCTTATTAGGTCCAAATGGTGCTGGAAAAAGTACTTTAGTATCTATACTAAATAATATCTTATCAAAAGATTCTGGTCAAATTGTATTTTTTGGAAAAGATTTTGATAAAAATACAAGCTATGTAAAATCATTATGTAGCTTTGTTCCTCAAACTTATGCTTTTTATACCGATTTAACTTGCTATGAAAATTTAGAATTTTTTGCAAGTTTATATGGTCTTAAATCTAGTGATTTAAAAAATAGGATTCAATACTGTATAAAAATAACATCATTAGAAAAATATGAAAACAAAAGAGCTTCTACTTTATCAGGTGGAGTTAAAAGAAGATTAAATATTGCAATAGGATTGCTTAATGATCCAAAAGTATTATATCTAGATGAACCAACAGTTGGAATAGACCCACAATCTAGAAACTATATATTAAAGATGATTAAAAATATAAATTTACAAAATAATTTAACGATAATATACACATCTCACTATATGGAAGAGATAGAGTACTTATGCGATGATATAGCTATACTGGATAAGTCAAAAATCATACTTCATGAAAAAAAAGAAAATCTATTAAATAAAAAAGAAGTTTTTATTGAGCTTGAAAATAATGAAAGCAAAACTATAGATGTCTCTGATTCTTATGATGAATTTACAAAGTTTATTGCAAGTCAAAATAATATTAAAGATATTCAATTTAAACATAAAAACTTAGAAAATATGTTTTTAGAATTAACAAAACAAGATTTGAGAGACTAATGTTAAAATATATACTTAAAAAAGAGTTCTTACTTGTATTTAGAAATTTACATGCTGTTGGTGTTTTATTTATAATGCCTATGGCTTTTATTTTAATTATGTCTTTAGCTTTAAAAAATACTTACTCAAGTGAAGTAGAAAAAAAGCTTGATATTGTTTTTGTATCAAATCAAAACAGCAATGCAATAAAAAGTATAACAAAAGATTTTCAAGACAATAAGTTCTTTAATATAAAATCTATTTCTAATACTACTAAAAAAGATTTACTGTATGAAAATAAAAATTCTTTTTTAGTAGATATTCCAAAAGATGTATTTAAAGCAATTCACAATAAAGATGAGTTAAGTATAAAAATTTATTCAAAACCAGATGCTCAACAGGATAAATTAGAATTATTAAAAAACTTACTTATCAAATCTATCTCATCAATTTATGTAAAAAACATAACCCAAGGGCAAAATATAAATGCAAATTTCAATTTAGAAGAATTTATATCTAAACATTATATTTATAAAAACAAAGAGTTTAATATAAAACCTAACTCCGTACAACAAAGTGTACCAGCTTGGCTTGTATTTTCTATGTTTTTTATTTTAATACCTATTTCTAATACATTTATTCAAGAAAAACTATTGGGTACATCAAATAGAATTAAAAGTATAAATGTATCATTATGGCCAATTATGTTTGGTAAAATGTTACCTTATTATATTATAAATCAAATCCAAGTTATTTTAATGATATTAGTTGGTATATTTATAGTACCTAAATTAGGTGGGGATTCTTTAGTTATACAAGGTAACTTATTTTATATATTTATTATCTCTTCTTTTATATCATTTGCAGCTATATCATTTGCTTTGTTTATCTCAATGATTAGTAAAACAAGTGAAGATGCTACCTCTTTTGGAGGACTATCAAATATAATATTAGCAGCTCTTGGTGGGATTATGGTGCCAAAAATTGTTATGCCAGAATTTATGCAAAACATTACAGAATATTCACCAATGGCTTGGGGATTACAAAGCTTTTTAGAGGTATTTGTAAGAGGTGGGAATATCAACGACTTTGCAGTATACTTAGTATATTTATTTATATTTGGTATCATTATGTTAGGTATCTCATATATATTATTAAAAAGGAAAAATAAATAATGGAAGATAAAGAATTAAAAGATAGTTTAAAACAGCTTATTATTGATACATGTGAAAAAGATGAATCAATAGAAGATATTAGTGATAATGAAATATTATTTGGGGAAGAAGCTCCTTTACAATTGGATTCTATGGATGCTTTACAAATATCAATGGCAATAGGATCAACATATAATATTAAAATGACAGATAGTAAAAAACTAAGAAAAGTTATGGAATCTATTAATACTTTATGTGAATTTATCAAAAGCAATAAGTAGTTTACTATAAAATCTTTTATAACAGGATCTTCAAGTATTAGTGCTTTGGCAAATAATAAAGTTGATGCTATAAAAAAAATAGAATCTTTAGATAATACAAATTATGATAATTATTTAAAAAGTGTATTTAAAGAAAAAGAGTTTTATTTTATTAATGATAATTTTAAAAGTAAAAAAGAGAAGTTTTTTACTACTATTAAAAATGTAGTTTTTGATGCTTTAAATGATGCAAATATCAAAAAAGAAGATTATAGAACTCTTAGTGTATATATAGGTTCAACATCTGTTAATATCTCTGTAATTCAAGAAGAATATAAAAAAAATCATAAAAAAAATATTGTATGTAATACAATGATTATTGATTATATAACATCTTTGTTAAATTTAGAAAAGTCAGCTATTATATTTTCTACTGCTTGTACTTCTAGTGCCAATGCTTTAATCTACGCAGCAGATGAGATAAAGCAAAATAATACTTCAAAAGCATTAGTGCTTGGTTTGGAATTTTTCAATGACTTAACATTTGGAGGTTTTACATCTTTAATGCTATTAAGTCCTACATCTAAATATCTTCCTTTATCTAAAGATAGTGATGGACTTATTTTAGGAGAAGCATGTTCAGCAGTAGTTTTAGAAAATAAAGCAAAGAATTTAAATGATTTTTATATTCTACAAAGTGAAAATCTATTTGATAATTATTCTGCTACTAGCTCAAATCCATCGGGAGAAGTTATTTATAATACAATGTTTAACTCCCTTAAATATTCCAAGTTAACAATAAATGATATTGATATCATAAATACACATTCTTCAGGTTCTCCTTCCTCTAATGAAGCAGAAGAAAATGCTTTAAATCAAATTATAAATTCATCAACAAATGCCATAGTAACATCAATAAAACCATTTATTGGTCATACTTTAGGTGCTTGCTCTGTTAATGAACTTGTCCTTTTAACATCATGTATTCACTCTGGATTTATTCCTAATACTTTAGGTGCTAAAGATACCAAAAAACTTAAGTTTTCAAAATATACTAAAATAGATAAAAGATCTACTATTCTTTTTACATACAATGGATTTAGTGGCAATAACTTATCATTTATAATAAGTAATAAGGACTAGTATGTATATTCATTCAACATATAAATTTATAAACAAAAATGAAAATGCATCTTATTATAAAAAGTTACTAAAAGAAGTAAGTAGTATAAATTTAAGAAGGTCTAATAAATTTGATATAATTTCTGTATATGGAGCTTGTAAATGCTTAGAAAATATTAATAACTACTCCAAAGATTTAAATATTTATATAGCAAGTAAGCATGGTGTAATTTCAGGTGTATTAAAAATACTTGAATCTTTTGAAGCTAGTGATAATATAATAATGCCTTTTGATTTCTTAAATATGAATGGAAATAATGCTGGATTTAACATATCTCAAGCACTAAATACTAATGGAGAAAGTATGCTAATTAATACAAATGATTTTCCATTTGAACAATCTATTAAATACGCATTTAGTAAATCTAAAAATAATCATCTTTTTGAAGCAATAGTAGGAGGAGTTGATGAATCTTTATCTAATATACCTAACTATCAAGAATATTTAATAAATAAATCCGATACTTCATATGATGGAAGTTCTTGGCTTTATTTAAATAATAATAGACAAAATGCAATTGCAAAAATTGAAGAGATTATTGAATTCATTTCCCAAAAAGAATTAAATAATTATCTAAAAAACAATTTGAATTTTGAAGTAATATATTCTACTTCAATTGCAGAATTAACTTATGCAACACAAAATAGTTCAAATTTAATTGATACTCTAAATAGTAAACAAAAATTTATTTATATTACAAAATATAATGATTCCCACTACTTTATTATTAAAATAATTAATTGCTAAATTTTATTTATTTTTCAGTATAATGTTTTTGTAACTTATTGCAAAAAAGGGAAAAAATGTTAAATAAAGTAAAAATTATATCAGCAACAACTATTGCTATTATGCTATTAAGTGGTTGTGCAAATAATTCAAATGTATCTGCAAATGCTCAAATAATATATATTAAGCAAGGTACAACATTTGCAAAAGATTCAAATATTGCATCAAATATCAAGCAAGAATGTAACTTGCCAGCTAAAATGGATAAATTCTTAAAAATTTATGGTGCTAAAAACAATATAAACTTTATTAACAAAAAGAATCCAACTAGTAAAGACACTGTATTAATTGTAAATATTACAAGTGCATATAGTGCAGGAAATGCATTTATTGGTCATAGAAAATATGTTTCAGTTTCTGGAAATTTAACTCAAAATGGGAAAACATTATCATCATATAAAGCAGCTAGAAAATCTGGTGGTGGTTTTATGGGTGGATATAAAGGTTCATGTTCAGTACTTGGAGGTTCTATAAAAAGACTTGCTAGAGATACTGCTGAATGGGCTGTAAGCAAACCAAATAATGCAAGAATTGGTGATACTTACCTAATCAAATAAGAAAAGAGAGTCTAACTCTCTTTTTAAATCTTTTTTAGAAGTGCATATGCTTCTTTTTCAAAATCTCTTGCTTCTAATAGTTTATTAGCAATACTATCAAAATCAATTTTATTATTAGTTCTACTTGCTTTAACACATAATAATGCAAATTCTCTTAGAGTATCTCCTGATTGAGTTATCAAAGATGATGCTTTATCTAAAATATCATTATTTAAATCATATTGTTTTGATTCTTGTAAAAAAGCTGCATATAAAAATCTAAATCCACCTCCACCTGTTCCTATTTCTTCTTGCATCCTTACAATATGAGTTAAAAAAAGTTTAATATATTTTTTATCTTTTTCGCTTGTCATTTTTTCTAAAGATTTTATTTTATTTGCAACTTTTTGCATCCCTTTTAAACCAGCAAAAGGAAATGGTGTAGTCATAGATTTAGCATTTTTAATAATTGCTTTTTTAATTGCTTTTGATAAATCTAAATTAGAAGGTACATCTTGGGGATAATACAAAAAACCTTTTGGAGCAAATGCTCCTTTTGCAAATCTAGCAATTGATAGTTTCCCTTCATTACACTGAACAACTTCTTCAAAAACAGGATCTGAAATTTTATATTTTGTACCCTCTTTTCCATATACCAATAGATTATGAGCATTAAAATGAAACCTCATATCTTCAGGCATATAAGGAAGATAAAATACTGATGTTTGAAGACCTACAAGTTTATTCTCTTCTTGTACAAGTTGTGTTAATCTATCATTTGCTTTAAATGGATCTTTAAATGTTTCAGTTTTAATCTTTATACCTAATGCTTGAGATATTTTTTTAATAATATTTTTTGGTAATTCTCTATAAGCAATTAAAGGTAATCCATTTAATTTTACAATAGGAAGGTAAACAAAAGATAAAGTACTAGTAATACCAAATGCCATTGGCTCTGATATCTTAAGACCATACGCACTTAAAAGAGTAGATACAACACCACTTTCACAATGTGCAAATTGTTTATGCTCAAACTCTTTTATCATACTTAAATCCTTTTAGTTCTTCTAGTTCTATTTGAAAAGCTATCGCATATTTATTTAATATTTTATCATTAAGTTTTTTATAAATATCTGCTCTTAAATGTCTTTTTACTCTAAATCCAAACATACCAACAATTGAAGTTAATGTGGGTAAGTCCATTCTATTTTTATACATAAAGTATTCAATAGGTGAAGAGATATTATTTTTAATATTTTTTAATGATTCTTCCATTAATATTTCATATTCTTCAACTGCAAGTTTTGTTGCATATTCCTCAACATCACTTCCATAATTAAATTTTTCAAATTCTCCATTATCATTTGGAGCATACATAACTTTTTGCTGTCCATTTAATGTTGAATTTTCTTCTTGTGGTATATTTATTTTTTTCATTAAACTACTTCTAAAGACATAAAGGATGTTGAGAATCTACCACTTTCTGGAATATAACATAATATTTTATTCCCTTTTTCTAATTTACCACTATTAAATAATTCTTCAAGCATAATATACATTGAAGCACTTCCTGTATTTCCACAAGTTGTAAGATTTGTAAACCATTTTTCAAATGGTATTTCAAAATTTGCTTCTTTCATACCTTCATAAACTTTATCTCTAAAATATGTAGAAGAATAATGTGGTAAAAAATATGTAAAATCTTCAGCTTTAATATTTTGTTTTTTAGCAACTGTTATCATTGGTTTAGTTACTGTATATTCTATAATATTTGCATTTAGTAGTTTTACATCTTGAGATACACTAAGAAGTGATTTATCCATCACTTCTGTTTGTTCAAAGTTTCTCCATGGTGTTACTGTTCCATCATCTGCAACATCAAGACCACTATACATACATACAGGCATCTCTCCCGCATACGATAATACATCAATAAAATTTATTTTTAAAGATAATTTATTTTCATTTGGTTTATTTTGAACTCTCATAGCCCCTGCACCATCTGAAAGCATCCATCTTAAAAAATCTTTTTCAAATGCAATACCAGCATTTTTTTCTAATTCATCAAGTAAATGTGTAGATTCTTCTTTAAAATTCCTTGCACATAAAATAGGAGAAGAAGCTTCACTTCCACAAGAAACAGCAGTTGTAAGTTCTCCTGCTTTTATTCCATAATATATATATTTTAAAGCGTTTATACCACTTAGACAAATTCCACTAGCACTAATTGTTTCAATTTGTGAAATTTTTAATTCACCTTGTACCATCAAAGTATGTCCTGGCATTAATTGATCAGGAGATGTTGTTCCACAAGCTAAACATTCTATATCATCTAATTTAAAAGTATCATTTTGGAGTTTTTTAATAGCATTTGAAGCTAACATAGCATTTGTAAATAGTGCTTTTTGTGTTCCTTTCTCCATAACATAATATCTAGTCTTAATCCCATTACTTCGTAATACAACACTTTTTGCTCTTGATTTTTTTCCACCGATATAACCTAAATAATCTTCTATTTCTTTGTTATTTACTGGCTCATTTGGCATAAATTTTTGAATATCATTTATATATACATTATTCATTTGAAAATTCCTTTATTCTACTTGTATCACTACCACTTGGTTGCTCATATTGTTCTTTTAATTTTATTGTATTTTTTTTATTTATTTTTCTGTTAATAGTTTGAATAATCATATTTATAGGAACTATAGTTAAAATAATTAATATTAGAAATACTAAATACAAAAGTACTACTGGTTTTCTAAAAAAACTTCCTGGTTTTCCAATAGAACTAATTAATTTACCCCAAATTGTAAAACTTTTTGTTGCAATTTGTTCACTTTTAATAAGTTTTATATCAACATTAACTGCACCTAGTCCTTGACATAAAGGTTTAAATTCTTTTTCTTCATCATTTTGCAAGGCTTTACTTATAGCATTTCCAAATCTTGAAGATTTTTTAATATCTTCTAGAAGTATTCCAGCTTCTGGAAATCCCCAAAAAGCATTTTTTTTACCAGTTAACATCCATCTTGGAGTAGTAATAAATGTAGCTAAAGAACTACCTTGATCTATTAAAACAATATTATCAATAATCTTTGCTTCTACCTTAGCAAGCATTATTTTCATTTTTTCTTGAGCCATAGTCCACATATTTCTACAACCTATCAATGTTATAACAGGTTTATTTTTTAATTTTTCTTTGGCATAGCTTGATTTCATAAAGGCAGTAATTGGAATAGATGGAGATAAAAACCAAACTTGATAAGCGATTATTATTAAATCATATTCATTATCATCAGAGGGTATCTCTTCTATTTCACATGGTTTTAAAAGTACAGATTCTGGAAAAGCATCCATAAAGTCAATAAATCCCCAAGGGTAAGGATATGGATTTTTAGGTTTAATATTTTTATGAACTAATTCAATATTTTTGTCATTTATTAAAGGATCAACGGTAGCTTTTGCTAAATCTGTTAGTTGTCCACTTTGGGAATATGAAACCAATAATACTTTTTTAATACTCAATTTAAATAATACCTTTTTTTTTATTCTATTAAGATACTATTTTATAATAAAAACCATAATATCTTGCTAAAATAAAAAGCCTCTTAATGTATTGACATTAAGAGGCTTGTAGAATTTTAATTTAATTAAATATTAAATACTTTTATTTAGTAA
>Ga0256826_1001284_pt1 | contig 15638 bp, 13 predicted proteins | sample CV79metaG_FD_185975 | JGI IMG/M metagenome (GOLD analysis project Ga0256826, IMG submission 185975) | Hydrothermal vent microbial communities from East Pacific Rise, Pacific Ocean - CV79 | ecosystem: Environmental > Aquatic > Marine > Hydrothermal vents | place: Pacific Ocean: East Pacific Rise...
GTTGGAATACCCCTGTTGTTCTAGGGGCTTAAACTCTATAATTTTTTGATGCTTAAAGAGTTTGTAATGCTTTAAATCATCTATTTTCATTGAAGAATAAACTCTTTTTTCCATTTGATGTATCCAAATAGTCCCAAAATAATATAGAGTGTAAACAGAATAACGGTAGCAAGATAGCCGTTATTCCAATATAGAACAATGGCTACAGAATCAATTACTATCCAATAGAGCCAATTTTCAAGGACTTTTTGTGTAACCATCCATGTTGAAATAATTGAAAAGACCATAATAAACGAGTCCATATAGGCAAACTTTGCATCAGTATAGGTGCTTGACAGATAACCAATAACAAGAGTAAAAACGATACCTGCCAAAATAGCTTTTATATGATAACTCATGTTACGATTAGATATTTTTAATCTATCTTCACTCTCTCCTTTGTTCCATGAGTAGAAACCATAAAATGCCATAATCATGTAGTAAAAGTTTAAAAAAGAGGAAGAGACCAAAGCCCCTTCCCAAAATATAATGGTATAGATAAGGGTGCTAAAGAATCCAAATACCCAAGCCCAAAGGGACTCTTTTGCTAAAAAAATAATATAGGCAACACCCAAAAGTGAAGCCAAAATTTCCCATGAAGACATAAGAGAAAAAGCAGAGAGTATGGAGTTTAGGTCAAAATTCATCTTTTACTCCTTAAAAGTCATAGGCAATTGTAGCACCAAATGTTCTTGGCATACCTTGTTGGGTATAGAGTTCTGTTGCGTATCCATTTGATGGATTGTTTCCAAAACTTCCAAATCCTCTTACTTGGTAGTCAGCATCAGCTAAGTTTCTAGCCCATAGTGTAGCAGTAAAATTATCATTTGTATACTCTAGACTAGAGTTAAATAGCTTATAGGCATCAGATTTTTCATTATGTCGGTTAGAGAAATAGTATGCACCTCTTCCTTCTACATTGGCTTTAACTGTCCACGCATTTGCAAACATATAGTCTCCACCAATGTTGTATTGATACGATGGAGAGTGTGCAGGAGTTCTGCCATTCATACTAATAGCCGTTGGATTTGGGTCTTTATACTCATCAAATTTAGATTTTAAAAGCCCTACAGTTGAAAATAGGTGTAGATTATCATTCATGTAGTAATTAAACTCTGCTTCTACTCCATAGTAGTGTCCTCTTCCTGCATTGGCTAGGTAGTCGGTATATTTTGTACTTCCATCATCACGCACTTGCACAACAGAACTTTTTACCTGTTGGTTTACCCTTTTCCCATAAAAGAAGTTTACGCGACTTTTTACTTGATTACCTAAAAATGAAGAGTTTACCCCCATATCTACATTCCAAAGTGCTTCGGTTGTGTACTCTTTGGCACTTTTATTGAGTGAATTGTCTGCATTTACACCCCCTGGTTTGTACCCTTTCGAAAGAGTTGTATAGAGTAGGGTGTCTTCATTTTTTTGGTAGTTTATTCCAAGTTTTCCACCCTTTAAAGTTTGGTCAGTATTGATTTTTACATGGTCTGAATCACTATATTGGGCATCCCATTTTTCAACTCTTAAACCTGTTATTAAGGTTATTTTATCTGTAACCGAGTGGTCAAGTTGTCCATAGATAGCTCTGTTCTTTGTATCATAGTTATTTGTAAATGGATTTTCTAAATAGGTGTAGTTTCTTGTTAACTCTTCGTTCTGTTTTCTGTAATATGCTCCAATAGTCCAATCAGTTGTTTTATTAAAAATTCTTCCATCTGCATCTGAAATTAGACGAAAATCTAAATCGGTCTGTTTTCTCTCTCGTAAATATTGGTCAAATGAGCTGTATGGGTAGAGGTTATCGGCAAACTCTCCATTGTATGACCAATCTTCATCATAAGAGTATTCTAAATCAGATTTAGAGTGACTTACAGTTGAGATGAGGTGCATTTTAGAGTTAATTTGATAGGTTGATTTTAGTGAAACTGCATCTGTCTTTTGGGTGTCTTTTCCTGGTTGGTCTGCATGAGAATTTCTTGAACCATCAAAAGTAAAGGCATCATAACCGTTATCAACATCTACATGCATAAGATTTAAATCTACAGTATGAGCATCGTTAATCAACAGTTTAAGTTGACTTTTTACAGCTAACTCATCTATGTTATTTGTATCTTCTCTGTTTAGATGGGTATTTTTAGTAAAACCATCAGATTTATTTTGATAAACAGAGATACGCCCTAAAAGTTTATCTTCTATTAATGTTCCACCAACAGCAACACCCAGAGCTTTTGTATTGTAGTTTCCTATGGTTGCTTCTATATGTGCTTGTGTCTCTTTTGTTGCTTGATTGCTCTGTACATTTATAACTCCTGCCATACCATTTGAGCCAAAAGTAGTTCCTTGTGGTCCTTTTAGCACCTCTATCTGATTTACATCAAACATTGTAATACCAAGAGCAGATTGAGAGAAATCAATGCCATCAAGATTTAATCCTACCGATGGATTAATAGGTGTTTGGAACTGGCTACGCTCTCCTATACCTCTAATTTGAATATATTTTGCTTTTGAAGCACCTGCTGAAAAGTTTACATTAGGAGTTGAAGAGAGGGTATCTACAAATGTTTGTGACGCTTTATCATAGAGTTTCTCTTCGCCAATAACCGTTATGGCATTAGAGGTTTGTGAAAGTTTTGCTTCTCTAAAATCAGCAGAGACCACAATGGGGTCAAGTTTGGTTTCTGCAAAAGCAGTATTGGTTAAAAGTGTAAACAGTGCAACAGAGGATAGAGTTAAGTTTTTTGAATTCATAGAAGTTCCCTTTTTTAATTAAGTATAGAAAAGGGAAGAGAGCTTGTAATAGCCAAAACAAAAATTATTCTCTTCCCTACGCTGGTATTATCCAGTTCAAGTTCAACGGGTTATCTCAGCCAAAAAGCACCCCGAGAGATTGAATAAGATTTATACACTAGGTAAAATAAGAAATGGCTTAAGTAAAGAAGTTTAAAAAGTTCTACTGAATTGAACCTCTGGGTACATTACTTGGAAACTCTTCTTGACAACTGTTATGTTTTATTTTTGTTAGTTTTAATTTTTTTCTCTTAGTTCGTCGTAATATTTTTTCAAAAGCAGACTCTCTTTTGATTTTATTTTTTGGAAGAGTGAATATCTCATTTGGAGTAGATTGCATCTCATAACGAGGATGATTACTCTTGTATATCTTTTTTTGTTGAGGAGCTGTTTTGTAGTAGGGACTGTATCTGTATGGTGTATTGTATTGAGCATTACTCTGACGAGCGATACAGCCAGAAAAAAATAGAAAAAAGATAAAATAAAAAAGTTTTTTAAAATTTTGTAGCATAATTCTCCCTAGCTTATATATATATTAAATTTTATTATTAATATATTTTACAATTATTATCTTAATCTATAGAGTGCTTTAGATTTAAATTGTAAAAGATAGAAAAGAGTGAATTAAATCAGTATTTGAGGTTAAAGTAGTGCTAATTGTATAAAAGATAAGCTAGCTCTTATGTTTTTAAGTATAAAAGTAGGAAATATATAAAATTTAGGAGTCTTAATGACAAATGAAACTATCTTAGAAGCATTGAAAAATGTAACTTATCCAGGATTTACAAAAGATATTGTAACTTTTGGCTTTGTAAAAGATGTACAAATTCAAGGAGACAAAGCAGTTATCTTTGTAGATATTACTTCGTCTGCTGTAGAAGTTAAAGCACAAATTACCGATGAGGTAACTGTTGAACTTAAAAAACTTGGCTTTCTAGCAGTAGATGTACATATTACAGCTCCTCAAGCCCCAAAACAGTTAAGTAACTCTGTAAGTGGTAAAAATATAGCCCCACAAGTTAAAAACTTTGTAATGGTAAGTTCGGGAAAAGGTGGTGTTGGTAAATCAACTACTTCTGTTAACCTAGCAATTGCTATGGCGATGCAGGGTAAAAAAGTAGGTATTTTAGATGCTGATATTTATGGACCAAACATTCCTCGGATGATGGGTTTAAATGGTGTTAAACCAGAGATTCAAGGAAACAAAGTACAGCCACTTAAAGCGTATGGTGTAGAGATGATGTCGATGGGTTCTCTGATGGAAGATGGGCAGTCGCTTATCTGGAGAGGTTCTATGATTATGAAAGCAATCGAGCAGTTCTTGCGTGATATTTTATGGTCAGAATTGGATGTATTGGTTATTGATATGCCTCCTGGAACAGGGGATGCTCAACTTACATTAGCTCAATCTGTGCCAGTAACCGCAGGTATTGTTGTAACAACACCTCAACAAGTAAGTTTAGATGATTCTAAACGTTCACTAGATATGTTTGAAAAGCTTCATATTCCAATCGCAGGTGTGGTAGAGAATATGTCAGGATTTATCTGTCCTTCATGTGATACAGAATCAGATATTTTTGGAATGGGTACAAGTAAAGAGGTAGCAGCTGCTTATAATGCAGAGCTTATAGCACAAATTCCAATAGAACCTGCAATTAGAATTGGTGGAGATACAGGTCAGCCTATTACGTTCCATAATCCAGACTCTCAAACAGCTAAACGTTATCAAACTGCAGCGTCTACTCTGTTGGCATTTATTGACAAGGTAAATGCAGAGGGTGGGGCTGATAACTCATCTGTTCAACCAACAACACCTCCAGGGGTATCTGCTTGTAGTACAGGTGGAGCAGCAGCTTCAGAAGCACCAGCACATACAAAATCTGGTGGGGGATGTGGTTGTAATTAATTTATAACTGCATCTGTTGACTATACTAGTTCCCACGTTAAACGTGGGAACTAAGTAGATTAACCACTATACTCTACTTGTTCCTTCATTTTATGAGGGAACAAGTAAGTATTTTTTGATTGGAAAATGGTGCTTTAGCTCCATCAAGGTAAATCTAAAGCATTACTTCCTATAGTTATATCGTTTCTAACATACACGTTTGAGTTGTACGTACCAATCCTCTTCTTCATCTGCATCAATAATAGTGACTTCTAATCCCTCAGAACTCATCTCTGCATCCATAAGATACTCTTCTGGAATATCCAGTATCTGTTCACAGTAATCAAATGCATTATTTGCTTCATGTAAATCACTTAAACTCCAACTTTTATCTAATTTCCGTCTACCTATAATAAAAAACTCTTCCATATCTAACTCCTTTGAAAAATTGATATGTTAAAAGTTTAATATAAAAATGGGTAAAAATGGTAGAGTTTTTTCAAAAAAAATAGAGTTTTTGTTGATTTTATAAAAAAATCCTTAAAACAGGTATATAAAGAAATATTATTATACATAATATCATTATAAATATTTTTAATGTTTTAAAATATTGCTAATATTTCTATTTTTTTTGAGCTTTCATAATAGCTGTTAAGAGTTTTTTTTCTGTTACAGGTTTAACAATAAAAGCATACGCTCCTAAATTAAGTATCTCTTTAACTCTTAAATCATTCGATGAGACAGCAATAATAGGTACATCTGCTAACGATTTGTCTGCTCTGTAGTTGATTAAAAATTTTGAACCGTTCATGTTTGGCATTTCAACATCCAACAAAATAAGTTGAATGTCTGAATTTTCTTTGCATTTTTTTAGAGCATCTTCGCCATCAATAGACTCAATGGTCTCTATTTGGTAAAGATTTTTTTTCAAAAAAGAGATAAGAAGTCTACGGTTAATGTGGTCATCATCAATGATTAAAATCTTAAAATCCATCTCTTTTACCCTTTATACTTTTGAATAACTTGCTCAATTTTACCTCGTGTGATGATTCCCGAGAGTACCTCTTTAATAAGTTTTTTATTGTAGTGCTGATTCTCAATCTTATTGAGAGAGAGCATAATAACATTCATTTTTGAGTGCTGTTTTTGTAAAATATTTTTATTAAACTCTTTAAGTTCTTTATCGATTAGAAGCATATCATAATCTTTGTCTTGAATCAAAGACTCCAATTGGTCAATGTGCTGTACTATTTTAATATTGTAGCCCATATTATTGATTACTTTGGAAAGAATCTGTGATTCAAGGGGATTCTTTTTGGCAATAAGAATGGCTTTTTCTTCTACGCTCTCTTCTTCCATTAGTAGATTTGTAATCGTATCACTATCGTCCTCTTTTAACAAGGAGAGATTTTTACTATTTGCCGTTATATTGTTATTTTGTTTCTCTTTTTGATTGCTTTTTATAACCTCTTCTAATTTCATCTTTGGTTCTAAAAATTTCTTTAAAATAAACAATAATTCATTTGTTTCTATAGGTTTTGGAATGTATTCATCAAGCCCTTCAGACATAAAACGCTCACGGTCTCCATTGAGTGCATTTGCTGTCAATGCAACAATTGGAGTATGCGTTAGCTCCTCTTCTATTTCATAGTTAATAATCTCATGAGTGGCTTCAACACCGTCCATAACAGGCATTTGTATGTCCATAAAAATTAAATCATACTGCTCATCTTTTCGTTTTTCAAAGGCTTCAAGTCCATTATTGGCAAGTTCGACAGAAACTCCGTATCGAATGAGAATCTGTTTAATAAGCTTTTGGTTAATAAAGTTATCTTCTGCCACCAATATTTTTCCTTCAAATTGAATATCTTGAAATGGAAACTCTTGGGTTTGAACAGAAGGTCTCTTGCCTGCTACTTCTTCTTTTGGACTGATTGCTTGTAGACCTTGAACAATCTTGGTAGGTGTAATAGGTTTATAAAGCACTTGCGTAATATTCATCTCTAGTGATTCAAGTTTATTTCGATTTGAAAAACTTGAAAGTAAAATAAGTTTATTTGATTTTAACTTACGAATAGTTTTAATAATCTCGTCATTACAGTCATCAATATCAAGCCAAATACTTCCAATTTCATCATTCTCATTACATTTTTTTAAATCAGATGGTGTAATAAAAGAGCTACGTGTTACATTATAGTAATCTAAATATTTAGAGAGATAGATGTCTTGTTCTATTGGTACATCGTAGTTAAATTTACAAATTTCAAGATTTTTAAAGGATGAGTTTGTTCCTAATTCAGTACTTTCTAGAACCTCTTCAAAGATAATATTAAAGAAGAAACGGCTTCCTTTTTCTTTTTGACTCTCTAACTCAAGCTTGGAATCCATAAGTTCTAAAAATTTGGTCGAAATCGTAAGACCTAAACCTGTACCCCCATATTTTCTAGTAATTGAAACATCAGCCTGCGTAAAGGCATTAAAGACATTAAGCTGTTGCTCTTTGGTCATTCCTACGCCATTATCTTGAATAGAGAATGAAATTTCTGTTTGATTGTCTATAGAAGAGACCTGTTTAATCTCTACGGATATTTTCCCACCAAGGTCTGTAAATTTAATAGCATTACTTAAGAGATTAATAATAACTTCTTTTATTTTAACAGAATCTCCTAATACCTTTTTATTTATAGCAGGGTCTAAAAAGAAATTAAGTTCAATGTTCTTTTCTGAAGCACGAACACCATAGGTCTCTACGGCATTTTCAAACTCAACAATTGGGTCAAAAATAATCATATCAAGCTCTGTTTTGTTGCTCTCTATTTTTGAAAGATCCAAAATATTATTAATAATAGCCAGTAGGTTTTCTGAACTTTTTTCAATAATATTGGTAAACTCTTTCTGCTCATCGTTTAGTTCCGTACTTTTTAAGAGTTCTGTAAATCCTACAATACCATTGAGGGGGGTTCTGATTTCATGAGACATGTTTGCTAAAAAGAGTGATTTTGATTCGTTTGCTTCCAGAGCTTCAATTTTATCTGATTTTGCATTTTCAATGAGCAGTTCAATAAATTTATACGCCTCTTTCATCCCTTTATTGCTATGTAAATCAATGTCTTTTATTGCAGAGATATTTGACCCTTCAAAGGCTGTATCTGCTTCTTGAACGGCATTATTTAGAATCTCTTCTAAATCTCTCATATTACTACTTAGTTCTTTTCGTGTGATTATTCCAATAATCGCTAAAACAGTTGTGAGTAAGATAATAAAACTTGCAAGAGCTAAGATAATATACTGTAGTGTTTTATACTCTTCAATTTTCTCTTGAAGTCTTAGTTCAAACTTGTCTTGCAAGACATAAAGATACTCTAATTTGTGACTACCCTGTTGAAACCATTCTTTAGCAGGAACTGTAAATGCACCATTTTGAAAGTTTTTTTGCAGTTGAATGTATGAAGTTTCTATTTTTTGAAGAGCTGTTGTAACCTCTGAGCTATTAATATAAACTTCTAAATCTTCTTTTAGTATGCTGTCGCTAACCTGTTCTTTTTGAAAACTATTTAAATGATTTTCTATACGGTTTAAAAAAGAGAGCTCTAATGAGTCTAAGGCCTTTTTCCCTGCAATGAAATAGCTTAAGTAGTCTCGTTGTAAACTGTTATTGTGAATATCAGAACGGAGTTCTCGCAGAGAGTTTTGAAGAGCTTCAATATCTGTATTTAGTCGTACCGTATAAATATTTAGTTTTTTTTCTAAAGCTTTTAGTACCGTATCGTTGTATCCATCATGAAACACTTCTCTAAAGTCAATTCCATCCTCTTGGAATGCTGTACGAACAGCAGAAATTTTGCTTGATAAGGTATTAAGCTCTTGTTGAGACAAAGAATTTTTTATATTATTCATGATAATATCGTTGTTATTGATTTCTTTTGTTAACAGAAGATAGTCTCGTTGCTTCGTTGCCATAGCGATAGAGGATAAACCTCTCTCTTTTGTAATTCCTGAAATAAGTTTATGAATCTCTTTATTTTTTGTAACAGCCTCTTCTAATACTTTACTTTTTTCAAGGCTTGTATAGGAGTTGTAGATAAAGTAGCTTGCCACAAAAAAAAGTAACAAGAGTGGTAGGGTACTAATAAGTCTTATTCTATTGTAAAGTTGCACTTGAATCCCTTCTTATGTTCTATTGAGCTGTTTCATGTAGTCTTCTAGCGATAAGAAATGACCCCAATATTTGATGAGCAATCCTTCAAGTTTTGCATGTTCTGTACAGAATTGTATCTCTTCTAAAATATCTGCCAATTCATTAATACGCAGGTTACTTGCAGCACCTTTTAGTTTATGTCCTAGTTCATGAATATTGTCCATATCTTTTTGATAATACGAGGTCAATAAGTGGTCTTTGTCTTGACGTGCTTGCTCTATAAAGTCATCAACAAACTCTTCTATGAGTACAACAGGTAAATTTAACTCGTCAGCAGCTGTTTGTGGGCTATACGATATTGGTAAAGCCGATATGTTTTCAAGCTCTATCTCTTTGATATTGTTTTGAGGTTTAACAGCTGTTGGAACATGAACTTCTTTTAGGAAATCTTCAAAATCTTCCTCTTTTACTTCTAAATTGCTCTCTGTTTTAGCAGGCACACTTTTTAGTAAATCTGTAAATCGTGCATTTAAAACTTCTTCTTTATTTTCGTCTTCTATGTCATCTTCTAAGAACAAATCTTCAAACTCTTCATCTTCAGGTTTCTCTAGTGTAAGTAGTGCTAACTTCGTATAGTATTTATCTATCATTGGCATACGTTCACGGTGTGAAAGTTTTTGAATTTTTAAAAGCAAAATATTGATGTGTGGTATCTTTAGTGTTAATGCAAGATTTGATAAGTTTTTAATAACTTTATCGTTTCCTTCTAACAGACGTTTTTCATCAATAATTGATTGGTCAATAAAACTATCAAGATAGAGTTTATAATCCTCAACAGATAATCCAATCTCTTCGGAAATTTTATGAACGTCCAAGTAGATGGCTTTGTAGTTTGGTTTAAATTTTTTATTTCCTTGATTTGTCTTCTCAATAGAGATATTTTTTAACTCTATAAGGTAAAAATTACCTAATATTCCTTCTATTTCTGTATGTTTAAAGTCTGCATTTACAAGTTGATTTGTTTGTGTAATAGATAATTTGTTTTTTTCAAATGTAACTGCGTTAACAACATTCCCTTTGATAAGTTCATCAAAAGAACTGTAGCCTAAAAGTTTAATAAATTCTTGGTCTGCCATTACTAGCTGTTTATTATCATTGTATCCGTAATACATAATTGCCTCACTCTTTTTTTATATCTTAATTTTTTATATTAGTATTGAGCATATCGCTCAATCTCTTCTTCCATATTTAGTCTTGATGTTGGTTTATGCACAATAATAAAACCAGCTATCTTTGAATCACGGTCATATTTTACAGTGCAGTGAATATCAGACCAAAAATACATTCCATCACGACGCATGTTTTTCAAGGTAGAAAACCATTGCTTTAGTTTTTTTTGGGTTGACCAAAGGTTATTGTATATCACAACAGGTACATCAGGATGCTTAAAAATGGAGTGATTTTTTCCTATCAGTTCTGATTTTCTAAATCCTGTAACTTCACAAAAATTTTGGTTAGCATACGTGATAATGCCTTGTAAATTAATTTCATATATTAGATTTTTTGTAAAAGTATATTCTACATCTAATGCTATTGGTCGATGCACATCATTCCTTTGTATTGGGTATTAACCTTATAGATAACTTTATTATAAAAAGACTAAGATATATATTAATATAACCTTGTTTATTTAAATTAAAATATCAAGTCAAGTTTAAAAGTATAGTAAACAATAAAGTATGTTCTGTTATACAGGTAAAATATTATTATTTAACAATTTATGTTTTTAATATTTTAGCAACTTTTTTACTGCTAGCTACTGAAATTTCTTCATAACTTGCATTTTCTATCGCTTGAAAAGTTCCAAAGTAATTCAGAAGCTTTTTTACCGTAGCAGGACCGATGCCTTTCTTCTGTAAAAGAGAATTTTGTGTATCTTCTTTACGTTTTTTATTTTGATGATAGGTAATAGCAAAACGGTGTGCTTCATCACGTTGGCGTTGAACCCATTGCAAACGTTTATCTGTTGTTTTTAATTCAAATACAGAGGTTTCTGTATAGATAATATCTTTGGCTGAACCTTTGGCTCTATGGGCTTTGGCATCAAGCTTCTCTTTGGCTATGGCAATAACATTTAGATGTATATTTGAATTTTTTAGAAGCTTAACTGCTAATCTTCTTAGAGTCTCTCCCCCATCTAAAATCCATAAATTAGGCAGAGGATTTTTTGAAAAACTCTCAATCCTTCGCGTTAGCATCTCTTTCATCTGTCCATATTCATCTTTGGCTTTCAATTCATAGCGTCTGTAGTCTTTCTTTAACCATTTTCCCTCTTCCCATACCACCATTGCACCAACCGTTGCAGACCCCATCATATGCGAATTATCAAAACTTTCTACTCTATATGGAATCGTATCCAATTCAAAAAGTTCAGCTATTTTTTTCTCTATCTCCTCTGTTTGACTAGGGTTGTTTTTTAAGATTTCATGGGCGTTGCTGAGTGCAAGATTAATAAGTTTTAGTTTTGTTCCCTGTTTTGGGTGGACAATAGAGATTTTCTTAGAGAAGCGTCTACTTAAAAGTTGGGATAACTCTTCTTTATCTTCAAACTCATGTGCTACCAAAATAGTTTTTGCGATTTGAGGTGCTTCATCCTTGTAAAATTCTAATAATGCTTGTTTGTAGACTTCATTTACATCAAAAATATCCGATGCCCTAAAGGTAGAAAAAGAGGAAGAGATAATTTTTCCTAAACGCATAAAAAGTTTGATAATTACCCCTTTTGTCTCTCCATTGATGATGGCAAAAATATCTATGTCCTCTTTTGAGAGCAAGTCAAGGTTAGAAGCAATGCTTAGTGATTCAATGGTTTTAATATTGTCTCGTAGTTTTCCTGCCTCTTCAAAGCGTTCGGACAGAGCAAGATTTATCATTTTATCATTAAGTACTTCTATTAAAATTTTTCGTTTACTCATAGCATTCTTTGTCTGTTCTACTATCGTTGAATACTCTTCTTTAGTTACTTTAGATTCACAAGGTGCAAGACATTTTCCAATTTGATAAAAAAGACAAGCTTTCCCTTCTCGTAAGCATGATTTTTTTTGAACTAAAGGAAAAACTTCATAAAGAGTATCAAGTAGAACCTTAGCTCCATTTGGAAAAGGTCCATAGTAGCGAATATTTTTGCCTTTAATAACTTTTCGTGTTAGCTCAAAGCGTGGAAAATCTTGGTTTTTATCTATGTAGATATATGGATATGTTTTATCATCCCGTAATAATATATTGTATTTGGGATTGAGTTGTTTAATTAAAGAGTTTTCTAAAATAAGTGCATCTTCTTCTGTTTCTACCACAATGTATTCAATACGAACAGATTGGGACAACATACGTAAAATACGTAAATTTAGAGTGGGATTAGGATGAAAATTGGGTCTGAATCGCCAATAACTTTTTAGACGATTTTTTAGATTTTTAGCTTTACCTACATAGAGTAATCTACTCTCTTTATCAAAGTATTGATAGACACCTGCTTGGTTGGGTACATTTTCTAGGGTTTGAAATATCTCTTTGTGCATTACAATTGCTTCTCTATAGAAGTTCTTATTTCTTCAAAAGCTTTAATTAACTCTTTGTCCTCACTCTCTATATGAAATGTTCCTAAAGAGTGTTCTTTGTAGTAGGGGACAGTACTTACAATTCTTTTATCTTTGAGAATAGAGAGATGTTTAGAGTTAAAAAGTATGACTTTAGAGACGCTTAAAGTTTGGCACTTATCCTCTAGTGTAGCTAACATGTTTAATATATCTCTAAATGAGTTTTTACTATAATGTAGTTCCATTTTAAATCCAGGGTGAGAGAGAGCTATAAATAGGGTATTATTTTTAACATAAACAAAAGCAATGGCTTTTTGAAATCTGGGGTACAATGAGGCAATAAACTTTTGGTAACAGTACTGTTTCTTAAGTAATCTAAATTGAGGTAGGGATTTAATATGAGAAATTATCGTATTCGCTTGTTTCATAAAATAATTATAGCATCTATTTACTGTCTGTTGCTGTTAGGATGTGGTTATAAAGCAGACCCTTATTGGCAAGAAAAATCTTCCCAACAAGAGTAAAAAATTATTTTTCTTCAATTACTGCGTCAAGCATCTCAGGCTCTTTTTTCTTTGGGATTGTAGGAGCTTGATACATCGCCATACTACCAATAACACGCCCACCTTCATCAGTTTTAATATTTTTAACTGAAATCTCTCCATTAACAAATCCATTTGAACCAACAGCAAGCAGTTCCGAGGCAGATACTTTACCTTCAATCGTACCATTTACGGTTACGTGTTTAGAAACTAATGAGTCTGTTTTTATTTTTCCTGTAGGTGTAACATTGATTGAACTCTCTGCTAAAACATCTCCTACTATCTCTCCACTTACCATTATTTTATTGGCATGAATTTTGTTGGTTACATACCCATTATGCATAATGTCTAAATCATTACAGGTAATCGTTCCATCTATTTTTCCACTAATCATTACTTTTTGAGCTGTAATTGAACCTTTAACCGAACCATTTTTCCCGATGATGACATTGTTCACTGTAATGTCTCCTAGAAGTGTCCCTTCTACTGTAATTGCATCTGTCCCCGAGATGTTTCCTTCGATAGTAATGTTTTTAGAAATGGTTGTCTCTGTTGTTACGATTACAGGTGCAGCCTTCTCTTGCTGTTGTGGTTTTGTTTTTTTGATCTCTTTCTTTGTCTCTTTTTCTTTTGAAAAAAATGCCATACTACTCTCCATTATTATATTTCTCGTATGTAATATAGTAACTAAATGAAGCTTAACTATTTAGTAAAAATAACTATTCAATATTTAATTTTACTATCCTTTACTTTTTTAACCAATTAGCTGTTTAATTATGTGCCAAATAATACACCTCTAAATGAATCTTGATTATAATCAGTTTTATTTACTATGAGAAGGGTAGAGGAAATGACAAGATACGATGTTTTGATTATTGGTGCAGGTATTGCAGGGCTTTATGCTGCAATGAATATTCCAAAAGAGAAAAAAGTTTTGGTAGTGTGCAAGGATATTCCTTGGGAGTGCAATACATTTTACGCCCAAGGTGGAATGGTTACTGCTTTGGATGAAAATGATATTGAAGTACATGTGCAAGATACAATGGAAGCAGGATCTTATCATAATGATAAAGAGGCTGTAGAAATTTTAAGTCGTACCTCTTTGCAAACAACAAAAGACATTATTGAAAAAGGAATGGAATTTGATGTGGATGAAGAGGGAAATATTGTTTATACGAAAGAAGCAGCTCATTCAACGGAGCGAATAGTTCATGCAGGAGGCGATGCCACAGGACGGTACATGCACTATTTTATGATGCTTCAAAACAGACATCAACTGCAACGAAATACCTTGGTTTATGATTTACTTATTGAAAATGGTCGTTGTTTTGGGGTTAAAGCATTGGTCAATTATAAACATAAAGCCATTTACGCAGATGATGTCATTATTGCCTCTGGTGGGGTAGGGTCTCTTTATGAATTCAATACCAATTCACGAACCGTTTCGGCTGATATACATGGTATCTGTGTTGAAAAAGGCATAGAGTTAGCCGATATGGAGATGATGCAGTTCCACCCAACGGTTTTTGTAAAAACACCTTTTGCACGAAAACTACTTTTGACAGAAGCTCTTCGTGGAGAGGGGGCTCATGTTGTTGCCGAAGATGGAAGACGTTTCTTGTTTGACTATGACGAAAGAGGAGAACTCGCAAGTAGAGATATTGTAAGTCGTGCTATTTTTGACCACAAACGAAAAACAGGCGAAGAAGTTTACTTAGACTTCTCGATGTTTGAAGAGGAGTGGTTTTCTAAACGTTTCCCAAATATTACACGAAGTTTTGAAGCCATCGGTTACAGCTTTCCAAAAGACAGAGTGCCTATCTCTCCTGCATTTCACTACGCTGTAGGTGGAATAAAATGCGATACTAATGGATGCGTAGAAGGAATAGAAGGGCTTTATGTGATTGGAGAAGCTTCCAGTACAGGCGTACACGGAGCAAATCGATTGGCTTCAAATTCATTGCTTGAGGGGGTTGTTTTTGCTAAAAGAACAGTGGATTATCTATTAGCAAAAGAGAGATTTGATGTAGAAATTCCAAATTTTGATAAAGAGTATAGAAACATCGTTCATCATGAAAAGGATAAAATCTACAAGCGACGCTTACGAAAAATCATGTGGGACGATATAGGTGTTATCCGAACTAAAAAAGGACTACTAAAAGCAAAAAATGCCATTTACGATATGAAAAACAGAGATATAGGACGACTTTTAGAACTCCGACTCAATACAGCTTCGGCTATTGTTGAAGCTGCATTGAAACGTAAAGAGAGTTTAGGAACGCATTATATTGAAAAATAATAATTAGAAATAAGCTTTAAGCTATAAGTGTTACGAAATAGCTTAGTTTTTTTCTTTTAAAATACTCCTCTTTTTTAGTTGTGAAAATCCGAGATTTTTTACTATAATTAGCATAAATAAAAATGATTAAACCTTTAGGAATTATCTATAAAGGTTTAAAATTATCGGAGTTAACATGCACGAACAACTACATTTAACCACCACATGGGTGGGAATCTTATCGCTTATTGTCTTTGTTGTAGGGTATTATTTTATCGCTACAGAAGACAAATATCACGTCAATAAAGCCAAACCAGCACTCTTTGCAGGTACTGGTATATTTATGCTTATTGGTCTCTATATTGCTATAACAGGCGAC
>Ga0256826_1001285_pt1 | contig 15638 bp, 13 predicted proteins | sample CV79metaG_FD_185975 | JGI IMG/M metagenome (GOLD analysis project Ga0256826, IMG submission 185975) | Hydrothermal vent microbial communities from East Pacific Rise, Pacific Ocean - CV79 | ecosystem: Environmental > Aquatic > Marine > Hydrothermal vents | place: Pacific Ocean: East Pacific Rise...
TGCAATCTTTAAACAAAACTTTCAAGGAAGAAAATCTTGAATTAACTAAATTTTTAAGAACACCTAAATATGCTCAGACTATTAAAAAAAGACAAAATGACTTTATACAATTAGCAAATAATTACCAATATATTTATGATTTATTTTTATTTGACTTACAAGGAAATCTTCTTTTTACCGTTGCAAAAGAGAGTGATTTAGGAACAAACTTTTTAACAGGAAAATATTCAAAAACATTATTTGCTAAAACCATAAGACAAAGTATTAAAGATGAAAAAGTACACTTTTCTGATTTTGAATTTTATAAACCTTCTAAAAATGGTGTTTATGGATTTTTATCTGCTCCTATAAAAGATATCTCAGGTAAATTAATTGGAATCTATGCAATACAGATAAAACCAAATGATATTTTAAATCAATTTAAAAAAATTAACAATAAAAACAATGGAACTATTCACTATCTTATTGGCTCAGATCTCAAGTTAAGATCTGCTATACATAACGACAGTGAAATACTAAATAAAAAAGTAGAAACCACTCAAACAAAAGTATTTGAAATTGAACATATAAAAGGTATCCAAGAAGAAGAGGTAGAGGGAATCTTTTCATATACTGGGCCAGAGAACAAAGAAGTTATAGGAAATCACTATTTTATAAATATTTTCGGAATAAAGTGGGGTCTAATATCTGAAATTCAAAATGAAGCAATTATAAAGACAACTAATTTATTTAAAATAGAAATCTTTTTAGTGGCTTTAGCTTCTATGATTGTTACGTTTATAATATCAATCTTTGTGACTAGACGTATAACAAAACCAATATTAAAACTTTCAGAAGCAAGTATAGACATAGCAAATGGAAAAAGAAACTTTGTTGAGATAAGTGAAACAAATGAAATAGGATTATTAGCAAATTCCTTTAATGAAATGATAGAAGAAGTAAAAGAAAAAGAACTATTTTTAAAAAACAATACAGATCAACTCAAGAACACTCTACATAAGCTAAGAGAACAAAAGTTAGCCTTAGATGCGCACTCAATAGTAGCTATAACAGATGTAAAAGGCACAATTACTTATGTAAATGATAAATTTACAGAAATCAGTGGTTATGAAAAAGATGAGTTAATAGGTCAAAACCATAGAATCTTACAAACTGATGAGCAAGACTTAGCTTTTTGGAAAGAGATGTATGAGACTATTTCTCATGGATATATCTGGGATGCAGAGATAAAAAATAAAGCAAAAGATGGTCATTTTTATTGGGTTGATACAACTATCATTCCTTTTTTAAATGAAGATGGAAAACCTGAGTCTTATGTTGCTATTAGAACAGATATTACTGAGCAAAAGAAAAATGAGATAGAACTTCTAAGAGCAAAAGAAGAAGCAGAATCAGCACTTATAGCAAAAGGTGAATTTTTAGCAAGTATGTCTCATGAGATTAGAACTCCTATGAATGGAGTAATTGGTATGCTTGGTCTTCTTAAACATACAAAACTTGATGATAAGCAAACACATCAACTTTCATTAGCCGAATCGTCAGCTCATTCTTTGTTAGTTCTTATTAATGATATTTTAGATTTTTCTAAAATAGAAGCTGGGAAACTAGAGCTTGAAAACTTAGAGTTTAATCTTCGTGATGAACTTGGAGAATTTTCTGAAGCTATAGGATATAAAGCTCAAGAAAAAGGAATAGAGTTAATCTTAGATGTAAAAGAGATAGAACATCAACTCGTTATATGCGATCCAGGAAGACTAAGACAAATTTTAAACAACCTAGTTGGAAATTCTATCAAGTTTACCCATGATGGAGAAATTTATGTAAAAGCTTCTCTAAGAGAGATAAATGACAACAAAGCTATGCTTTATATAAGCATTAAAGATAGTGGAATTGGAATACCTTCTGACAAATTAAAATACTTATTTGACTCTTTTACACAAGTAGATTCATCTACAACTAGAAAATACGGTGGAACTGGTTTAGGACTTTCTATAGTTAAAAGATTAACTAAGCTTATGGGTGGAGAAGTAAATGTTGAGTCTATTGAGGGAGAAGGTTCAACTTTTAAATTTAACATAGAAGTAACTTTACCAAAAGAGATTCATCTAGTAATTCCAAGTGTAGATATAAAAGGAAAACGTGTTTTAATTGTTGATGACAATAAGCTTAATAGAGAAGTTTTATCTGGTCAGTTACTTCATTGGGGAATGAAAGTTTATGAAGCTGAAGATGCAAATATTGCCTTAGATATATGTAAACAAGAGTTACTTGATGGTTTCCTTCCTCCTTTTGATATTGCCTTAGTTGATATGCAAATGCCTGATATTGATGGTGCACAGTTTGGTAAGAAGTTAAAAGCAACCCCTGCTTATGAGGATATAAAACTAGTAATGATGACATCTTTAGGCTCAAGAGAAGATGCCTTACAATTTAAAGAGATAGGTTTTTCTGCTTTCTTTCCAAAACCAACAACAACTAAAGATCTTTTTTATGCTCTAAATGTTCTTATAGAAGATGATAAGGCTTTGAAAGAGTCTGATAACTTTATCACAAAAGACAATTTACATGCTATGGAGATAACAACATCATGGCCAAAAGAGTTAAATATTTTACTTGTTGAAGATAATATTACAAATCAAATAGTAGCAAATGGTATTTTAGAAACCCTTGGTCTTGAAGCTGATACAGTGGTAAATGGGAAAGAAGCACTAACTACTTTAAAAGAAGCAACACAAAAACCATATACAGTTGTATTAATGGATTGTCAGATGCCAATTTTAGATGGATATGGAGCAAGTGAAGCGATACGCAAAGGTTTAGCTGGAGATAATAATAAGAATGTAGTAATTATTGCAATGACAGCAAACGCAATGAAAGGTGATAAAGAGAAGTGTTTAAGTTCTGGAATGGATGATTACCTAAGTAAGCCAATCAATCCAGATAAACTAAAAGCTATTTTGAGAAAGTGGATAAGACCTAATCAAGAAGATTAGACTTAAGAAAGTTTTTTTGTAATAGTATCTTGAACAATTTTTATATCTTGCGTTCCATCAACACAAATGTATTGAAGTTTTTCTATCTCATTAGATTGTTTTGTGTAGTAATCAACAAGAGGTTGAGTTTGATCATGATAAACTTTTAGTCTATCCAAAACAACATTTTCTTTGTCATCCGCGCGTTGAATTAAATCTTCACCCGTTTCATCATCTTTTCCATCTACCTTAGGTGGATTATAAACTAAATGATAAGTACGACCAGAATCTGAATGAACTCTACGACCTGACATACGTTTTACAATTTCTTCATCTTTTACGTCAATTTCAATAATTGCGTCAAGCTCAATACCAGCACTTTTAACAGCATCTGCTTGAGCCAAAGTCCGAGGAAAACCATCGAGTAAAAAACCGTTTGCGCAATCGTCTTCATTAATTCTGTCCTTTACTAAACCGATGATAATCTCATCTGTAACAAGTTTTCCTGAGTCCATAGCCTCTTTAGCCATTTTTCCCATTTCAGTTCCAGCTTTAATAGCTGCACGTAACATATCTCCAGTAGAAATTTGAGGAATGTTATACTTTTTTGTAAGAAATTGAGCCTGAGTACCTTTACCAGCACCAGGAGCACCAAGAAGAATAATTTTCATAGATTAGTCCTATATATTTTAATAACGAAATTATATCTTATTTATCTTCTTTAAAATTACATTCTCCAATTCTTACTATTTTGCCTTTTTTACATTCAGATTCAACATGTAAAAACGTGCCTTCTGCAGGGATATCAGGAAATTCACCTTGTATAAGACGTAAAACTTCTTTTGCATCTATACTTGTCCATATCTTTTCATAATAAAATTGAGTTAAATATTTCATAACATTATTGTACACAAGTTAGATATAATTTGTCTTATAAATTTAATATAGGGGAACATAGATGCAAAGAGAAATATTAAAAAATTATACAATCTTATACGTTGAAGATGATGAAGAAGTAAGAAAAGTTGCTGTTGAGTATCTTTCAAGACTTTGCAAAAGAGTTTTAGAAGCTGAAAATGGAAAGGTTGCCTTATCTATTTGGAGAGATGAAAAGCCAGATATTATCATTACAGATATTTCTATGCCGAAAATGAATGGCATCGATATGGCAAGATACATAAGAAGTGAAGATCAAAAGACTCCTATCATTGTTGCAACTGCATATACAGATGAAGAGTACCTACTAAAAGCAGTAGAGCTTCAACTTGTAAAGTACATAGTAAAACCTATCACAAAAGATAAGTTAATGAACGCACTAGAATTATCAATAGAAAGAATGGAAGATAAGTCTAAATTTTCTCTTCCTTTATCTGCAACATGTTCATATAATGCTTTTGCAAAAGAGATATTATGTGATGGAAAACCTATAAAACTAACTAAAAATGAACTTCTTTTTCTAGACTTACTATCTTTTAATACATCAAGATTTGTAACTTACGCAGAAATTGAAGCACAAGTATGGCCTTATGAAGGAATGAGTTCAGATGCTATACGTTCATTAGTTAGAGCACTTAGAAAAAAACTACCAGATGGCGCTCTAGATAATGTTTCAGGAGTTGGTTATAAACTAGTAGTTTACAACTCTTAATTAATAGGAAGTGAAATTATAAATTTCGCTCCTGCATCTACATTTTCAACTCTTAAGTTTCCATTCATATGTTCTTGTACAATCATCTGAGACATATAAAGTCCAAGTCCAGTTCCTTGACTTGCTTTTGTAGAAAAATACGGTTCAAAAACCTTTTCTAAGTTTTCTTCATCAACTCCGCCACCATTATCTTTTACGCACATCAACACAAAACCATCTTCTTCATATATATCAATACAAATTTCAGGTTCTGTTACATCTTCTAGAACTTCTTGAGCATTTTTAAGTAGGTTAAGTAAGACTTGAATCATCTCATTTTTATAAAGTACAAAACTTTGATCACAACTGTATTTTTTAATCAGTTTAATATTACGTTTTTCAAGACCTTTTTCTATCAAACCAATGGCTGAATCAACTAAGGCACATAACTGCACTTCTTCTTTTTCTTTATCTGGTTTAAAAAAGTTTCTAAAATCATCAATAGTATGAGACATATATTCTAAAAGGTTTTCGCCCTCTTTTAACTTTTTATCAAGATATTCTCTTGACAATGTTCTCTCGTCATAAGCTCCATCTATATTCATCATCACATAAGACATTTGGTTTAAAGGTTGTCTCCATTGATGGGCTATCATACTAATCATATCTCCCATAGCAGCCATTTTAGACTGCTGAATAAGCATCTTTTCTTTCTCTCTTTGAGCATTTACTTCAATTTTTACTCTCTGTTTTAGCGAACTGTTTAACTCTTCAAGTTCATTTTCTCTTGTCTTAACACGTTTTTTATAATTTAAGAATATATCACTAATACTTCTTGAAAAACCAAGAGTAAGAAGAATTACAAAAATAGCCAAAATAAAGGAATAAATAACAATTGTACGTATTTCATCTTCAATCTCTTTTTTAAGAGTCTCTTGCTGTTTACCAATAGCCTCTTGTATATTTATACTATAAAAACCAGTAGTTATAATCCAGTCAAAAGGTTTAAAATAAGTACTATATGTAATCTTTTCAGAGACCTTGTTATAAAGTCTTGATTTTGACAGATAAGAAGTATATCCATCTTTTATATTAGCCGTTACATTTGAATCTGCTAAAGATTTTGCCTCATCAATTTGAGCCTTTATAAAAGCAAAACCATTATTATCTTTTAAATCTAGAACATTTGAGTTTAACTCCATATCTGGATGATAAATAATAGTTCCCTTTGAATTAACTATATAATAATATTCATCTGGATCTGATTGAACAGCTGAAAGAGTCTGTATCATACGTTTTTTAATTCGTTCATATTCATCTAAGTAATACATTCCCGTACCAAAATACCAATCATAAAAACCAAAATCTTTTAAGTACATAAGTTGGATTCTTGGATTTTGAGGATTTAATCTTGACTTTAAAAAAGCCTCTTTATATTTTTCAACTGCAGCAATCTGCTCTTTTATTATCTCGCGACCATCGGCATCTTTATAATCCAAAATATTTTTATGAAACTCTTTTTGTTTAGTTAAAAGGTTATTTCCTTTTTTATCTATAACCCATATAAAATCTCGCTTATTATTCCACTCCATCCTAGATAAAGCACCTAAAATAAGATACTGAACTGCTTTTTCATTATAACCTTTTGAGTATCTATCATGAAGATATTTTGCTGTATCATAAGCTACATTTATTCTAGAAACCAGCTCCATACTCATTGGTTTTTCCATATTTTCATATTTTTTAGCCAAAAGCTTTTTCAAAGAAGTTGTTTTTTCTTGAAGTCGTTTTTTCTCCGTTACTATATATTCTTGTTTTAGTCTCTCACTCTCAATTTTAAAATGTTGATATCTATATGATATGTAAAAATATGTTATCAAAGCAGTTAAAATAACAATAGATAAAACAGGCACGATTATCATTAATCGTGGTATATTTCGCTCATGTAACATTTTCAGCCTTTTCAAGTAAAGCAGCATCTATACTTTTCTTTGTTTTTAACCCAAGCTTTTTCATATCTTGTGTACGTTTTATTAGGTTTCCACTTCCATCTTGAAGTTTATTCATAGCGGCCTCATAAGATTCTTGGGTTTTACCAATTTGGCTACCAAGTTTTTGCATATCTTCTAAAAATCCAACAAATTTATCATATAGATTTGCAGCATTTTTTGCTATCTCTTGAGCATTTTGTTCTTGTTTTTCATTTCTCCATATATACTCAATTGTACGAAGCGTTACTAAAAGTGTTGATGGCCCTATAACCATAATATTTTGCTTAATTGCTTCTTGAAAAAAGTTAGAGTCTTCTTCAAGCCCAACCATATAAGCACCTTCAATCGGCATAAAAAGAAGTACAAAGTCTAAAGAGCGAACACCCTCAAGTTCTTCATACTTTTTCTCACTTAAAAGTTTTATATGAGAACGTATAGATGCAACATGATCTTTTTTAGCACTTGCCCTATTCTCTTCATCTTCAGCATTAACATATCTTTCATAAGCGACCAAAGAGACCTTTGAATCTATAATGATATCTTTATCATCAGGTAGATGAACTAAAACATCAGGTCTATACATCTTTCCCTCTTCATTTCTGTAAGAACCTTGAGTTTCATACTCATGCCCCTCACGAAGCCCAGAATTTTCTAAAATCTTCTCTAAAATAAGTTCTCCCCAATTTCCTTGAGTTTTATTTTCACCCTTAAGTGCTTTTGTAAGATTATTTGCCTCATCTGAAAGTCTTTCATTTAAAGTACGCAGATGCACAATCTGATCTTTTAATAAATGTCTCTCTTTCGTTTCTGTTATATAGTTTTCTTCTATCTTTTTACCAAAGCTTTTAACCTGTTCTTGAAAAGGTTTTAAAATTGTGTCTAGTTGAAGACGGTTTTGTTCAGCATTCACCTTTGCTTTTTGCTCAAAAATATCATTTGCCAATTTTGAAAATTGTAATTTCATATCTTCTTGAGCATTTTTAAGTAATTCTACTTTTTGAGAATTTTGAGACCGTTCTTCTTCAAGCCTAACTCTTAACTCAGTAGCTTCAGAGGCAGACGCTATATATTTATCATTTATAAGTTCAAAAGATTTTAACTGCTTATTTAACATATCTCTTTCAACTTCTATTCCTGAAAGTACAGTTTGAATTCCTAGATTTTCTTCCATTTGTGTTTCGATTTTACTCTCTTGCTTTTGAACTTCTTCTTCTAAACTTTGTTTTTCAAGCTCAAGATTATCTAATTTAAATTCTAAATTCTTCAACCTAGATGCTAAAAACATATACGTAGCTAAAAATCCTATAACTAAGCCACCTGTAGCGACTGAGACTAAAATATAATTCATTAAAATTCCTAAGTATTAAATATATAGTCATTATACTAAAATTTATAAAGATTAAACGAATGTTAGACAGTTTACTAATAGTTACACTTATGCTTATTATTAGGTAAGTTTCAGTATAATTCGCCAAATTTAACTTGAGACTAAGTTTTCATCATGCAGGAAGAGCCTTTGTGAATAGAAAAAACAGTCTCTCACACAAAGGTACATAATGTCAAATGAAACTTCTGAATCTCAGACAATTCCATCAACTTTCGGACAATTTAATTTCAAAGAGTCTTTAAACAAATCTATCGCAGCAGTAGGATTTAAAATTCCTTCTCCTATTCAAGAACAAGCTATTCCTATTATTATGGATGGTGCAGATGTTGTTGCTCAAGCACATACAGGTACAGGTAAAACTGCTGCTTTTGGTCTTCCAGCTATCAATGCTATCGAAGGCGATGGTGTTCAAGTTCTTGTAATCACTCCAACTCGTGAGCTTGCAAACCAAGTTTCTGATGAACTTTACTTATATGGTAGAAACTCAAATGTTCGTACTGTAACTATTTATGGTGGTCGTTCATATTCTCGTCAAGTAGATTTAGTTCGTCGTGGAGCACAAATCGTTGTTGCAACACCAGGTCGTCTTTTAGATATGCTTTCTAAAAATATGATTAAAGATTTTTCTCCATCTGTAGTTGTTCTAGATGAAGCAGATGAGATGCTAGATATGGGTTTCTTAGATGACATTAATGAAATCTTTGATTATCTTCCAAAAGAGAGACAAACTCTTCTTTTCTCAGCAACCATGCCAGCACCAATTAAAAGACTTGCTGAGCGTATCTTAAAAACTCCAAAATACATCTCTATCACAAAAGATGAGACTACAAATACAAATATTGCACAGCAATATTATGTAATTGATGATAATGAAAGAGATGATGCAATGATTCGTCTTCTTGATGCTGGGGATACTAACAAAGCAGTTGTATTTTGTAGAATGAAACGTGAAGTAGATAGAGTTTCAAATGTTCTTTCTGCTGCTGGTTATAATGCAAAAGGTCTTCATGGAGATATGGAGCAAGCTCAACGTGAGTCAGTTATAAAAGCTTTTAAAAGCACAGGAATAGATGTTCTTGTTGCTACTGATGTTGCAGCTCGTGGTATTCATGTAAATGATGTAAGCCATGTTATTAACTACCATATTCCATTTGACCCTGAATCTTATGTTCACCGTATTGGTAGAACTGGACGTGCTGGTTCAAAAGGTACTGCTATCACTCTTGTAACTCCACATGAGTTTAAAGAACTTCAACGTATCAAACAAAAAGTTGGTACTACTATGGAACAGTGTTATGTTCCTACAAAAGGTCAAGTAGTTCAATCTAGACTTGGAGCACTTGCAGATGAGATAAAAAATCAAAAAATCTTTGATGAAGCTCATCAAATCATTGAAGCTCTTGGAGATTCTTTTGATAGCGAAACTGCGCTTCATAAGGTAATCTCTGTTCTTCTTAGAAAAGAGCCTGTTAAAGGACCTGAAAGCATCGGAATTGATGAAGAAAAACTAGCTAAAATTTTAGCAAGAATTGAATCACGCGGTGGAAATCGTGGTGGCGGACGTCGTGGTGGCGGTGGTGGTTACCGTGGTAACAGAAATCGTAGTGGTGGAGGCGGCGGTGGTCGTGGAAACGGTGGCGGTGGCGGTTACCGTGGATCTCGTGATGGCGGAAGTCGTGACGGTGGCAATCGTAGCGGAGGCCGTGGAAACGGTGGCGGATCTCGCGAACGTTACTAGAAGGTTTTTACCTTCTAACCCTCTTTACTACTTCAACTTTTTTCCCTATACTTCTTAAATGATTATTTACAAAACTAGCCAAGGCGGTCTGCAAAGCAGAAGTTTCTCAAATAACACCTATTGAAAGGTTAATATGATTATTTACAAAACAAAAGACTTCTATATTGAAGTACACGACTCAGAAATTCCTTGGTTAAAAATCTTTACAACAGAGATTTATAAAGAACTAACAGATGTCCCAAAACCTATAAGAAAACAGCTATATGAAGTAATGGAGATTATAGAAGAGCAGATGCTATCATTCTATAAGCCTGAAAAGATTAACATTGCAGCCTTTGGCAATTATCTACCTCATGTTCATATTCACGTAATGGCAAGGTTCAAAGAAGACTCATTTTTTCCAGAACCAATGTGGGGAGAGAAGCAAAGAGAAGGTAAACTAAACCTTCAAAATTCTAAAAAATTTTATCAACTGCTTATAAACACTATAGATTTAGGCAATAACTACTGACTTAATCTCAGTAAACTCTTCAATCGCAAAACGTGGACCTTCTCGCCCTACTCCTGAAAGCTTCACGCCACCATAAGGTTGAATGTCAAAACGAAGAGTTGGCATATCATTTATTACAATTCCACCGGCATCTAACTCAGATATTGCACGTTGAGTTAGTTCTAACGAGTTTGTGAAAACTGAGAACTGTAATCCATAAGGTGAATTATTCATCTTAGGTTTAGCCTCATCAAAATCTTTTACCTTAACAAGAGAAACAATTGGAGCAAAAACTTCTTCACAAACTATTGCCATATCATCTCTTACATCAGCCATAACACAAGGATAGAACATTCTACCCTCACATTTCACTTCTGTCATTGCCTTAGCACCTTCATCTATTGCAGATTGTACCCAACCCATTGCACGAGTTGCTGCTTCAGTATCTATAACTGGACCCATAAAGGTATTTTCATCATATGGAGAACCAACAACCAACTTTGATGTTTCTTCTGCCATCTTAGATGCGAATTTATCATATATATCTTCATGCACGTAGATGCGTTGTAGAGATATACATACTTGTCCTGAATTTACAAAAGCACCTAAGGCACAACGAGAAGCAGCTAAATCTAAATCTGCTGACTTATCTATAAAAGTCGCTGCATTTCCACCAAGTTCTAAAGATATTTTTTTAATTCCAGCAGACCTTGTAATAATATTTCCAACAGGAACTGAACCAGTAAAAGAGATAACTCTAGGAATTTCGTGTTCCACAAGAGTTGAACCTACTTCTACATCTCCATAAACAACAGATAAGGCGTCTTTAACGGCAAACTCACTATCTATAAAAAGCTTTGCAAACTTATAAGCAGTTAGAGGGGCTTCTGGAGTTGGTTTTAAAACAACACAGTTTCCACTAACTAGAGCAGGTGCAAGCTTATGTGCTACAAGATTTAGTGGAAAATTAAAAGGAGTTATAGCAGATATAACCCCAACAGGTTCTCTAAAATAGTAAGATATAGTTTTCTTACCAGATGCCATAGCATCTGTGTTTATAGTTTCACCATGCATAGTTCTCATAGTTTCTGCAGAAAGTCTTACTGTTTCTATAGCTCGGCTAACTTCGATGCGAGAAAACATTAAAGGCTTTCCAACTTCATCAGTAATTGTTCTTGCTAAATCTTCTAAGTTTTCTTTCATTTTATCTGCAACATCTAAAAGCCAAGAACATCTTTGTGCAAGAGTAGACGCCTTTGCATCTGCTGTAGCTTCTTTAGCAATTTTTAATGCTTTAATAGTATCTTCTTTATCACATATAGGTGCAGATGAAACTACTTTGTCATCATAAGGAGAAAGTCTCTCACTTAAGTTTTCTTTTGTAGCTTCTGTACTTCCAAAAAATATTTTTGCTTGCAATATATCTTCCTTATATAAACTAATTGAAATTATACCTTTAATCATTTGGGTTTAACAGAAATTTTAGATTTATCTTCTATTATTTCAAAAAAACATTAAAGAAGTAAAATGAACTTATTTATCACAGATGGACAATTTGGTCAAAGACCTCCAGTTACTAAACCAAATCCTGAATTTTTACAAGAACTAGGCGAAGATGGTTTCAGAAAACTTGTAAGCGAACATTATGAACTTTTAAAAGATAGTGACATTAGTCATCTTTTTCCTGTAAATGATCCTCAAGAGTTTGCCGATGCAAAAAAGCATGCAGCAGATTTCATGATTCAAATTTGTGGAGGGCCTAGACACTTTGAAGCATCTCGTGGTGCTCCAAGAATGATTGGTAGACATGAACCTTTTGCAATTACAGAGGCTGCTAGAAAAAGATGGTTAGAATGTTACGCAATGCTTTTACCAAGTCTTTCTTCTAAAGTAAAAGATGAGAATATTCAATCTTTTTGGGATTATTTAAATATTTTTTCACAGTGGATGGTTAATACTCAAGGTTTCTCAACTAAGTAAAAGCCGATTTTTATTAGTTTTTGGATAATATATCTAACTTTTTGAATAAACTATTTTAGGAACACAAATGAATGCAGCCAAATATATTTGGATGAACGGAGAATTTAAGCCTTGGTTTGAAGCTCAAACTCATGTTTTATCACACACTTTACACTATGGAAATGGTGTTATTGAAGGAACAAAAGCATATAAGACAGAAAAAGGTTATGCTATTTTTCGTCTTAATGAACATACAACTAGACTCTTAGAATCTGCAAAGATGACTCTAATTGATATACCTTATACAGTTGATGAGCTTAACAAAGCACAGATTGAACTTTTACAAAAAAATGAATTTGAAGGCGATAATATTTATATTCGTCCTTTCTCATTTTTAGGTTATGGAGCTATGGGTGTTTATCATAAAGAAGCACCTGTAGAGACTGTTATTGCTGCATGGGAATGGGGTGCTTATCTTGGAGAAGAAGGACTTAAAAGCGGAATTCGTCTTAAAATTGCTTCTATGACAAGACCAGCAAACACTTCTAACATGGGTAAAGCAAAAGCTACTGCTAACTACTTAAATTCTCAAATGGCAAAATTTGAAGCAATAGAATGTGGTTATGATGAAGCTCTTTTACTTGATGACCAAGGATATGTTGCAGAAGCTAGTGGAGCATGTTTTTTCATGGTTTACAAAGGACAGTTAATTTCTCCTCCAAATGATAATTCTTTAGAATCAATTACTCAAAAAATGGTAGTTGAACTTGCAAATGACATGGGGCTAGAAGTAGTTCGTCGTCGCATAACTCGAGAAGAAGTTTATGTTGCAGATGAAGCATTCTTAACAGGAACAGCAGCAGAAATAACTCCAGTAAGAGAAGTAGATGCAAGAGTTATAGGCGAAGGTACACGTGGACCAATAACTGAGAAAATTCAAAGTACTTACTTTGATATTGTATTTGGACGAAATAAAAGATATGAGCACTATCTTACATATATAAATGAAGGAAAAAAATAATGAGTATTTATCAAATGGCAACAGATATGAACGATTACTTTAACAAAAAGAAAAAAACAGGTGGCAATGGTGGCGGTGGCTTTCCTAAAGGCCCTAAACCTCCAAACATTGACTTTAACTTTAAAGGTTCTGGTTTTATTTATTTTATAATAGGTTTAGTTGTACTTATGTTTTTGGCAAAACCATTTACAATTGTTGAAGAAGGTCAACGTGGTATCCTTTCTACAAATGGTAAGTATGAAGCAAACTCTTTACTTCCAGGTTTACACTTTATTATTCCTATCATTCAAAAAGTATATTTAGTTGATACAAAAGTACGTATTATTAACTATGCAGATAGAATTGAACGTTCAGCATCATCTGAAGATGGTCTTACTGTTAAACCTACTATTACTGTTCTTGATAAACGTGGTCTTCCTGTGGGAATTCAACTTACTGTTCAGTATCGTTTAAATGCTATCAATGCAGCTCAAACTGTCTCTAACTGGGGATTTACTTGGGAAGAAAAAATTATTAATCCTGTTGTTCGTGATGTTGTAAGAAATGTTGTTGGTAAGTATGATGCAGAAAGTCTTCCTACTAAACGTAATGAAATAGCAGATTTAATTGAAGTTGGAATTAATAAAAGTGTTGATGGACTTGCAAATACACCTGCAAACCTAGAATCTGTTCAACTAAGAGAAATTATACTTCCAGTAAAAGTTAAAGAACAAATTGAAAGAGTTCAATTAGCTAAACAACAAGTTGAACAAGCTCAACAAGAAGTTGAACGTGCAAAACAAGATGCTTTCAAACGTGAAGAGACTGAACGTGGTAAAGCAAATGCAATTAAAATTGAAGCTGAAGGTGCAGCATCTGCAATTACTATCAAGGCAAAAGCTCAAGCTGCTGCAAATAAAGTTATATCTGAATCACTTACAACAAAACTTATTCAACTAGAGCAAATAAAAATTCAAGGTAAATTCAACGATGCTCTTCGTGAAAACAAAGATGCAAAAATCTTCTTAACACCTGGTGGATCAACTCCAAATATCTGGGTTGATATGAAAGATAAACAACAGCGTACTACAGCTAGATAATGCTAGCAGTAGTAAATAAGGTTGATTGGCAGAAGTCTGAACTTCTTCCTGTTATTGTTCAAGAAGTAGGAACAAATGAAGTTCTTATGATGGCTTACATGAATAAAGAAGCTCTTGAGCTTTCTCTATCTACAAAAATAGCACACTACTTTTCACGTTCTAAACAGCGCATCTGGAAAAAGGGTGAAACTTCTGGACATACACAAGCTATATCTGAATTTTTATTAGACTGTGATAATGATACACTTCTTATAAAAGTAGAGCAAATTGGTGTTGCTTGTCATACTGGTAGAAAATCGTGTTTCTTTACAAATATTGAGACAGGAGATGCCGTATCAGAAGTGGAAGTAAATTCTGCTGCTATGTATGGTGTTATTGATGAACTTTATCACATTATCTTAGAACGAAAAAATGCCGACCCTGAAACATCTTGGACAGCAAAACTTTTTGCAAAAGGTGAAAATACTATTCTTAAAAAGATAGTTGAAGAAGCTGGTGAATTTTGTTTTGCAGTTAAAGATGATGATGAAGATGAAATTATTTATGAGGCTGCCGATATGGTTTATCATACAATGGTTGCACTTGGTCTTAAAAACATCTCTCCAGATAGAGTTAAACAAGAGTTAGCAAGACGTTTTGATATGAGTGGAATAGCAGAAAAAAATTCACGTAAAGATTAATTAAGCAGATGCAAAACTTTAAAATATTACTGCATAATTTTGTAAACTCTTTACATACTTATGATTATATTTTATTTTCTGCATCTGGTGTTGTTTTTATACTTCTTCTATTTTTAGCTATCTTACTTCGTGAAAAAACAAAAATATCATTACTTTTAGTTTTACTTTCATTTACAAGCTTAATTGCTGGACCAATTTTTGGATATCAATATATACATTCAAAACTATATGGATATACAATAACAAATATACAGGTTAAAGAACTAGAGTTTTCTGAGGCACTTGTGATAAAAGGTACACTTACAAATCATGGAACACAAACCTTTAGTAAGTGTAATATTAAAGCTATAACATATAAGGGTGCAAATAATTTTCTTGAGGAGATAGTTTATCCATTTAAGCCATTTAACAAGAAGTCGATTATTAAACAAGAGAGTCTAGATATAAATAAAAGTTTAGATTTCAAACTTATACTAGAGCCATTTACCTATTCGAAAGAATATAATGTTTCTATAAAGGCAGAGTGTTTATGAGTACTTACTTTACTATTTGGCATTGGGCTTCTATAATTGTTTTACTTTTACTACTTCTACTTCTTATTATTGCATCTGCAAAAGAAAAAAATCAAAAGACTATGATATCTATGATATTTTCTTCGTTTTTAGTCTTAGTTACAGTAGGTATCTTTCTAATA
>Ga0256826_1001286_pt1 | contig 15636 bp, 14 predicted proteins | sample CV79metaG_FD_185975 | JGI IMG/M metagenome (GOLD analysis project Ga0256826, IMG submission 185975) | Hydrothermal vent microbial communities from East Pacific Rise, Pacific Ocean - CV79 | ecosystem: Environmental > Aquatic > Marine > Hydrothermal vents | place: Pacific Ocean: East Pacific Rise...
TTTAGCAATAGAGGGGTTGATGGCATTTTTTATGGAGTCAACCTTTTTTGCTGTTATGTTTTTTGGATGGGATAAAGTTAGTAAACGAATGCACCTAACTTCAACATGGTTGGTTGCGATTGGTTCAAATCTCTCTGCTCTGTGGATTTTGGTTGCCAATGGATGGATGCAACATCCTGTTGGAATGCACTTTAATCCCGATACAGCACGTAATGAGATGGAGAATTTTTGGGCTGTTTTCTTTAATCCTAATGGTGTAAGTAAATTTTTACATACCGTTAGTAGTGGGTATGTTTTGGCATCTCTTTTTGTTATTGGAATTAGTGCTTGGTATCTTCTGAAAAAAAGAGATGTTCTTTTTGCAAAACGTAGCATTGTTGTTGCTTCCTCTTTTGGTCTTGTAACTTCTCTTTTTCTTTTAACTTCAGGGGATGAATCTGCTTTTCAAGTAGCACAAAATCAACCAATGAAACTTGCATCGATGGAGGGACTCTATGATGGTGAAAAACGAGCAGGAATTATTGCTATTGGATTACTTGATAGTGAGAAACAGTTGGGTGACAAGAGAGAACCATTCCATTTTAAGATAGAGATTCCTAATGCACTATCTTTTTTGGGTTATCACTCTTTTTCTGCTTTTGTTCCAGGTATTCATGATTTGTTATATGGAAATAGAGAGCAGAATATTGTGAGTGTTACTCAAAAAATGGAGTGGGGAAAATTGGCAGTTAAGGCACTAAGTGACTATAAGCATTTTAAGAGAGATGGTAAAAATAGAGAGGCTAAAGAGGCATTGGTTATTTTTGAAAAGTATCAACACTATATGGGTTATGGCTATTTAGAAAAACCTGAAGAGGCTGTACCAAATGTAGCAATGACATTTTATGCTTTTCATACAATGGTAGGTTTAGGAACATGGTTTTTGGCTCTTTTTGCACTCTCTTTATATTTTGTTACACGAAAGAATTTAGAGAATCATCGATGGCTTTTATATATGATGTTACTTACAATACCTTTAGGATATGTGGCTCAAGAGTCAGGTTGGATTGTAGCTGAAGTAGGGCGACAACCATGGGCAATTCAAGACCTTTTACCTGTAGGTATGGCAGCTTCAAATGTAGCTTCTACTTCGGTTATGGTTACATTTTGGCTTTTTGCAGTACTTTTTACTGGTTTATTGATTGCCGAAATAAAAATTATGTTAAAACAGATAAAAATTGGACCAGAGGGGGAGCATTAATATGTTTGAAGATATATCACTCTATAGTTTAGAGCTTTATTGGTGGTTTATAGTAAGTATTGTAGGGGCATTGTTTGTCTTTATGATGTTTGTGCAAGGGGGGCAGACGCTTCTTTATAATTTGGGAGAGAATGAAGATGAACGTGATTTAATTATTAACTCATTAGGTAGAAAATGGGAATTAACATTTACCTCGTTGGTTCTCTTCGGAGGAGTGTTATTTGCTGCTTTTCCTCTTTTTTATTCAGTAAGTTTTGGTGGAGCTTATTATGTTTGGATGGCAATACTTTTTTGTTTTATTGTTCAAGCTGTTTCGTATGAGTATAGAAAGAAACCTAATAATCTGTTTGGTATAAGATTTTATGAAAAGTTACTCTTTATTAATGGCTCTTTAGGTGTTTTTCTTTTAGGGGTTGCTTTGGCTACACTCTATAGTGGTGGAAATTTTGTAGTAGATGAGATGAACCTTTCTCATTGGACGATGGAGAGTTATGGCTTAGAAGCACTTTTAAGTACTTTTAATATTGCCTTTGGTTTGATGTTGGTTTTTCTTTCAAGAGTTCAAGGATTACTCTACTTTTATAATAACTTAGATAATGAAGTTATAGCCAAACGTATTTTAGTGCATCTTAAATCAAATATAACTCTATTTTTAATACTTTTTTTACTGGTTGTAGGAAGAATTTTATTACAAGATGTTTATGTTTATGATGCAGAGACAAAGGTTGTCTCTACTGTTTCAATGCAATTTTTAGAGAATCTTCTCTCTACGCCTCTATTGATTGGTTCATTTATTATTGGTATTTTATTGGTACTCTACTCTTTCTATACGGCTTATTTTAAATTTAATAAAAAAGCAATTTGGTTTTTGGGGATAGGAACAGTTTTGACAGTTACAGTTTTACTTTTTATTTTGGGTATTAATCATACGGTCTTTTATCCATCTTTGTCTGATATGCAGAGTTCTTTAACCATCGAGAACAGTTCAGGAAGTCACTATACTTTGGCTGTAATGTCTATAGTCTCTCTGCTTGTACCTATAGTCTTTGGCTATATTGTTATGGTTTGGCGTTCTATGGACAGAACAAAAATAACAATAGAAGAGGTCAAATCTGACCCACATCACTATTAGGAGATTATGATGGAATATTTAGGAGAAATGATTTGGTATCTCAGTTTACCTTTAACGGTTTGGTTATCTTTAAAATTTGTTGAGTATAACTTAAAAAAATTTAATGAATTAGAAGATTAATAGAGAGAAATCTCTATTAATCAAATGGAAGAAGTCCAAATTTTTTAATAAAAGCTTCATCTATATCAATAAGCCCTCTTTTTTGCAAATTATCAAGTGTCTCTTTTGTACAGAAGGTGTCTCCTGGCCATTCACGGTTAAACCCATCAACTTTTGATTTATTTGTTCCATCTACTGTTATAAATGGCTCTAGAATAATATCCCTTCCAGCATCAATATTATTAACAACACGCCAAAGAAGCATGTATGGCTCATCTATATCATTATTGGTTTTATCAACTATTATTAGCACTTTGATATGTGCTTTTAGCTCTTTTAGTTTTTCTATAGTGATTTTCATAGAGTCTGTTTTATTAACGGTAATCATACATATTGGATTTTTTGTATGGGTAAAGTACTGTTTTAGCTCTAAAATATTGTTATCTAAACTCTGCATTTTAGATAAGAGTTCACTATCTTTAATAGGCTCTTCAACACCATTTTCTACCTCTATGTCTGTGGCATCAATTCCAAGCTTTCCACCTACCAATGTTTCGTTGGCTGTGTGGTCAAGGGCATCTATAATTCCTTGTGTAATTAAAATTTTTGATGGGTCAAGACGATTTAAAATATACTCTGTAATGGCACTATCATCTTCTAATTCTGGTGCATCTTCATTAACAAAGATAGCATGTTTAACAAAACTCATCTGCCCCACACCCCAAAAAGCGTGCATAAATTGTTGTGCATGACCTTTGTATAGGGTTTTCATCTTTCCTAATATTAAGTTGTGGAAAACTCCATTTTCAGGCATATAGTAGTCAATGAGGTCAGGAGCCATTGGTTTTAACATTGGTAAGAATATTCTCTCTGTTGCCCAACCCATATATTTATCCTCTAGAGGGGGTTTCCCCACAACTGTGGCTTGAAATACAGGGGTTTTTTTCATGGTTATGGTCTCTATCTCCATAATTGGATAAGGCTCTTCTAGGGTGTAGTAACCTGTGTGGTCTCCAAATGGTCCCTCTATCTCCATTTTTGTTGGGTCAACAAAACCTTCTATAACAATATCAACATCTCTTGGAATATAAATATCATTGCTAATAGATTTAACCAGTTGAGCATTTTTACCACGAACAAAACCATAAAGGAGCATCTCAAACATACCATGAGGCATTGGTGCTTGTCCACACCAAATATAGAGAGGGTCACCACCAATTGCTACAGTTACAGGCATCTTTTTTCCTGCTTTTTGGTACTGGTCAAAGAAGTGTGACGCATCTTTATGAATTTGCCAGTGCATACCAAGATGGTTTTTATCATATTGTTGAAGTCGGTACATTCCAAGGTTCTGCATATTTCCATCAAGTGATTGTGTATAGACCTGACCCATAGTAATAAAAGGACCACCATCCTCTTCCCAAGTTTTTAAGATAGGTAGTTTGTCTAAATCTATATCTTTTTTTGCCACAATAACCTCTTGACACTCTCCTGTGGCTTTAAGACGTTTTGGAAAGACATTTTTAAGTGCAAAGAGTTCAGGAATCATCTTTAATTTTTCTATAAATCCTTTGGGTGGTTTGAGTTTCAGGAGTTTATCTATTCCCTCTGCAACTCTATCAGGATGTTTGGCAAATATTTTTTGGGTAAGTTCTTTATTGGCAAAAATATTCATAAGTACAGGCATATCATATTCAATATTTTTAGCTCTATTGATAGGTTTTGTAAATAGGATAGGGCGAGAGTCATTTTTTTTGACCTCTATGTAAGCAATATGGGGAATTTCTAACTCTACATCAAGTGGTTCATCTATAACCTTTAGGTTTCCATTCTCTTTTAACCACTCTACAACATCATTCATCTATAATACTCCCAATTTTTTGGAAGTATTATAGCTTAAAAGTTGTTAGTAAACTCTATTTTTGAATCTCTGCAACAACTGCACCTCTAAACTCTCCCAATTGGAAACCTGTTGCCATATCTTTTGGATAGGTTCTATCAATCATTTTAACAAGTTCTGGCGAGATATCATTTCTTGCACCATGACATAGAAGACAAGATGATTTTACTTTAAGAGGTTTATATACTCTATATTGAGTCGGTAGTTCTATAACTATTGGTTTAAAACTTTTTTTATTAACAAACTCATCCATAACCATTTTATCTGCTTTATCTGGTTTATTTTTTGGATTTCTGTATTTTAATGCTGTTCTTTTTAGTTCTGTTCCTGTAATCTGTTTGTTATAGTCACCAATCATCTTAGGGGCTAAAGAGCCACATGCACCCATTGCCGTTACATGGGTACTATCACTTTGAAGAAGCCCTTTTAGTGTAGGTTTCATTGAACCCATAAAGGCATCTATATGCATCATACCATCTTCTAAAACTTTTTTATTCTCAATAAATGTAACCATATTTTGAGCTTTTGTAGCCACTACTGGTGCAGGTTCTGGCATTCGAGCATCTAGAACTGCTACAGGTGTTGTTACTGCTTCTACTTTTTTCTCTACAGCTGTTTCAACTTTTGATTTTACCTCTTCTTGTTTAGGTTCTGTATTAGCACAAGCCATAAATAGCATAGGGATAAGTGCCAATGAGTAAATTTGTCTCTTCATAATATTGTTCTCCTGTATAATATAATAAGAAAGTATATCTACTTAGACAAAACCATTAGCTTAATTCTACTTTTTACTTTTACCCCAATTTTAATACGGTCTCGTTTCATCTTTTTATTAAGATGATAAATAATTTTTCCATTATTTACTTTGACTTTGTGCCATCCACCACTATTAGATACAAAAACTTCAGCATTTTTTACACTTTTATCATCTAATACTATCTCTACGGTTCTAACAATTTTATCTTTTGGGTAATGTGTTGGACTTTTAAAATGAACACCACAAAGTTCTTTAAAGTATAAATATAATTTAAAATCTTTAGCATTGCTTCCTACAACAGCAGAGCGATCAATATCGTTTACATCGGAACAAGTACCATTTACTGCACCTATATTTTGGTTGAAAACAGCTTGAAACTTATATTTATCTAAAATCTTTTCAACTCTACTGTCATATTCACCATATGGATAAACAAAGAGTTTTGGCTCATAATTTAAATATTTTTTCATTAAAGCCAAGCCTTTATCCATATCTTTTTGAATTGCTTCATTGCTCATGCGTCCAAAATGACCATGTCCATAAGAGTGGAACTCAACAGAACCATATTTAGCAATAGTTTTAAGCTGTTTCCACGAAACATAATCTTTATATTTCTCTTCAGTATATTTTACTGCAATAAAAAGTGTAAATGGATAACCATACTCTTTAAAAACTGATAAACCATGGGTATAAAAGCTTTTAAAACCATCATCTATAGAGAAAGCAACCCATTTATCAGGAACTTTTTCATTGGCATTTACTTTTTTGATTATATCTATAAGGGGAACAACTTTATAGTTATGTTTTTTAAGATAGTTGAACTCTTTTCTTAATTCATGTGTTGAGATATTGGTAGTAGGGTATCGATTGTCATCAAAACGGTGATAGACAAAAATATGTCCATCAGCTAAGAGAGAGTAAGGAGCTAAAATTAGAAATAGAAGAATTACTTTTAACATCTTTTTCTCTTAATCCATCTGTTTTCTAAGAAAAGTAGGCGTATCTAGATAATCTTCATTATCATACCCTCCTACAACTTTTGCACTGCTACTGTTTAAGAGAGTTCGTTGAACAGGTCTTCTTAATGTTGGAGTTACTGGCTCAGCCCGTTTATTCTCTTTTACTTCAGGTTTTGCAGGTACTTCTATATCTGAAGGGTCTTCAAATCCTGTTGCAATAATGGTTAATTTTACTTCATCTAATGGAATATCTTCTGAAGTTGTTGTACCAAAAATGATACTTGCATCTTCATCAGCATTCTCTTCTACAATATCCATCGCTTCAGCAATTTCTGTTAATGGATAGTCTGGGTGAATATGGAAATGAACCAAGATACCCATTGCTCCATCAATTGATAAGTTATCAAGAAGAGGAGATTCAATAGCTGTTTTGGCTGCATCATAAGCAGCTGAATTACCTTGTGATTCACCAACACCCATTAGTGCTAATCCTCTGTGACTCATAACTGTTTTAACATCGGCAAAGTCTAGGTTAATATCATTTGCTCCATGAGATAAAATAACATTGGAAATTCCACCAACAGCTTGTGAAAGAACAGAGTCAACAAGTCTAAAGCTCTCTCTCATTCCTAGATTTTTCTCTACTATAGAGAGAAGTCTCTCATTTGGAACAACAATAATAGAGTCACTCTCTAGTTTAAGTAATTCTAATCCCTCTTTTGCTAAACGTTTTCTTTTTCTACCTTCAAAGGCAAAAGGGCTAGTAACAATAGCAACTGTTAATGCACCTATCTCTTTGGCTGCTTGTGCAATTACAGGTGCTGCACCTGTACCTGTTCCTCCACCTAGACCAGCAGATATAAATACAAGGTCTGCTCCATCTAGCATGGTTTTAACTGTATCAAAGCTCTCTAATGCAGCTTCTCTACCTACTTCTGGTTTCATTCCAGCACCAAGTCCTTTGGTGACTTCGATTCCAAGTTGCATCTTATATGGAGAGATAGAGGCATCAAGTGCTTGTGCATCTGTGTTGGCAACGATTAGGTCAATTCCTGAAATTCCCTCTCGTATCATGTGGTTAATCATGTTACCACCACCACCTCCAACACCGATTGCTTTGATTTTTGCTCCATTTACTCCAGCAGATGATTCTGTTATATTAAATTCTTCCATTTCTTCTTCCTCCTTCTACTTCTTAAAATATTTTTGATGCCCACTGCATGAAGTTTTGCAAAGGGTTATTAGGGTCTTTTTTAGGTTCTTGACTTAAATCTTTAAATAGATCATTACTACTCTCTTTTTTATCAGAAAAAGATGGTGTAGATACTGATATTTTTGGTTTTGAGATATTTGTCATTGTAATATCTTGTAGTGATTCTGTTGCTTGATAATCTTTAGAATGAAGCATATTTTTACTGCCTTCTAATTCATATTCTGTATGTTGACCTGTCTCATGAAATATTAATCCAATTGCTGTTGAAAACTCTGAAGAGTTTAAATTTTCTGAAACTGTAGAGACATTTTCAGGATGACCAACTCTTACAGGGATATTTGGCATAAGTGCTTGTGCCAACTCTCTTGTTCCTTCGATTTTTGTCATACCACCAGTTAAAACAATTCCTGCACCCAACTGGTCAACCAAACCACTTCGGTCTAGAGAGTTGGCTAAAAGGCTAAGGGTCTCTTCCATTCGAGAGTAGATAATATTATGTACAATGTCTAAAGATACAGTATTTAAATTTCTTTCATCTCCAATAATAGGGAGGTCAACCTCTCCATTATTATTATTGAGTAGGCTACCACGTGTAATTTTAAGGTATTCAGCTGAATCTACAGGTGTATGTAGTGCAATTGATAAATCGTTGGTTATATGGTCTGAACCTACCGATAAAAAATCATTATATTGAATAGAATTTCCTGCATGAACAATAAGATTTGATGTCTGTCCACCTAAATCCATAACAGCCACACCTCTTGCTTTATCATTTGCTGAAATAACTGCCAATGCAGAAGCATATCCACTTAAAACAACTTTATCTATCTCAATTCCTGAAGCATTTACTGCTTTTTTTAAATTTCCAACATTCGATCGTGCTGTCATTATAATATGTGTATCTACTTCCATTCGACTGGCATTCATACCATTAGGGTCTTCGATAAAGTCTTGTTCATCAATTTTAAATTTATATGGAAGTACATGGAGTACTTCAAACTCATTGGGGATATTTGCATTATAAAGAGCCGTTTGCATAACACGATTAATCTCTGTTAATGAAATTTCTTGATTTGGAATATTGACAACACCTGTTGAGTTAATACTTTTTGTATAATTTCCAGAGATTGAAATAGTGGCTCTCGTTAAGTTAATACCTGCGACACGCTTTGCATCATCAACGGCTGTTTTAATAGCCTTTGATGCCAATTCTATATTGGTAATAGTACCCTTTTTTATACCTTGGGATTTTGTAATGCCATGTCCACTAATTTCAATAGAACCATTTTTGGTTTTACCAATAATAGCACATATTTTAGTCGAACCAATATCTATGGCTAGGATAGGGTTATTCAATTTGCAATCCTTGATACTGTTTTTTAAGTTAAAAAATTATTTGTAAAATTCAGTAGGATACATTTTGTCTAATTTCTTAATTAGGCTTGTCTGAAAACTTTGCTCTTTAACTTGGTCAGTATTTTTATAGAGCTCTTCGGTATTATTATTTTCAAGCGTAATAAGTTTCTGTTCAACAATTTTGTAAACTATTACTTTACTTCCTATAGGTATGATACCTTTTTCTTGCTCAGAAGTAAAGAGTTTTGATATGAAATTAACTGTTTCCTGTTTATTTAGACCGATATTTTGTGTTTCTGCGTTACTCAATGTGATAAAGGTTGACACATTTATTTCATCGTTGTCAACAGTTGACAATTTCTTTTCAGCCAGTAGAGAAAGGGCTTCTTTATTGGCTTCTTCTTTATATATAGGGGTAATCTCTGCTTTAACCTGCTCGAATGTTTTTGTAATAGGTTCGATAACAGCAACAATTTTGACTGAAGCATATTGATTTTCAACTGCTTTAGGTTTAATGAACTCATTGATTTTATGAGTATCAATCTCTGCCCATAGTTCTGGAGAGAGTTTAGGGTCATTAATGCTCAAGGTTAAGGTCTCACTCTTTTGAGTTTTTCCTTTTTGGAATTCTAAATATCTTTTATAGGCAGGTTTATGTGCTTTTTTAACTTTTAAATCATTAATTAAAGACTCTTTAACTTCTGTTAATAATAAAATTTTTCCATTTTCATCAGTGTAATTGAATTTATTATCATTGTAAAAATCTGTAATCTCTTTTTCAGTTACTTCTATACCCTTTGTTCCTGTCCATTGAATATCTAGGGTATATTTTTTTGCTGTCTTATATTGCTCTTTTCTTGTTTCCCAAAACTCTTTTAATTTTTTTTCATCTACGGTAACATTTACATCTTTGTCTGTGATAATAGAATATTTTAGTTTATCTCCTACCTCAAAAGCTATTTGAAATGCTTTATATTCATTCTCTAATCCTTTTGCATTTAAAATATTTAAAGTTTTTTCAATAATAAGTTGATCTTTAAAACTCTCTTCAAATGTATCTTGTTGAAAAGGTCTATTTTGGATGAATGTATCATAAATTTTTCTATCAAAAACACCATTTGTTTGAAATGATGGAATCTCTGATAATTTTTTTCCTGCCTCTTCTTCTGTTACAATAATTCCAAAATCTTTTGCTAAATTAAGAATTTTTGCTTGTGTTGCCATGTTGTTTAGAACTTGTTGCTCTAATCCCATCTGTTTTGCTTGGTTTTTATCAAATTTACCTTGCATCATTTGGTTATAACGGTCAAAAAGATTATTATATTCCATTGCAAAGCGATCACGTTTAAGTTCAATTTCTCCTACTTTTCCTATACTATTACTTTTAATCCCAAACGAAAAACCAGCCGTTGCTCCTGTAAATATGAACGAGATGGTTGCTATCCATATCGTGATGATTAAAAATTTGTTGTTCTTTTGCATCCAACTTATCATTCTGTTATTACCTTAATATAAAATTTGCCTAATTTTAGTCTACTTGTTATTAATTATTAATGAAAAAATTACATTATTAATAGTATATTCCCTTTAAAAAGAGAAGGTGAATAATGAATAGTAAAAATTCGCAAATAGTAACAGACGATTTAGAGCATATTTGGCATCCTTGTACACAGATGAAAGATCATGAAACTTTACCCCTTATTCCAATTAGTCGAGGAGAGGGGGTTTATCTTTATGATTTTGATAATAAATCTTATATTGATGCTATCTCTTCTTGGTGGGTAAATATTTTTGGACATGCAAACAAGCATATTTCTGCCAGAGTAAAAGAGCAACTAGACACCTTGGAACATGTACTTTTAGCAGGATTTACACATAAACCAGCCGTTGATTTGGCTAAAAAGCTTGTAGAGATTACACCAAAAGGTTTAGAGAAAGTCTTTTTTGCAGATAATGGCTCATCTGCTGTAGAGGTTGCCTTGAAAATGAGCTTTCATTATCATAAAAATCGTGGAGAGAATCGTTCTCTGTTCTTATCTTTGAGTAACTCTTATCATGGGGAAACCATTGGTGCATTAAGTGTAGGAGATGTCGAATTATATAAAGAGACTTATGCTCCACTATTAATATCTTGTATTCAGACACCTGTGCCAAAAAATCAAACTGTAGAGAGTGCAGATGAGGCGATTGTAGAATTAAAGAAGATTTTAGAAGCACGTGGAGCAGAGATTTCAGCTCTTATAATTGAGCCATTGGTTCAAGGTGCAGGAAGTATGCACATGTATCATCCTCTTTATATTACTAAAGCTAAAAAGTTATGTGAAGCGTATGGTGTACATCTTATTGCAGATGAAATTATGACAGGTTTTGGGAGAACAGGTACACTTTTTGGCTGTGAACAAGCAGGAGTTACACCAGATTTTATGACGCTATCTAAGGGCTTAACAGGTGGTTATTTACCCTTAGCTGTAGTTATGACAACCAATGAAATTTATTCAGCTTTCTATTGTGATTATAATGAACATAAAGCTTTTTTACACTCTCACTCTTATACTGGTAACCCTTTGGCATGTAGTTCTGCTTTAGCCACATTAGAGCTATTTAAAGCCACTGATGTAATAGGAGAAAATAGAAAAAAATCAGAATATATTTTAAAAAAATTAGAGAAATTTAAAAATTTAGAAAATGTAAAAGAGGTACGCCAAACAGGTATGATTTCAGCTATTGAATTAAAAGGATATACAGCTGAAGAGCGTATAGGTTTAAAAGTTTATCAGTACGGACTGGATAATGGTGTACTCCTTAGACCACTGGGACATATTGTCTATTTTATGCCACCATATATTATAACTTACGAGCAGATAGATAAAATGATGGATACTGCTTATGAGGCGATAGTAGCATTATAAAGAAAATTTTCGATAAAATACATCCAAATTAATACAGAAGGTAATAAATATGAAAGTAGTTGTAATACAAGGACCAAACCTAAATATGTTGGGTGTAAGAGAACAGAACATTTATGGACCAATGAAATTGGATGATATTCATGCTCAGATGCAAGCATTTGCAGAGCAAAATGGGGTAGAGATTGAGTTTTTTCAGAGTAATTTAGAGGGCGAGATTGTTGATAGACTTCAGGAGTGTTTGGGCGATGCAGATGGAATTATTATTAATCCTGCTGCTTATACTCACACATCTATTGCAATTCGTGATGCAATATCTGCTATTCAGATTCCTACGGTAGAGGTTCATCTTTCTAATATTCATCAACGAGAAGAGTTTAGACATACTTCTCTTACAGCTCCTGTTTGTGCAGGTCAAATTGTTGGTTTTGGTCCATTTGGTTACCATTTGGCAATGTTGTCGGTTATTCAAATCATGAATGAAGTTCATGCACTAAGAGAAGCAAAACAGGGTCAAGAGGCTCACGAAGCATTACAAGCAAACTAATAAAAGAATAAAATCTCCAGTTCTCACTTTTAATGTGGGAACTATATAAAATACAAGGTAAAAATCCCATGAATTATATTGTTAAAGATGAAAATGCTATCTACTATGAGTGTGGATATAGCTCGGATAATGCACTTTTTTTAAAGCTTGGAAGTGAAGCTTTTTTTATTACAGATTCACGTTATGCTATTGAAGCCCAAGAGCTTGTGCAGGGTGCAACAGTGATAATTGATGGTGATTTATATAAACAGGCTAATGAGCTTATTAAAAAATCACAAATTAAAAAGTTAACTTTTGACCCAAAAGAGTGGAGTCTCTTTCATTTTTCACTTTTAAGTAATGGTCTTAAAATAAAGTTTAAGAAAGCTCCCGATTTTTCTCATCACAAACGTGTTATAAAAAGTTCTGAAGAGATTCTACTTTTAAAACGGGCTGTAGAGCTTGGAGCAGAGGCTTTTGATGATTTTGCAGAATCTATAAAAAATAGTGGTTTCAAAGAAGATGAACATCGGCTAACCTTTATGGCAAAAGAGGCTTTAAGTGGAGGGGGAAAATATGAATTATCTTTTGATCCTATTGTGGCTGTAGATGAAAATGCTTCTAAGCCACATGCTCTTCCGACAGATAAGAAGTTAAAGAAAAATAATCTACTTTTGGTTGATGCAGGATTAAAATATAAAAGATACTGTTCTGATAGAACTCGTACAGTATCAGCAACCAAAGATTTTGAGTTTAAATATGAGCAGAAGTTTAAGAGTAAAAAGATACAAAAGGCTTATGATTTGGTTTTAAAAGCTCATGATAATGCAATTTCAAAGGCTCGTTCTGGAATGAAGGCTAAAAAGATAGATGCTTTGACCCGTAATATTATAGAAAAGGGTGGAATGGGAGAGTTTTATATTCACTCTACAGGTCATGGAGTTGGATTGGATATTCATGAGATGCCATATATCTCTGGTCGGTCAGATATGAGAGTAGAGGATGGGATGGTCTATACTATAGAGCCTGGAATCTATATTCCTGATGAGTTTGGGATTAGAATAGAGGATATGGTGGTTATGAAAGAGGGGAGAGTAGAGGTTTTATGAGAAAGAAATTAGATAAAAATAATACTCTTTTTTTTCAAAGAAACTACCCATATTTGTCTAAAAATAAATCAACCAAGCCCTATCAAGCAGTTTTAGGGATTGGTGGGAATATGGGGGATGTTAGAAGACGTTTTAATCATCTCTTTTATCATCTTAAAAAGTCATCTTTTGTTGATATTATAGAGACATCTCCAATTTTAAAAAACCCACCATTTGGTTATTTGGAACAGAAAGATTTTTATAATTCATTAATAATTGTGAAAAGTTGTTTAACTCCTAAAGCTCTTTTACGCTATATTCTACAAGTTGAAAAAAAATTTGGACGAAAACGCTCTTTTCCTGATGCTCCACGTACTTTAGACATTGATATAATCTTTTATGAAAATAGAGTAGTAAATAGTAAAGCGTTAACTCTCCCTCATCATGGATGGAGAGATAGAACTTCGGTTATTATTCCACTAACACATTTAAAAACTAAAATTTGAGAGAGCGTATGTCCAGTAGTAATGATGAAAAAATTGTAACAGTTGAAGAGGTTAAGTCTTTGCGTGAAGAGATCTCTTTAATGTATGACTCTTTGGCACATAATGTTATGGTACATGCTCCTTTGGTAGAAAAAGTAGCAAATATTTTTATAGATAAGGGCGTTGATAGACATTGGGTTGAGAAGCTTTTAGCACCACTTGTAGGTTCAAGTCTTGAAGATGATGAGGTTATGCTTATTGCTTATGTATTGGAAGCATTAGATATGCTTTTAGATATAGAAGAGGAAGATTTAAGTTGTAATAAAAGAGTAAAACTTGTTGTTGGTGCAACAGGTATTGGTAAGACTTCGTTGATTGGAAAACTGGCTGGACGTTATAAATATTTAATTCAAAAAGAGTTTACTATCGCCTTTATTAATTATGATGAGCATAAGGTTGGAGCAGTTGAACAGTTAAGACATTATGCTGACGCAATGGAGATTCCTTTGATTAAATTGGAGGATTTGCTTGATAAGAGTTATGATATTGTTTTTATTGATACGGCAGGAAATATGGGTGAGGAGTCTCAAAAATTACAATCAATAATAGAAATTTTAGAGAGCCGTATGGGTTATGACGTTCAAATTTCTTTGGTACTCTCTGCTACATCAAAAAAGATAGATTTAGAAAAAATATTTAAATCTTTTATTGGTTTAAAGATTCAAAACTTTATTTTTACAAAAATAGATGAAACTTCTGATTTATCAGATATGATAAATTTTTTAATAAAAAAGAAAATTCCTCTATCTTATCTCTCTATAGGTCAAGAGATACCAGAGGATTTAATTGTGGCATCTAAAGAGTATATATTAAATAAGTTTATGCAAAAATAGGAAAAAATATGGAAAAAAAGAGAAAAGTTTTAGTGGGAATGAGTGGAGGAGTTGACTCTACTGTAACAGCAATATTGTTACAGAAAGAGGGCTATGAAGTAATAGGTGTTTATATGAAGCTTCATGAAAAAGAGGGGTATCATGAGAGCAATTTCAGTAAAGTTCAAAGAGTAGCAGAGCATTTGGATATAGAGATTCATTTTTATGATTTATCTGCTGATTTTAAAGATGAGGTTTATGATTATTTTGTTGAAACCTATAAAGCTGGATTAACACCAAATCCTTGTGTAATGTGTAATAGAACCATTAAGTTTGGAAAAATGGTAGAGTTTGCAGATAGATTAGGAATTGAAAAGGTAGCAACAGGACACTATCTTAATTGTGATGGAGAATTTTTCTCTACAGCCAAGGATGATTCTAAAGATCAAAGTTATTTTGTAGCACAAGTTAGAAAAGAGGTACTCCCTCGACTGCTTTTCCCTCTGGGGTCATGGGTCAAAGATGATGTTAAAGCTTATGCAAGTAAGATTCCTCCTCTCCAAGATTTTGCCACACAAAAAGAGAGTTCTGAAATATGTTTTGTAGAGAACGATTATACAGAGATTTTAGAGCGACACATGGATATTGATTTAGAGGGAGAGACTATTTATCGTGATGGTACAGTTGTTGGTAAACATAAGGGTTATATGCACTATACTATTGGAAAACGACGAGGATTTACTGTAAATGGTGCGCATGATCCTCATTTTGTCTTATCTATTAATCCAGAAGATAATCAGATAGTTGTGGGGAAAAGAGATGAGTTAGAAGCCCATAGATTTAATCTGAAAAAGATAAATCTCTTTAAAGATTTAGATGGTGATAATATTGATGTGAAAGTACGTTATAGAACAAAAGCTATTCCTTGTAATGTAATATTAGAACCTAATAAAGAGAGAGGAAGTGTAGAACTCTCTCAACCTGTATTTGGTTTGGCTTATGGTCAAGTAGCTGTTTTTTATGAGGGCAACAGGGTTATTGGTTCAGGGATTATCTGTTAAAAAATTCTTTAACCTGTCGTCCAGTTTTGATTCATATTCATG
>Ga0256826_1001287_pt1 | contig 15633 bp, 13 predicted proteins | sample CV79metaG_FD_185975 | JGI IMG/M metagenome (GOLD analysis project Ga0256826, IMG submission 185975) | Hydrothermal vent microbial communities from East Pacific Rise, Pacific Ocean - CV79 | ecosystem: Environmental > Aquatic > Marine > Hydrothermal vents | place: Pacific Ocean: East Pacific Rise...
TTTACAACTTTGATGGGTTTGACTCTGTACTCATCGTTGAGTGTGAGTAAGATAGATGGAACGATGGTGATACTAAGTAAAAAGGCGATAATTGCACCAGAGGTAACAGCGATACCAAGAGTAGAGATAGGCTCAATAGCACTTAGACCTAAAGATGCAAAACCGATAGCAGTTGTCAATGAAGTAAGACCAATAGGCACTATGTTAGAGTTGAGTGCTTCTCTTACAGCCTCTTTGTTTGTGAGATTTTTACCTCTGTAGTAAATCCAAGCGATGTAGAGGTGCATAGCATCAGCGATAGCAATAGCTGTGATAAAAGAGGGTGTATTTACTGTAAAGTTGTTAAGTTTGTAGCCTAGAAGTATCTGAATACTAAGGACGATAAGAAAGCTAAATACAATGACAATAGAGGGAACAAGTATACCTACTAAACTTCTAAAGATTAAAAATAAAAAAGAGACTACAACTACAACTGCTAAGGGCATCAAAACCATAGCATCGCTTTGGGAGATAGTAACAAGGGAAGCGGTAATCGCAGGCGCACCTGTGACATAAAACTTATAAGAAGTTTCAGACTCTTTGGCTTGAAGAATCTTTTTTATCTCTTGCATAACATAGATGTTTACCTCTTCATCTGCTCCTGTTGTGTTGGAGAGTCGTACTCCAAACATAGTAGTTTTTGCATCCTTAGATATAAGCTGATGAAGAATGAGGGAGTCTTGTGTAGCGATAGATTTTTTGAGTGTTAAGTTATGAGTATCATATAAAAAGTTCTCAACGATGATGTCATCTTCCTCAGAACTAATGTGCTGATAGTTACTAAGGCTATCGACTCTGCTAACACCATCTATAAGTTCAAACCTTTGTGTTAAGTCGAGTATGGTCTTGACTGCCTTTGGAGTAAAAATCCCTTTTTCATCTCTAAACGCTACTACAAATGTATCGTCACCACTAAAAGTACTTCTAAAAACATCATACTCTTTGATGATTTTAGACTCTTTGTCAAACCAAACTCTGTAACTTCCTTCAAACGCTAAATCTTTTAAAGAGATAGAGAGAAGTGCTGTAAAGATAGTAAGCAAAATGATGATTTTGTACTTATGTTTGTCTAAAAAGTCTGTGTAGTTTTGCATAAAATCCCTATATCACGATAAAGTTAACAATGTTAACATAAGAGAACTTAAAAGTAAACAATGATTACATTGTAGTTTATGATAAAATACTCTTATGATTAAAAAAGAGTATCACCACGGAAATCTAAAAGAGGAATTTTTACGAATTGCTTTTGACTTTATAGTTGAAAATGATATAGAAAAATTGACTCTCAAGGTACTATCCGATGCAACAGGAACTTCTCGTTCTGCAATTTATAAACACTTTAAATCTCGTGATGCATTAGTTGAACAGATGATAGAGATGGGTTTTGATAAGTTTGATAAAGTAACATCACCTATCTTACTAGATGAGACGATGCCTTTAGTGGATAGATTTTATAGAAGTGGAAAGGTTTATATAGGGTTTGCCAAAGAGAACCCAAACCTCTATAGACTACTTTTTGGTAAAAAATATGCACACATCAGAGAAGAGATGATGAGTATAAAAGATGAAGATTGTAGTGGTTTTTCAGCTCTTAAGATAGCTATACAAGAGGGGCAAGAGACAGGTGCTTTTAAAAAAGATAGTGCCTATAAACAGACTATCATCATCTGGTCTTCACTTCATGGTCTCTCATCTCTCATCATTGATGGTTTTATGGATGTTGATGAGCTTTTAGAGGAGATATATGAGGGGCTTTTTGAGACACTTTTAGCAGGAGTCATCGCTAACAAAGTAAAACTTCTCTCTTAAATAAGCTGGCGTTTGACAAACTCTCTGTAGTGACCCTCTTCATTTTCTAACTCTTCGTGAGTTCCATTTTGCACTATTTTCCCCTCTTCTAGTACATAGATAGTATCTGCATTTTTAACAGTTGAGAGTCTATGTGCGATGGTAATGACAGTTTTATCTTTTAAAATATCTTCTAGCTGTGCTTGAAGTGTCGCTTCTGTGTGAACATCAAGAGCCGATGTTGACTCATCAAAGATGATGACACTAGGGTCGGCTATAATCATACGTGCAATGCTTAAACGCTGACGTTGACCACCTGACAATCTAATACCGTGATGCCCTACAATAGTCTCTAGTCCCTCTTCCATACCCTCTAGCATATCTTTGAGTTGAGCGATTTGGAGTGCTTTGAAAATCGCTTCATCACTTACATCGCTATTTCCCATCGTAATGTTAAAACGAAGAGAGGCATTAAAGAGTATAGGCATTTGTAAAACAAGAAATATTTTTTCTCTTAGAGATGTTTTGTTGAGTTCTTGAATCTCAATATCATTATAGTAGATAGAACCATCACACTTCTCATAAAACCCTGAAATGATTTGTGCTAATGTTGTTTTACCACTTCCACTTGCCCCGATAAGAGCTATCTTAGAGCCTGAAATAATCTTCAGTGAGATATCTTTTAGTATATCTTTTCGTTTAGTGTAGGAAAAGTTGACATTTTTCAGCTCTAAACTTACATCTTTGGCGTTTAAAAACTTCTCTCCACTACTCTCTGTCTTTAGGCTTAAAACCTTATTGAGTCGCTCTATGGCAGCCATCGCAGAGGAGTATGAATACTGAAAAGAGAGCATATCTTGAACAGGAGTCATGATGAACCAGATGTAGCCAAACATAGCAAACATCATCCCGATGCTGAGGTCACTATAGGCAACAAGGAGAAGACCAGAGGCTCTTATGAACTCAAACATAACTAAAAAGATAGTGTAAGAGAGTTTCTCATAAGCCATATTTTTAAAGCCATACTCATTAGAAGTTTTTTCAATATCTTTTGCGAGTTTTGTGGCGTTTGAAAAAAAGTATTGCTCTTGGTTAGATGCTTTTATCTGTCCAAAAAGTTCTAGCGTTTCACCGATATTTTCTTGAAAAGAGGATATAGAAGCATTCTCATCAGCCTTAAGTTTTCCTACTATTTTTGACATCTTTTTACTTAAAAGCATGATGATAGGTTGGATAACTAAAATCAAAATTCCTAAAATAGGGTTTATACTTATCATCACCACTCCAACAGCTAGAAGTGTTAAGATAGAAGAGACAAGTTTACTAACAGCCGTGATTATAAAAGCATCAAGTGTATTTACATCTGTAACAAGGTTTGCCGTGATAGCACCACTTCCTAATGTTTCATACTCATTCATAGAAGCATTACGAAGATGGTTAATGACTCTTTTTCTGATGATAAAAGTTACATATTTTGAGATTTTTGTGAAAACTTTTGTCGTGATGACTGTTAAAAAGTAGTAAGAAAAACGTAAAAATACAACACCGAGAGTAACGATGAGTATGTAGTTAAACGCCGAAGTGTTTCCAAGAAAAGCATTTATACTCTCAACAAAAACGCCAGGTTTATCTAGAAGAACTTCATCCACCATAACGGGAAGCATAAGAGGAATAGGAACACTAAGAAGTATAGCAAGAAGAGTGATAATCTGCCCATAGATAAGGGCAGGTTTTTTCTCTAAGATGAGAGAGAAAATAGTTTTTATTGTTATGATGTAGACAACCCTTAAGAGTTAGCTGTGATGGCGTTTGCTATGCGAAGTAGAGTCTCTTCTTTGCCTATAACTGCCATGAGTACATCTATGTTTGGTCCACCCATTTTGCCAAGTAGTGCAACGCGAAGAGGCATACCTATTTTTCCAAAACCAATCTCCATCTCATTTACAACTTCTTCCATAAGTGCATGGTACTCAGTTGGAAGATGTGGTTCACTTGCTGTAAGTTTTGCACCAAAAGCATTAAGTATAGGAATAGGCTCACCCTTAAAGGCTTTTTTAACAGCTTTTTCATCGTAAGAAGTTGGTGTTATAACTATCTCATTTACAAGCTCAGCTAACTCTTTTAGCGTTTTTGCACGCTCTTTAAGAGCATCTAAAAGTATCTCTTTTTTGTCATGAGAAGTAAGTACAATGCCATAATCAACAAGAAGTTCAACTAACTCTGTATTTGGAGTGTTTTTAATGTAGTGAGAGTTTAACCAGTCAAGCTTTTCAGTGTTGTAAATACTTGCAGATTTGTTGATATCTTTAGGGTTGAAAAGTTCTATCATCTCATCCATAGAAAATATCTCTTGATCTCCATGAGACCATCCTAAACGTACAAGAAAGTTTAACAGTGCTTGTGGTTTATAACCCATCTCTTTATATGCCATAACATCAGTTGCACCATCACGTTTAGAGAGTTTTTTACCCTTAGAGTTATGAATCATTGGTACATGATAAAACGCTGGGATATCAAAGCCAAGTGCTTCATAAACTACTATCTGTTTTGGTGTGTTAGAGAGGTGGTCATCTCCACGGATAACCTCGTTTATACCCATAAGGTAGTCATCTATCGCCACAACAAAGTTATAAGTTGGTGCACCATCAGCTCTTGCTATTACAAAGTCATCTAAGATATCTTCAGCTTGAAATGAGATAGTCCCTTTAACACCATCTTTTACTAAAATCTCACCAGTTTTAGGAGATTTTATACGTATAACTGGCTCTACACCTTCAGGAGGAGTTCCTGTAAAGTCACGGTAACGACCATCGTACATAGTACGCTCTTTGTTAGCCATCTGTGTTTCACGAAGCTCTGTAAGTTCTTCTTTTGACATATAACACTTATATGCTTTGCCCTCATCAAGAAGTTGTTTGATGTACTTTGCATAAATCTCATCACGTTGGCTCTGGTAAGTTATTTCACCATCTGCCTCAAGTCCTAACCACTCAAATGCTTTTAAAATAGCCTGAGTTGCTTCCTCTGAATTACGAGCTTTATCAGTATCTTCTATGCGAAGAACAAATTTTCCACCGCGGTTTTTAGCCCAAAGGTAAGAGAAAAGAGCAGTACGAAGACCACCGATGTGAAGGTATCCAGTAGGAGAAGGAGCGAAACGAGTAACAACCATGTAAAAGCCTTTATATATTAATGATGTAATTTTATCTAAAAATGCTTAACATAGAGATAATTCTTAGTACATAGATAATATTATTTGTAGTTAAATTATAATAATATTAAGAATTATGTAGATATAATTGTGTAGATAAAATATAAGGATATATAATGAAAAAAAGTATAGTATCAATCTCAGCAGCAGCTTTAATTGCAGCAACATTAGTAGGATGTGGTGGTGAAACACCAGCACCAGCTGCACCAGCAGTAGCAACATTTGGATGTAAACAAGAAAATGTATTAGCTCCTAAATGGACTTGTATTCCTAAGATCGAAGGTGCATACGCAGGTGTTGGTATCGCTGAAAAAAGTGGTGCTGGTATGGCTCACATGCGTAAAGTAGCTATGATGAATGGTCGTTCTGATCTTGCTCAACAAATCAAAGTTGAAGTAAAATCAAGAATGAAAGGTTTTACTCAAACAACTGGTGCAGCTGATAGTGAAACTGTAGATAAAATGACTCAGTCAGTTGATGATCAAATGGCAAAAGTAAGTCTTGCACGCTCAAAAGCAGTTGACTTCTGGGCAGCTCCTTCTGGTAATATCTACCTTTTAGTAACAGTTCCTGAAGACTATATCAATGAAAAAGTTAAAGAAACTGCAAAAACAAGTCTTAAAAATGACAATGCTCTATGGCAACAGTTCCAAGCATCAAAAGCTTTTGATGCTATGGACGCAGCACTAGATAAATAAATGAAAAAAGTACAACTTCTTCTAGTTGTACTATTTCTATCTTTTTCAGCATGTACTTCCTCTTCACCCGCACCACGAAATCCTAATGTAATGCCTGCTTGGGTAATTACTCCAAGTATAAATGGAAACCGTGGGGCTGTTGGTGTTGCTGGTAGAACTTATGACCAATCTATCTCTAGCCAGAGAAAACTTGCAATAAAACGTGCTTTAGATGAACTCTCTCTCCAAACAAAAGTAAGAGTAAAACTAAATATGACAAAAGAAGAAGTAGTCACAAATAACAGTGCATCACTTAAAACAAATGACTATAGTACATATAGTGCAAACGCTAGTATAACAGCACACATACAAGAGACATGGATGGATAGAGCTTCTAATGAACTTTATGTATGGATGGTACTAGACAAATAAAAGGAAAAATTTGAAACTTACATTTTTACTCACTGCTACACTTGTAGCATCTAGCTCTTTAATGGCAGCTAATATCTTTGGAAAAACACACAAAGGTTGTGCTCAAACAAAGCAAGAGGCAGTTTACACTTTAAGTGGTAATATACAGTCACGTATTAGTACATATATTGAACAGACTGTTGTTGATAGTGGTGATGATAATGTTAAGTCTAAAATTTCCGATTATACAAGCTCTGCAACAAATCTTTCCCTTGTTAATATAGAATATACAACAGAGGGTGAAAGTATTTGTGCAGTTGTTCATAAAGACGATCAGGTTAGTAACACTAACAAACTTCTTAAACAAGCACTTCTCTATGATGCAAAAAATCTTCCTAAGGATACAGATGCAAAGATAGAGAAACTCTCTTTATGGTTATCAAACATTAAACAACTCTCTTTTTTAATCCCTGCATTTTTAAATGAAAAAGATACAGATAAAGAGCAGGCAACTCTAAATGAAAAAGAGAAAGAATTTACAGATTTATATACTAAATCTATCGCTTACTCAGAATCACTTTTCTTTAAAAGTTGTGAAAAAACTGCTCAAAAAGCAAAAATAGCACTTAATAAAGAGCTATTTTTAAATGGCAAGAAAGATGAAGAGAAAGGTTTTTTAAACTCTCTTACTTCTATCTTTACTTCTGATGATTCAACAAAAATGTTAGATATTTTTGATGGACAGATTATAGAAGTTAAGAAAGATAATGATGTTTGTATGATGATAAAAAAAGAAGAACTACTTCAAATCACTCAAAAAATGTATGCTGACGCGATGCGAATAAGTGAAAGTAGTCTTGTGAAAGATCCCGTAAAAAGATATAAAAATATAGAAGATAATCTTTATGAGCAACTCGATGTAACAAAGGCTCTTATAAAACTCTATCCAGATGTTTATAAGTCAAACAATTTTAATCAACTAAATGAAAAAAGAAAACTTCTAAGAGAAGTGCAGTTAAAAACATTTCCTCAATATGTTCAGTTTAATGTGAGTGGTGCTGATGATATAGTGATAACTTTTGACAACATAGTTTTTAAAAATCATAAAAAATATTTTGTAAAAAATGGAGATCATAACTATAAAATAACAGCAAAGGGAAAATGTCCAGTAACTGATAGTATAGATAGTGACCTCTTTGAAAACAAGGTGATTTCAGAAGATTTAGAGTCAGAGAGTTTCCCAACTGTTGTTTTTCTTACAGATAAAGAGCCAAGTGTAGTTATAAACGGGCAAGTTATGAAGATAAATATGACGCAAAGTATAGAGCAGTGTAAGGGAGAAGTCCGATATGTTGTTAAGTATGCTGGTCAAAATATAAGTGGCGAGATAGAGACTACACCAGGTGCTAAAAACACAGTAACACTCAACTTTTTAACTTCTAAAGAGTTAGCAGTTTTTAATAATGCTAAAACTAAGAAGTTCTCTACTACAAGCGAGGCTAGATTTTCTGAAACTTTAACTCCAGTAAGTAGTGAAAATTTTGAGTTTAGCATCACTAGAAAACCTATGCATGGAAAAGTTACTCTTCACGAAAGAGGTAGTTTTCAGTATGTTTCAGAAAAAGATTTTGTTGGTATAGATAATTTTGAATACGAAATCAAAACAGCACAAAAAACAAGTGCACCTAAACTAGTGAGTATCAATGTTGGTGCATCACTAATCAAAAAAATAAAGAAAGCTATTCCTGTTCCTGCTGTAGTAAAAGTAAGTGACAAAAATAAAACAGTTGAAACTATAGAAGTTGTAAAGAAGAAGATAGAAGAAACAAGTGATCTTGCAGAGAAAAAATATCAAAAATGGAAAAAAGTTGTAATGTCTCAGGATATAGGAAATGTTGATTTTCTGAAAATGTTACAGAAAAAGTATCCAGATGAGTTCGATAGACTTCGTAAAGAAATGACAAAAAAATAAGGGTTAATGATGAAAAAACTACTACTAATACTAGCGTTTAGTGCACTTCTATTTTCAAATGAAAGAGATGATGCAATAGCAAAAATGATGGCTGAATTCCAAGCATCAAAACAAGCACAACAAAAAGAGTTTGGTGACTATAAAACACAACTAGAAAAAGAGTATAAAAGCTACAAAAAAGAGTTGAAAACTTACTGGAAAGAACCTAAACTTTCAACAAAGAAAGAGTGGGTAAGTTACACTAAAGATAAAAAAAGTCGTTCAGAGGTAAACTTTGAAGATAATAGTTATACAGTTGAAGTTATCGCTAAAAACTTGAAAGATGCAACAAATAAATTAAAAGAGCGTATCTCTTATATAGTAAGTAAAAATACAAAAGAAGTAGTACAGACTGATCCACTTCAAAAAATAGTAGCTAAAATTTCTCGTTCAAAAGATGTAGTTACGTCTGCTGTAAAAGCTACACCTATTTTAGCACCACTTATTTTCACTTCTAAGCCTAGTAAGTCAGAAGTAAATACATATGCTATAAAAACTTTAACTAAAAACAAAATTACAACGACTAAGGCAAAAAATAAAAAAGAGAAAGTTTATAAAGTAAAAGTAAAATTACCAAAAAACTCTAAGATTAAACTTTCACAAGTTTATCAAGGTGAAGTAGCTAAAAACTCAAAAAGATTTAAACTACCAAATGAATTACTTTTTGCAATTATGCAAACAGAGAGTGATTTTAATCCTTTTGCTAAGTCACATATTCCAGCGTTTGGTTTAATGCAAATTGTTCCACGTTCAGCAGGTCGTGATTCATATAGACTTATCTACAAGAAAAAAGGTATGCCAAGTGCAACATATCTTTACAATAGTACAAATAACATTCAAATGGGTAGTGGATACCTTCATATACTTTACTATAGATACCTAAGAAAGATTAAAAACCCTCAAAGTAGACTTTACTGTACTATCGCTGCTTATAACACAGGTGCAGGAAATATAGCATGGGCGTTTACTCATAAGTACAATATGAACAGAGCTGCTCCTAAGATTAATGCACTAACTCCAGAACAAGTGTATCAACGTCTACTAAGTGATTTAAGATTTGATGAGCCTAAGCATTATTTAAAAAGAGTAAGAAGAAGAATGAAAGTTTATAAAGTAGCATACAAAGACCTTTAAAAGGTCTTTAAGATTTTATTTTTTAATGATCCAAACACATAAAAGTTTGTTCTCATCAGTATAAGTAGCCATCTGTTTAGTTTCAAATGTTGTGCTACTTGTCTGTTCTGACTCAAAGCTAAACTCCTCCTCAAAAATATCATTGTCAAGTGTTGATTCATGGTGAGACTTATCTTCAACTCTCGTTTCAATCTCTTGAGATATAGAACCCTTAGCCCGTAAAAGAGCAATTTTCTCTTGTGTAACAATGTTGCCTATATCTTTAGCACAACCAATAGCTCCAACATACTTCCCATGCATTGATGGGTCAATCATCCAGTCAGGTTCTAAAGCACTCAGTTGAGTTAGTAGTGCAAGTGTTAGTATGTAGTGTTTCATATTTTCTCTCTTACAAGTCTAATGCCATTTACATCTGAATAACTATTTTTAAAGATACGTGGCTCAAGCTTTCGGGGGTTACTACCAAATGTTCTATACCAATCATGTTTATCTGTACAGTACTCAGCTGTGTTACCACAGAGGTCATAAAGGTGAAGTGCATTGGACTGTTTTAATGCAACATTTTTTACAGTTGTATCATACTTTCCAGTTCTAATAAATTCATATTTTTTATACTCTGTACTATTTCCCCAACAAAACTTCTGTTTACCACCACAAGTTGAAAAGAAGAGAGCCTCTTTACAAGTAAAATATCTGTATCTATATTTAGAAGATTTTTTATTGAGTTTTACTAGAAGTTTATCTAGTGTTTTATATGATAAACAGTTGGCTGGTTGATTAGAACCTCTTGTACTATGACACTCTTTATCTCTTGGTGCTCTTGGATATATTTTAGAAAATACTTTATTTGTAAGTTCTGTTTGTGCTACTTCTATAATCATATCATCTGATTTTAATTGAACAAACTTCATTCCATAGAGCTTATCTTTACTGATACCTGCTAGATACTGAGAACATAAATCTGACTCTTCAAAAGAGACTGTAACACTAAAGTGTAATCCTAGTCTATTTGATTTTTTGATATAAGGTGTAGCTACAACATCTTTAACTATAGCTATAAATTTTGATTCCATAGTATTTTTAGAAAAATTATCTCCATCTATAACTTCTGTATCTTCCATAGAACTCATCTGTGTATCACGTCTAAGATATTTTGTTAGTTTTCTAAATGCAGGAAGTATTAAGTACTCAAAATCATCATCATTTGAGAGGTCGATGTTATATGTGTATGTTTTACTTTTTTTGATTGTTGAAAAAGCATTAAGCTTTTTTCTAATAGTAGCATCTAAGCATGCTAAAGTTTTACACTCAGGATAAGCTTCAAAAAGAGAGCTTGCTATTTTATTGTACTTTAGAATCTTGTTTGAGATTTGGTTTACACTGTTTGATATGTTTAAAGAGTAGCTTTTAGTGTAGTTTGTAATAAACTTTTCAATCTGCTCTTTATCATTTTTATAAAGTGAAAATTTTATGTTAGAAAATCCATTGTTATCTTTTATCTCTGCAAACTCAGTTGTTAAGTTCTTTTTACCTTGTACAAACTCTTCTTGTGTCTGGTTATGGTTCTGTTTGAGCATTACAAAAGGGTAAAATATAAAACTCACTACACCACTTCTAACTGTCTTATCTTCTTCGTAATGATAGATATTGTCAAAGTTATTTAAGAAGTTTGACTCAGTTGTTCCAAGTGTATAGTTTTTTGTTGAGCTTGTCATACCTTTGTTTGTTAGGATTGCACTATCTTCTACGTTTGAGACACCATATTTATTTAAAATATATAAAGATATCTTTTTTTGTAAAGCCTCAAATACATCATCGCCTCTTAAACCTTCATCATTTGGATAAGAGATTTTATATACAAAACTAAACTCCTCTTTTTTTGATGAGTATTGTTTAAAAAAAGCAGTACGTAAAGCATCTTTTAGTTCTGATTTTCTAGTCTCTTTAGGAAGAGATACTAAGAGCATTTTAAGTCTTGCATACTCTTTATGTGTAATACTTCTACTTGAACTATTATCAAAATTATCAGTTGAATTTTCTGAAAATTGAGAGTAAGGAACACGACGCTCTCTAGCAAGTTTATCGATGTTACTCTCTAGTAAAAATTCATGAGAGATCTTTTTGAACTTATCACTATTGATATTTAGCTCTAAGGCATTAAGATTAAATGATAGAACTATAAAGATAGCAAGAAAAATTTTATGCATTACTCTCTTCCAGTTAAAAGTTTTTTATGTCTATTTACATACTCTTTGTCAAAAGCAGATAAGTTTGTATTTTTTAGTTCAAGCTCTATCATTGAGAGTATATAAGGGTCAACATCATAAGACTCAAAGTTTTTAGAATATTTGAAACTCATATAATTTTCATCATTATCTTTCATTGGAGCTGTTTCATAGTTCATTGTAACATGACGCTTAGCAAGCTTTCTTTTAGCTGTAGCCATTGTTAAGTCAAGTTCTAGTTTAAAGTCTTTATCTAGCATATAGATGTAAGGAATCTCTATAGCCACATAAACAGCATTATTAACACTATCGAAATAGTAATCTTTTTTCTCTAAAAGAAGTTTTTCTAAATGTACTTTACTATTTGAAGATAACTCTATAAATAAAACATTTTTTATCTTTGTTTTTTTCTCACCTTTGAGATTTATTTTATACATCACTTTTACATGTGCATCTAAAAGAAGAGTAAGACTTTTATCTGTATTTTTATCAATGTCAAAAGTCATATAAGCCTTTTGTGCTTTTTCAAAATCAAGTCTCTCTTTAACAATTTTATAATCTTTTTCATCTAAGCCTGATAGTTCATTGTTTGAACTACCACAACCAACACTTAAAAGTGCTACAAAAGATACAAGTAAAACTTTAGTAAGGATTTTTAACATTTAATACTCCTAGTTCATAGTTAAGTGATAAAACAGTGTTTAAAACTGTTTTAGGAAGCTCTCTTCCTAATCTTGGGTGAAAGGCTATAAGTTTAGATTTTCTATCTTGAACCTCTTTATCTGCCACTATCACTAATGTAGATAAAAATTTAGATCCTTTTTTATACTCAACTAAAGCTATTGTGTCATAACTTTTACTCTTCGCATATTCAATAAGTTTCTCAACACCTGATCTCGTGTAAAGTTTTTTGATACTTTTATCTCTATCAATAAAAACATCTACTTTATTGTTTCCATTGTAGTTGATATCTTGTTTTTCAAATAGAGTCTCTATCTGTGACTTAAGGGAATCCGTAAAGTTAATTTTCTTGTTATCTATAATAACAATTCCAAAGGTTTTAGCATAAACGCCAGTTATAAGTAATAAACTTAAGAGTAGTATTCTCATTATATCTCCTGTTCTAGTTGTAGTATTTTGTTTTTAACATTGTATATTTTGTGGTTAAAACCACTCTCTTTCATGATTTCTGATGCCTCAGGCCAATGTGTCACATAAAAGAAACCTATTTTATGCTCTTTGAAGTAAGCTATCAGTCGTTTAAAGAGAATAACTTTTGTCTTATCTGGAAATGAGCGTAGCATCTCATCGCCTATAAAAAACTTTGTCTGAAGTAATAGCGTTGATGCTAAAACAATTATCTCTTTTTGACCATTTGAGAGAGCATTTATAGACTCCTTTTCAATCAAAGTTCCTAAGTCAATATTTTCATCTTCTTCTTTAAAGTTAAGTATGGTCTCAATTATCTCTTCGAGTTTCTCTTCAGCATTTTTTACCTTGCACAGAGTAGCTGCAAGTAAGATGTTCTCTTTTATAGATAACTCACTAATAAATGAGAAATTTGAGAAGAGAACACTCATATAGTTCGCTCGAAGCTTATTGGCTTCTTTGAGTGATGTTATCTTTTGGTTGTCCCAGTAAACGCCACCTTTACTTGAAGTAACCAATGCTATTAAAACATTTAAAAGAGATGTTTTTCCTGAGCCACTACCTCCATAAAGAAGTGTAGCACTATTTTGTTCAATGCATAAGTTTACATCTTCAGCAAAAAGGTACTCGTCATTAAAAAACTGGTTGACACCTCTTAGTTCTAATGTGGTTTTATCATCCATTTATCTCCCCTTTGCTTTGTTAATGATGTCATTTTGCGCTTTTAACTCATAAAGATAACTAGCTATTATACTTAAAATGAAAAAGCCTAGTATGTAGTTATACTCAAAATTTAATCTTATTAAGTCTACATAATAGAGATCAAATATATTGTTTACTTCATTTAAGAGTAAAAAAGTAATAACATAAGCAATAAGTAGTGTTACTACTAAGATAAAACTTAGTAAAAAAGTCACCATTTTAAAGTGATAGCCGTGGAATATCAAGATACTAAATGTCTCTTTATATAGCTTATAGTTTCTTGTTACAAATGAATTCATAAGCGCTAACATCAAGATAAACAAGATAAAAACAGTTACATAAATAGTAATATTTATTTTTGCTGATGAGCTTTTTTTAACTGTATTAAAATCTTTTCTATCAATTTTTATTGCATTTTTGAAAATATTTTCATTAAATATCCCCTCTTTACAGAAGATAAGAGTTTTATCATAATGTACATTTTTTAGTGACTTTTTATCAATTATAATCAGTTGTTCGTAGAAAGGAGTTATATCGTTAGTGATATTGAGTGCTAACTCATCAAGAACTGTAAGAGGGTTTTTAAAGTCATCAGTAAGAGGCATTATAGTAAAAGGAATCTTTTTGTACTCAGTTAAAAATGTATAAGATTCATGGTTTACAAGTGCTCTTCTTCTTGCATTTGCAAAGATGATTTTAAAGAGTGAGTTGAGCATTTTGGCGTGTTCTTGAGTCTCTTTACTAAAAGTACAATTTTTTGAGACAAAAAACTTAGAGTAAGCAAAATAGTTTACAAATAGAGACTCTTCTAAGTTTATCAAAAAAGGATAAAGAAGTTTATCTGTATCAAGATGTGCTTTATATTCTAGCTTCGCATAACTTTTGTTCTTTTTGAGTTTCATCTCTATAGAAGCATTTGGAGTGATAAGAAAGAGTTTCTCTTTAGCCTTACAGTGAGAAAGTTTTTCTAGTTTAAAGATCCAATCTTTATGGCGTTTAAGAGAGATGTCGAGTATAGATACCTCTTCTCTTTTTCCTTTACACTCAATGATAACCTTAGGGTCTTTTTTGATATCAAAACTAAGTAATGTGAAATCTTTTGGCAGAGATTTTTGTCTATTTATATTGCTATAAATTGATAACTCTTTATAGTTTTTTATCTGTGCAAATAAGAGGTTTTTCTCTGAAATATTATTGGCTTTTAATATTTCATGTACTTTAGGAAGGCTCTGCTCTAGAACGATTAGCTTTTTAGGTAGAAGCATAGAGTTAGAATCTGAGTAGTGAATAAAAATCTCTTTACTGATGAAGAGGATAAAGAGTATAAAAAAGAGAGATGTAAACATTATCATACTACTTAAAAGATAAGAAGTTTCATTTTTAAGTATTCGCATAAAAAGATGCGATCTAAGAGATTTAAACACGAGATAGTCCATAAGATTTTGAAAAATAGAGTCTATTAAGGGCTATGTAAATTGCAATAGCTGTGATAGTAAAAGTCGTACCTATGATATAAACTAAAAAGAAGCTACTGCTATACGATGAAACATTCCATAAAGATAATGTAACAAAATCATTGATACTAAACGCTAGAACATAAGAAGAGAGAATAACAGCAACTAGTGTCATGTTTGCAATGAGAAGATATGATATATATACAAATTTTAAACTAATAGCATAAAAAAAAGCATGTCGTGTAAGATGTGTTAAATCATCTGCAAGTTCTCTAGTAAAAAAGATTATAGATGTGATACTTAAAATAGCAATAGCTAAGGTCATCCATGAAAAGAGAAATAGCATACTCTCTTTGAGTGCACGACTTACAAGTGAAATATGTTCATCCCAAGAGTAGATAATATTAGAGAATTTTTTTGAAAGAGCTAATTTTTCATCGGCTTCATTATAAATCTTTTTTGTAGAGTAAAAAGAGGCTTTATTAAAAAAGTCATCTCTGTAAATTTTTCTTGCAACACTATTTTCAAAAAGCACCCATTTTGAGTTGTCGTGGAGTTTAAACTCTTGAACATGAAATTTATATATTTTAGAATCTACATCTGACTTAATAAAGAGTTTATTTTTAAAATTTTTATTACTTTTTAATAGTTTATATAGTTTCTGAGATAGATAAATGGTATCTTCATCTGTTGTTTTTGTGAGCATTTTTGGTGTGTGCTCTTTGTTAAAGCTTCGTATACCTAAAGAGCCAAGTGTGAAGTTGTCCTTTTTATCAAAAGAGACAGAAAAACTATCTACATTGAGTTCAAATATCTCTGCATAGACATCGAA
>Ga0256826_1001288_pt1 | contig 15633 bp, 6 predicted proteins | sample CV79metaG_FD_185975 | JGI IMG/M metagenome (GOLD analysis project Ga0256826, IMG submission 185975) | Hydrothermal vent microbial communities from East Pacific Rise, Pacific Ocean - CV79 | ecosystem: Environmental > Aquatic > Marine > Hydrothermal vents | place: Pacific Ocean: East Pacific Rise...
ACAACACTACCTAAGATTATCTGTTTTGTTATGTAATTCATTTTCACACCTTTTTAAGACATAAGAGATTTTCTCTCTTCTATCTATATTGTAATCTGATACCGTTGCAAAAACGTTCCAAAAAAGCCATTTTTGTAAATTTTGTTAAGTAATGTTACCTACTGTCATCTTATCTTATGAGTAGAGATTGGTGTCTCATGTAACCATTCGTCGCGACTTTCACCCCACATCGCTTTTCCGGCCATACCAATAAGCTTATAACCATTATCACTTTTAAAAAATAGGAACCAACTTTTGCCCGCTTTTCTTAACAGTTTGGTACTCTTTAAACTTTCATATTCTTTATTCCATTTGACTTTGACATATATAAGGTTCTCTCCATCAGGAATAATCTGCTCAAACCAGTAGTCTAGATTTAAAAGGTTATACACACGAAAGTCTTGTCGAATTGCATCATCAAAAGTAATGTAGTCTTGTTGGAAGTTTTCTTCACTAACAGTATCCATAAAGAGTTCTATATCTTTGTCCTGGTAAGCACTAACTAAGGTACGAAAGCTCTCTTTTACCAACTCTTCTCGTGACGAATCTAATGGCTTAATTGTCTTGTCACTAGCCGTATCAGCAAAAGTGAGGGTAGCAACCATGAGGTATAAAATCCATACTATCTTACGCATTATTTATCCTTTTATCTTTATCTCAACAACATCACTCTCAACAATATTTCCGCTCTTATCATAAGCTTTAATCGTGTAATAATAGTGTTGCCCTTTCATCACTGTCTTATCAAGAAATTTCTTACCTTTTTGTAGTCCTGATATATTGTAATATTTAGGGTCCTTTCCACTACTACGTAGGAGTTCAAATCCCATGTAGTCTTTATCGTTGACACGAAATGACACTTCCACCCCTTGGGCAACCTTCTTAAAGCTTAGTGATTCAATAGTCACAGGAGTAAGGTTTTTACTTTTTAGCGCTATTGTAGCTGTTCGTACCGATTCATTACCCTTTTTGTCTACTGCTGTCACTAGATATACATTCTCACCAATACGTGGTTTTTTATCCACAAATTGACGTTTATAGAGAGGCATATGGTTAAGCTTGACATACACTTTAGCCTCCTTTCTATAAAGGTTGTAATGATCCAGGTCATAGACTTCAATAGCAGTCCACTCCAATCGTATTCGCTCAGGATTGATCGAATAACTGCTTATCGTCGGCTGTTTTGGTGCCACAACATCAGGCAATTTAACTTTAACAATGTTAGATGCCTTAGATTCATTAAACTTTGTATCAACCGCTGTCACACGATAATAATATGGATTTCTACTCAGACTTTTCGGACGAATATGAACAAAAGAATTACCTTTGATGTCTTCAGGTGTCACCCGACTCCACCATAATGCATTTTTATCCATTGACATGTAGATACGATAACCTAAAAGATTCTTATCTTGTGATGCTTTCCATGTCAACTTTACTTTTCCTGCTTGTGTTGTAACATTTAGGTCTGTTGGTCGGGTAGGAGGTGTTGCATCACGTGAGGTCGCCAAGTAAGGTAATGATGGACTTGACTCTCCATACATGTTAACCGCTGTGACGGCATAATAATAATCACGATTGGTATCAAACGCCTCATCTACATAAAGCTCACTTGTAATAGGCTTTGGCGTGATCTTTTTATAATCTGCCCGAGCATCTATACTGCGATAGACATTATATGCCATAGCGTTCGGTTCTTCTTTCCACCGAATAATCATTTTTTTATCACTACTTTTGATAAAGAGTCCATCAACACGTGTAGGCACTAAGCTTTCATAACGTTTAGCGAAAACCGTTGTGCTTGGCACACCTTCATCACCAAAGATATCAATCTTTCGTACATAATAGCTTCCTAATTGTCCCATGTTGATCGTGCTATCTTTATACATGCTGGCGCCTACACTCTTAGGGCTGATATATAACGGTGTCTCTGTCAAACGTCTATAACTCTTCTCATCTTGGAGCTTACGATAGACGTGATAATAACCATAGGCACCAAAGGTATCCCATGAGAGGCTGACACCATCGACAAGGTCTTCAGCCTTTACCCAAGAGATACCTGAGAACTTACGCATCTTATTCATGTCTACACGAACACGTTTTTGTGCTACCTTCTTACCTAAAAGATACTGCTCTATACGGTAGATATAGACCTGTTTTTCTTTAACATCTTTATCTGCATAGAATTGCCCAAGATTAGCAGCAAACTGGTTATCTTGCATAAGTTTTAAGATCCTAAAGGCCTGAGTCATCCCTCGTGATTGAAATGAGCGCAAACGATCATCAAAGTTCTTGATGTCGCGTTGTGGATAGATATAAAAACGGTACTCTTCTGAATAACCGCGATCGACTAAAAGCTCATAAGAGAGTGGTTTAAGTTCTGCTATCAGCTCCTCTTCTCCCCCTTCTACTGAACGGTAGAGTTTATAACCACTATTAGAGAGGTAGCGTTGAGGAATCCACTTCAACAACACCTCTGTCTGCTTAGCTTTAGCATAGACCATTACATTATCTGCTGTCTTACCCAGTAATGATGTTCCTAGGAAAAGAAGTATTATAATAACTGTTTTCAATATGTCACTCCTGTCTTAACTTTCACGTTTGTCTTGACTTTCACGTCGGCTTCTGCTCCAAAATAACTCCCCTGTTGGGTTGCTGTTGCGGGAGCGAAATAGGTGTTGGTCCAGTTGGAACCAGGTTGGACCACAGGGACACCATCTTCTTGACCGGTAGGGATTTCAACCACCCCTGCAAACCAGTCTCCATCAGCAACACGATCTTGCAACTCTTGTCGTGATCTTTCTCTTGCTTCAGCTTCTGCCTCTGGACTATACCCTTGTCGTGATTCCATAGTGTACTGTAATGCCACATAACGCTCTTGTGTATCAAGGTTTATATAGGTCACTTCAGCACTTTGAAGAGTGTAGTATCCATTTTCTCCGAAGTTTATTAATGCATACTCAGTACCCCAAGAATAGGCCATTCTAAGCGTTCGTGTAATTGTCCTGTCCTGAGCGTTTGTTGCTGCTAGGCGCCAGATCGTCTTAAGTTCTATCTTATACAAACTACTTTTTACACCAATACTTGAAAGATCTGGTCCTACTGACAATTTATATTCTTTACCTGGGCGCTCAAGGTTAGGAGCAATATATACTGTTGGTTTTAAGAGCTGTTTTAAGCGATCAAACCGACGTAAACTTTCATCCTCTACATTATTACTATTAATCTTAAACGAGGAGTGATAGACAACATTATCTCTCCCACTTTCAACTACTTTAATGCTGTATTCGTCATTGACAAAGTAACTATAACGATTGACACTTGAATGTACAAAATCTCCCAATGAGACTCCTGTTAGATTGTTTTTATTGATCCTACTTGGGACCGTTACACTTGTATCCTTCTTGTTTTGCGAACTATTCTCAGTAGAGTCTTCTTCAGAATCAACCGTATATCCTCTAAATGGATTCAAGTACTGATTTAGAAAATTTTTAAAGGTCTCGCGTATCTCTCCTGTCACAGTATCTTTACAGAAGTAATAGACTCGTAATGGATCATTAGGTATAAATCCTTGATCACCAAAAGTACCTGGTACATTCGTACCTGTAGCATCTATAATATCCACTCTAAAACGATCTATCATTGTATTTCGCACAACACCATTAAGGCCATAGATATTATGACTATAATAGACCCTTACATGTTCATCTGCACTAATCCGTGCGTTATCTGCAGGAGAGATATGATCGATCACTTCACTAAACTCAAGTACTGCATTCTCATCCACTTTGAAGTCAGCTTCTTTTACCTCTGATTTTATTTCTTTATAGCCTCTACCCAGTACTTTTACATAAACAACCACGCTTGTTCTCACACGATATTCATGTCCAGGTACAAGTGCTCGAGCTGGAGTAAAAATACTAATATTGTTTTGTAAACTTTTAAGTTTCATTTGTGGTTCTCTAGAATCATCCTCAAGATCAAAAAGTGTGATTTCTCGAATATTTCCTTTAAAAAAGCTACCATCATCTTCTTCTAATTCCTCTTCCATCGGAATTGATGTTAAGACACGAATATCTGGCAACATATTGGCATGTTCTATACTACTTGGTCCCGCACTGACAATTAATGGTGGCGCAGCATCCGCATTTTCGGGTTTTTCAGGGATGTACATATCAAAGCCCATCTCACCTTTGACCGGGATATCGACATAAGCTTCAAGCCACAAGAAAGTAGGGTTAGGTGCACGCACTTTAAAACGCAAACCTGCAGTAACCCAACCACCTACATCTCCATAACCTACACCCAAACCAACATTTGCATCTCCAGAGATCATCATATAGTAGTTTTCCCCATAAGAAATCGAACCATCCATACGTGCCTTAGCAACAATAGCGACCCAAGGATCTGGTCCCCACCAGTCATACGAAATTTTCTTGTCAAAATCAAAACCTGCACCTAAAGCAATATAACGGTTTTCAAAATCTAACATATAATAGACCCATGGTCCAGGAGTAAGGTTAAAAATTTCTAACTTAGCATGCCCTAAATCTACTGTTGGTTTATAGTCTGATACTTTATCATTACGATCTGTACCAACGTAGATATGTTTATCGGACTCTTCAAAATTAAGATCAAGTTTTCCATCTAGCTTCAAAATTTTATAGTCAATCTGTGCATTTATCCTTAACCATAGCTTGCTATCTGATATAGTCATATCAACCTCAAGTCTATTCTTTTTATCATCTTCAGGAATTAACCGTTTGGTTAAAGGGTAGACAATTCCATGATAACTAAGCTGGCCACCTGTATCAAAAATCACTGTAGTATCAGCATTCCATGTATAACCATCATCAGTTGAACCTAAAAATATACCAAACTTAAAGAGAAAATTTGTATCTAGACTTGGTACAAATTTATGGTTTAATGCCACATAGCTCATACCATACCCCAAGCCACCTTTTACACCATACAATGATATAGGGAGGGAACCAAGAGGGATACCCGCTGGCATTTCTACACCTAAACCGACAAAAAAGTAAGGGTAATTTGCTGTTTCACTACTTACAGAACCAATATAAAACTCTCCAGATGCTTTAAAAAGTTCAACTATTGTAAAATTTAACTCAGTTGCTTTATATCCACTACCATATACTGGATCATTTTCAAACCACTTGATGCTCCCCTTAAAAGCAACCATAGGAGTATTTACGGTCGCATTAATTTCCTCAACAGTCACCTTGTCTTTATAGACTTTCAAGTCGGCTCCAGCGCTCTGGTTAGATGCGATCATATCCAAAGAGATTTCACCTTTCGCATGGATATAGAAGTCATCAACTTTATCAATACCAAGACCTAAAGTCGTTACACTAACAGATAATCCTCCTAACGTAGCTTCAGTACCTGTAGTATCAAAATCTACTCCACCTCCACTAATTGAAATACCTTCTTTCGAGATATTAAGATCTTGAAATGAGAGTTCTTGAACAGTCGTAAATGTCTTAGAAAGTGGTTTAACCGTACCACTTGTATTGAGCCAAAAATCTCCACTTGTTGGCACCACAGAAGGTGTCTCAACGTCACTAAATGAGAATTCAGCAAAAGATGCAATGGTCAATTTTGGAAGGGCCCCTTTAAACTTGAACTTTTGAAGGCCTTCTTCATTAAGTATGGCACTTAAGTTAGCAGATAAGGTCTTATTACTTTTTAAGAAATTAGCTTTAGTATAACTAATGTCAAGACTACCCGCTATGTGTTCTCCAAAGGCAAGGTCAAACTTCTTCACCTTGACCCCAGCACCACTTACTCCACTTTCGGAAAGAAAGTGTTTCGTACCATGAACACCATTACCATCAATTGTAAAGTTGTCACCTGAGATCGACAGTCCTACTCTGTCTATCTGCCAAGCATTTAAAGCCAACTCCCCTTTTAAGGCGACATCAACAGTTTCGGTAGCGTCTAATGCAATTTCACCATGCAACGCCTTAAACAGATACCAATCAGCAATGGTGTATAGGTCATCCTCATCCACCTTCCATGTCAACTTACCTGCACTGACAGCTAATTTTGGTGCACTATTGCTACTTTCATCAAAAGCACTTGCAATACCTAACGTTCCCGTTACTGCATTAAGACTTATCTTAGGTGAACTTGCTGAATTAACAGCTAAGGTAATATTGTTAAATGTTAGTTTTGACTTAGCATTGAGCTGTACTGTTTTAGCCGGACTAAAGTTCATGGCTATTGTACCCCTAAGTCCATCTGCATCGATAATCGTATTATTACTGTGCAACTGACCAAGGGCAAGTTGTTGTACTACGGTAGCATGTACATCAACATCTGTATCTAAGGTAATCGTATAGAGTTCACCATGTTCAGTAATCTTTCCACTTAAACCTGTCAAGACAATTGAGTCATTTCCATCTTTATAGGTAAAGGTCTTATTACTATTAGCATTAAAGTCATAACTTCCATCAGCCATCTTCTCTAAAGCAATTGGCTCACTGACTCCTTCAAAAAGTGTTCCAAAGTAGACAATGCCATCCACACCATTGATGTTATGACTCAGATTACTAACAACACCATCTGCTTTAGCCAACTCAAGTCGTACATCTTCATCTTTAGTCCCTCTCTCCCAGACAGTCACCTCATAGATGTCTTGCGCAAATTGATGGTTCCAATCAATACCATTACTAGATATCTTGGCATCTTCTAGCGTCACGTTCCCTTCTGTACCTGTTGGTAAAGTGTAGTCACTAAAATCAGCTTCAGCATTAAAGACAATAAATGGATTTTTTAGATCATCTAAATCGACTCTACCGCTAATCGAACGTTCTGTAACACTTCCATTAGTGTCATGAATAATCGTATTGGTATTAGCCACCTGCCATGTGTATTTTGTTTTATTTCTTCTACTCTCTTTTACAAGTGGAACACTTTTACCATTCAAAAGCTCGCCAAAAGTGATCATACCCTCAAGATCCACCACTCCTAAAGTTAAAGGTTCACGTCCCATATGTAAATGTAATAGAGAGTTGTTCTCTGATGCAAACGTCACTTTTAGCCCTTTTTCCTGCCAGATATCGATCTCTTGTATCGGTGTGTTCAGGTCTGCACTAAAACCATTTGCATTAATTTTCGCATCGATAAGGGAGACTGATGTTGCCTCACTAAAATAACTTGCATAATTGTGCAGATCTGCCCTCACCTCTAAAAAGCTTAAATATGGGGCATTTAGATCTGAGAGATCCACATAACCCTGCATCTCACTTAAAGCAACATCTTCATCGCTAATCTTTTTTTCTCCACTCAAGTTCCACTGATACTGGCCTTTACCATCGCCGCTTAACGGTATATTGTCAGCCACTATGAAGTTACCAAGACTCAATGTAGCCTCACTACTTGGTAAACCAACTCTAAGGCCATTGGTGTCTACATCAAGACTTAAGGGTTGTGTTCCATTACCGAATGTCACCTTAACTGCTTTGTCCTTCCATATCCGTATGTCTCCAAGTACCGCATTAGCACTAGCATGAAAACCTGTCCCATCGATCGTTGCATTTTCGATTCCAGCAGCACGGATGCTCTCTAAAGCACCATAACGATGCATATCAGCTGTTGCGTTAAGCATAATAGAAGGATGTACGGGGTCAGCAAGGTCAATCATACCATTAACATCACTTAGCGTGATACTACTACCGGCAAGTCTATACTCACCGTTAATATGCCACGTTTGATCAGTACTAGGAACATACTCTTTTACCTCACCTTGCTTGACAGCTATCGGCATAATCGTCCCAATATCAATGGTCGCGTCATCTAATAGTTTTCCGAAATCGATCGATGCTTGTAGATCAATAAAGCGCATCGAGTACCCACTGTCACTGACGGATAGATCTAATGTAGATTCGTTCTCAAACATCAACTTGACTTCGGACGCTTTAAAGATATCCACACTCTCGAGTTTTATAGGTATCTGTGCACTAAAACCTTGCTTTGTAATCATAGCATTGAGTAGTTCACTTGGCTTCAATTCTTTATAGAACCCACCATAACCACTCAAGTCTGCCATGGCCTTTACTGCTACTGTCGGTGTATTTGGGTCACTGAGATCTAAAGTACCACTCAACGAACTCAAGGTTACCATCGACGATGCAAAAAGTTTCTGTCTATCATCTGCTACCCATTGGTACTGCATCGATCCCTTAGAAACAGGTTTTACATCAACCATCAAACCACCAAATAGTGCTCCAAAGTCTAAGCTCATCTCTGAACTATCCACTACATAAGCCAGCATATCTCGTTCAAGAGTCACCTTAAGTTTGGCACTATCACCATAGGACAACATGACATCTTTTGTCGCTAGTTTAGCTACTACTGTTGAGACTTGATGATCTATTTGGCTCAAACTTCCACTCAGCCCCTTAGTGTCAACTATCAAATGGGCTGAAGCACCACTAAATGCTGACAAAATCTCAGTCTTAGCTGTCTTTGAAATAATCGTGGTACCATCAATCATAATAGTACTACTACTAAGGTCAACTTGTCCACTTATAGTCTCAAATGCAAGTTCACCGCCCAATAAATAAGCTGGCGAATTATAAATAAAACTATAAAGACTATTAGCATTATCTACTTCCGTTAACGTCGTCTCTACTGGAGTGAATGAACCTACAGAACCACCTTGTTCTTTCTGGAATAAATCACCAAAATTCAAAGTGGCATCTAACATACCAAAACTAAAGGTTGGTACTTCATTGACTAAGGTCATTGATACCGTTGGATTACCCGAAATATTAAGTGCCACATCTTGACCGTTAACACCACGATCAAGCATCGTAATGGTATTAAGTGTAGTATCAGCAGCTAAGGTTGCTTCGATGCCAGATGGATCTACTGTGATATCGATTGCTGTCGTACTTAACGCTTTTAGAACTGGATTTGTATATCCATCTAAATTAGCACTACCGTTAATAGCGATTGTTTTACTTTCAAGGTTAAACGTTGCAGATATACCTTTGACAACTAACGGTGAGTTAAAAAGTTTAAAGGAATCATTGTTATAAAATATAAGTGGGACAAAAGCTGTATTATCTTCACCAAAAACAAAATCTGCTAAAACATTACCTGACGTTCCATTCGTCTCGTCGCTCACCTTTTGTAACATATCACCAAAATCGATTTGTGCATGAATACGTGTCATTTCTAATGATGAAAGTTGTGAGCTTCCTGAGACTACCAACTCGAATGATGGTACTTCCGTCGTATTAAAGACGATCTGAACATCTTTGCCTGCACCACCACGTTCTACAAGTATGATTGGGGCGATCTGGCTGTTTGCGATTACCGTTGCACGAAAACCTTGTTTTGTAAATTTCGCATCGATCTGCGTACCCTTTAGTCTACTTATGATTGGATCGATGTAGTTACTCAAGTCAATCGTACTTTTAAAACTCACTTTTGGTGCACCAACTTCTGACAAATCAGTTCTCATCTGCATACCTGCTGGTAATTTCATACCCGTACCCATCAAAAAGGCATCAGAACCAAGGTTCAAAGTATATATACCTTTTTCCTGAGATGATACCAATGAAGCTACAATTGGTTTGATCGATCCCATCCCACCATTGTTCTCTTGTTGCAAAAGGTCGCCAAAAGTAATGTCTGCAGCAATATGTTCCATAGACATATGAGGTCTATTATCATTATTACTCATTGTGATGGTAAATGATGGCGCTTCGTCAGTAAAGAGAAGACGGACATCACTATTTTCATCACCACGATTAATAATAGTCACTGGTTGCAGAGCACTGCTGGCTTTAATCACTGCATTAAAACCTTTACGCGATACTTCTGCAGTGATCTGCGCATCTTCCACCCGCTGTACAATAACATTAGGAAATTGTGTTACATCGACTCCATCTTCAAATGTCAAACGGGGATCTGACAAATCTGATAGATCAATATTTAAATTATAATTATCTGCTAAAACAATACCTGAGTGTAACAGTGCCCCACCTTTTATCACTAAGAGAGAACTTGTACCTGTAAATGCCATCAAGTCAAAATTGGTCTGATTTGTACCATCACCTAAAAACGTTCCCATCTGAAGCTGAGAAGTCGTACTTTCTAATGACATATTTACACTACTCTGTGAAGACAGATATCTTATATGTAGAACCCCATTTTTAATAACAAGGACAACACCTTGTTCTGCCCAGATATCAATTTTTTTATCTTTAAAATCAAAACCAAAATCAAAGCCTGTTGCTGTTATCTTGGCAGATGAAGGTAAGGTCAGTCTAGTATTGTTTGCAAGCACACCATAAAAAGAGGCAGTTCCAACCACATGGCTTTGAGAAGAGTCTGCAGCGATATAAATCTCATTGATCTCTACCTCAGCTAACTCAGTTTTGACCTTTATTACCTTTTCTCTGTAACGCACGTTTCCGGTAACGACCGTATTCCCTTCTACGCTCAAGTCATGCAGGTCTACAGGCAACGTATTTGGCATGTTGGTAATAGTACTTAAATAAGGAACCAAAAGGTGTCCCTTACCATTGAGTACACCATCTCTTACTAAAGTCCCTTCATCAAGCGTCAAAACAAACCCATCTATAGTTAGCGTATCTGAAGGAAGTGTTTCCTCGCTAGACAACTCTACAACGCGAATCATTGTCTCATATTCTCTATTTAGATCAGGCGTGAATTTCCACTGCCAATCAGCATGACCCTCTGCTCTATGCCAAGTATCACCACCATCAACACTGACCTCAACATAGAGCTTATCAACAGGAGTATCATCTAAGTTACTATCTAGACCACCACTAAAAGTGATCGTACCATCATCAGCCACATCACCAGGTTTAATATAGATCGTCTTGCTGTAAGCACTCTCTGTATAGTTACTAAGACCAACACGCACATCATAAAGATCAACATCGTCAAATGAGACTACATTTACCATGGTGTTGGCAAAAAGGGCAAGGGTTAAACTGATAAGAAGGAGTAATACACGCATAGTTATCCTTTAAAATGCAAAAGCATACGCTAGGCGTGCTTCGTCTTCTTTATAGACTTGTGTTGGATCATCGTTATGGTAATCTCTGTGCTGAAGGTTTAACTTCAACACATGAGCATTACTACCAAAGGGACGATACTGACTAATAAGTTGGTAAAGTTCATAACTACTGTTATCACTCAAATCACGGTTCGTGTTTTTAGAAGTAAACAGAGCATCGAGACCAAACTTTCGCCCATAATCCCAACCAGCATCAACTGTGCCGCCAAAACGGGTCTGGTCAAGTGTGTCATCATCATTTGCCGCCACACTAATGTCTAACTTCAGTGATGCTCGGACACGGTTTTCCTTGTTAAAATTATGTTTCCAAGCAAGGCTACCTCTTGCCGTATGAAGTTGGTTATCACTACCGTTTGTATCATTTACATTAAGAGCTGTAAACTCATAACCTAGTCCATAACGCCAACCATTTTTCAAACGGTCAGTAAAGTCAAGACCGGCATTTGTCTGCGCCGTTTCTCTACCACGTCCATCACGTACCGTATGTTGCAGACGAAGACCAAAGTCACCACGCTTCATAAAGTCTGGACGGTAGTTAAAGGAGAGAAGACCATCATAGATCTTTTCAGAACCTAAGACATCAGTGTCATCAATATTATCTCGGGAATATTTGAGTGTCATACGTGAACGTAACTGTCTACTGATACTCCAACTCGTTGTATTTTCAATACGCTCACGATTTTGTGTTGAACTACCAACTAATGTATTAAATCCACCATCATAACGTTCGTACTTAAAGTTACTATTCACACTACGAAATGGCTTAGTGTAGAGGGTCATTCTAACTGCTGTTTTACCCTCTGTTTTACCATGTGTGTAACTGTTTTCAGTGTTAGTGAAGGCAGTGTCACCTTTAAAACGAAGATAACGGTTAAAACGCCAATCCCACTGTAAACCTGCACTTAATGCATTGGAAGCATTACGATCAAGACCTGTAGTTGTATTAAGATCTGCAAGTCTATCTTTCGCATAGGAGACAGAGAGTGCAATAAACTGCGCTCTTGCATGCTTATACTTCACTTCAGCAGCAATAGCATCGCGTTGATCTTGTTCTTGTTTAAAAGTATCGTTCCAGCTGCTACTCTGGATACCACCAATCATCGAGTACTCTATGCTTTTTATATCGCCAATTTTTTGTTTAACACCAACTTTACCACCTTTGAGCGAATTACTAAAGATAAGGGGGTTATACATCTTAGCCACATCACCCACTTCTACATTAAGGCTTTTAGTAGTATAAAAAGAACGAAAACTTAACAAGTCCGCACTGTTTTGTGAAACACGTTTGTCATTAGTCGCACGACCACGCATCTGAACACCCGACTTAGCCTCACCAATTTTCCCCGTCAGTTTTACGCCAAGATCTTGACGGAAAGTCGTACCATCATTTGTTGAGTTAGCACCAGTACCTGTTGAATTTCGATAGACACCTACTGTTTCAGACTGACCAGAGACTTTCCAACTATTATTTGTAGTATTTTCATCAGCAGCATAAAGGCTGTCTAGCAAAAACAGAATAAACAATGCACTAGTTATTATCTTTTTCATATTTTTCACCTTCTATCAATTCGAAAAAGAAACACTATTATTAGCAGAATTGCTATCTAGAAACCTTGGTTGTAATAGTAAATCTACATCTGTTAACTGTGTATTACATCCAGAATTAATATGAACGATTTCACCAGAAGTTTCTCCTGGAGACAAATAAACTTGGGTAAGACCCGTTTTAGTCACTGGTATTGCCGAGTTGCCAGTATCTAACGTTGTGACTTTATAATCAACTTGTCCATCTGCCGTTCCTACTCCAATATTTTCAATATTAAAGACTAAAGCATTATCTGGAGATCTATATTCACACCTAGCGTTCACTGGTCTTATATCTGCTAACAATCCTCCTCCAGATGTTTTAGCTTCCTGTCCAGCAACAGGGGGAACTTCTTCTCCCCATTCAGCGGAACTAATACCGAAGAGATTATTACCTTCTATACGGATCAGATAAAATTTACCATCAATCTCATCAAAGGTAAAACGAGACAATCCTCTTGTCTCAAACTGCTCTGAACTTTCCAAGCTCTCATAACGCTCTTCCCAGCGTACAGTAACGATTCGTCCTACTTGGTTGACAGGAACGATTCCTTCAAACCAAAAATCAACTTGCATGATGTCATAAAGACGAAAGTCATTGTAAACAGCATCACTAAAGGTTATATAGTCTTGTTCAAAACGATCTTCTGATACAACATCAAAAAAGCTACGCGCATCTTCATCCGTATAGGCTGCTATTAACGTACGGAATGTCTCTTGTACCTCTTGGTCTCGTGTCTTATCAAGAACAGTAACGGTTCTATCATAAGCACTGTCTGCTACCAGTGTCACCCCAAATATCAACAAAAACACTACAAAAAACATCTTTTTCATCTTCACTCCTCAGCCTATACAAGTTTCTATGCTCAAGTCTAACAAGTGAGCGTTCCAAAAACGTTCCAAAATGAAATAATTAGATTTTAATTCGTCAATTTTGTAAATTGTATTAAATAAAAAGAGTGAATTAGAGAAGAAAAAGTAGTTTTGTTAAGAGACTTTATAGGTCATGCGATACCCTTGGGCAGGGATGGTTTCAATAAACTTGTATTTAAGTTTAGAACGAAGTCGTGCGATGAGACCTCTTCGCGTGTTTTCATTGGGTGTCTTTTCTGGCCAGAGTCGATTCTCTATGGTATATAAGTCTACCGTCTGCTGTTTGGCTTCTATGAGCAACTCTAAAAGTTCACTCTCTTTACGTGTCAGGTGAACAAACTCGCCACAACATAGAAGCTCTTTGTTGATAGGGTCATAACTAAACTCATGATCGATTTCAATCGAACCACGTTTTTCACCTTCTGTAAAATGGTTACTGCGTTTACAAGCTATTTTTAGTACAGCAGAGAGTTCTTTTCGGTTAAATGGCTTTGTCAAGTAACCTGCAGGGAAAGTCTCGATAGCACGATCTAGACTCACATCATCATTAAATGCTGTGATGTAAACAATAGCTGTCTCTATAGATGCTTGTAGACGTTTTGCTAAGTCGATCCCATCTTCTGAACCTTTTATATGGACATCCATTAGTACTACGTCAGGCTTGTGTTCAAGAGCCATTTTAAAGGCATCTACTCCATTAGAGGCTCGACCTATAACACGATAACCAAGTTCAGTGACATAGGAAGAGAGTTCCATAGCCACAATACTCTCATCTTCAACAATAAGTATCTTCATGCTCATACAATAAACCTTATAATGTAGTGGGTTCCACGCGAGGTATCAAGTTCTAATGTGCCCTCGAGCTGCTCTTCTGCCAAAGTATGAACTAAGATCAGACCAAGACTTTTTTCATCAACAAGCTGTTTATTATACCCTTTTCCCTCATCGCATACTTCAAGGAGATTGACCGTTCCAGAAGCCTTTAGACGGATATAGATAACGCCACCCGTTGTATCATAAGCATGCTTCACCGCATTAGAGACAAGTTCATTAATAATAAGTCCAACATAGACAGCCTCTTTAAGAGGCAAGGTTGCTTTCACATCACTTTTTAGTGTGATATTTGACTCTTGTAAGGTCTCATCCATCCCTTCGATGTACTCATCAACATACTCTTGCATATTAATCAGTTCATCCCCAGAGCGCTGATATAGAAGCTCATGTGTACGAGCTATAGCACCTATACGACCTTCCAACTGTTCCAACATATAGTTCTCTTCATCACATGTTGAAAAGTCATGCTGTAAACGAACCATCGACAAGATCAGCTGTAGATTGTTTTTTACCCGATGATGTAACTCTTTAAAAAGTATCTCTTTCTGTTTTAGCGTGGTTGAAAGGGTATCTGTCTTCTCTTCAACCTCATTTTCGATGATCTTTTGACGTAGGTTATACTCTAGGACAAACTCATCGTGTAACTGCTCTTTTTCACTTTCAAGAACATTATATCTATCCATAAAGGCTAAAAGTAAGAGTATTGCTTCGATTGTACTTGCCCACATTAAGAGATTAGGGATTTTGTGCATCACACTGAAAGCACCTAGTGAGTCAAGGATCATTAACAGATAGGCAAAGATCAGCACCAACCAACCTAAGACAAAGAAACGGGCTTGTTTGGTTCCTTGAAGATAGATATAAATACCAGAGAAGGTATTGAAGAAAACGAAAAGAAGTCCCGTTACAATAGATACTTCCGGAACATAAAACCATGGTGTCCCTACAAGCAACATCATGATCAAGAGCCAAACAATGATCCCTTGGTAAATTCGATGGATCCGCTTAAACCGTGACGTATCTAAAAATAGCATGGCATACCATGCTGCTGCGATAATCAAAAATGATATTTTAGGGACAACGATCATATCGTCAATACGGTTAAACCAGAGCGGCGCGTAAAGCGGTGTAAGTCCAATATAGGTCAGTTGATGAAACATCAGTATAAAAAGGTAGAGCGCATAAAAAAAATAACTGCTGTCGCGCATATAGAGGTATAAGAG
>Ga0256826_1001289_pt1 | contig 15628 bp, 14 predicted proteins | sample CV79metaG_FD_185975 | JGI IMG/M metagenome (GOLD analysis project Ga0256826, IMG submission 185975) | Hydrothermal vent microbial communities from East Pacific Rise, Pacific Ocean - CV79 | ecosystem: Environmental > Aquatic > Marine > Hydrothermal vents | place: Pacific Ocean: East Pacific Rise...
TAACCCCCAAGTGGTAACCCTAGCTCATCACTATCTCCTCTATAGACCCCATTGGATATAAGGTCATAGAGTGGAGAGAGTCGGTATTTCTCTTGACCAATATTGAGTATAGAGATATTTTTAAGATGTAAATCAGCGTGTTCTATTACAAATGAAAAGAGATAAAAATCCAAAAACCTTACCCTCTCCTCTTTTGATTTAATTACCTTGGCAATAGCATCAAAGAGCTTTTCACTTGTGGTAAAATATTTTTGGTCACTTTTAATGTTCATAATCTGTGCAAAATCTCTCTGCTCATACTTATAGCCACCATATCTGTCATAGCGTTTGACCACATAATGAAAATCCCTCTCTCCAACCACCACCCCACTCCAAGGCACATCAAACCCATAAGCGTTTTTGGCAAAGCTCATAAAAAGATGCTCATTTAGCTCCAAATAGGGCAGATGTGTTTGGTTTTTATCTCTAAAATCATAAACAGCACTCTGTTTATTGTAGGGCTTTAACAGATACAACGCATCACTACTCTGTGCTATAACACTCTTTTCAAAATCAATATCTATCTTGTTTTGGTAGCCACTAAGTGATGAGTGTTTCCCTTTCTCCTCCAAAATAGCTTGGTCTACCTCTATGGTAACATCCAAAATATTAGGAAAACTCTGCTCTTCCAAAATATGCTCTTTGACCTCAATCCAAGCTTTTCTATGGCTATAATCTCTCTTAAAATGGTACAACCTATCAGCCGACACAAAATCAAAATCGCCATGACTATTTTCAAGCTCCAAAAGTATCTGGGCTAAATTTTTACCCTCTGCTAAATAGCTGTCTCGTCTATCACTTTCAGGAATAAGGTTTTCAAATAGTGGAAACAGCGTTGCAGAATAAAAAATCTCATCTCCTCTTAATCCATCTAAACTCTTTCCCTTATAATTCTTATCGTACTCAAACTCATAACGACCATCGTTATAACCTAAAAAACCCAATAACTCTCCACTCTTAAACACAACTATTTTACTATTCATATTAGACCTTCTTAAATAAAACAATACTCATAATAAGCACACTTTTTACAATGGTTCTCAAAAACAACTTTAGGAGGTTTAGGCTCATTGATTAATGCTTCAATGGTTACCAACACCTCCAAAAGCTCCTTTTCATTGACCTCATCAAGCTCTACAAAATGCACCTTTTTACTCTGCTTTTTCTTCTCTATAAACTCTATTTTACCTTTTTTGAGAACCCCTTTTTGCTTAAGCTTATACAAATACAAAAGCACCTGCCACTTTACAGCTTCGGGGTCGCTATCACTCTTTTTGACCTCTACCAAATAATCTTTGGTAAGCTTGTCTATCTTGATATTATCAATGCTTATCTCGGTCTTTTTACCTTTTTGGTCTGCTAACTCATGCAAAATCTTACCTATTCGGACATCTTCACTATTGTCCTCTAGGTTTATTCGGTTAGCGTGTAACCAACATTGGGTTTTGCAGTGGAAGTAGTAGTTTATTAGTGTTCCTGTGATTTGGGTCATAGCTCACTACTTATTGAAACAGCACTTTTTATACTTTTTACCACTTCCACAAGGGCATGGGTCGTTTCTGCCTACTTTGGGTTTCTTTTTCTCTTTTGAAATACCAAAAAAAGTCTCTGCCTCTGTAGGTTCATCTCCTGTACTTTGAGCTTCAAGTAATTTTTTAAAATCTTCTACATTTCCAATATCATATTTTTCAAATATTTCTTGGATTTCACTTTTAACTCCAACAGTCTCTCTCTTATCTCTTAACCCTAGCTCTATCTCAATATCCTCAATATCTCCACAAACCCCAGGGTCAACCTCTTTTGTTTTATATGTTTGGCGAATCAAATCAATGTGCTTCTCTCTAGTCAACTCCACAAGCTCATAAATAGCAAAAGCCAAAGAGGCTTTGTTAGTAATGTCATTTTTGAGATAACGAACCATCACCTCCTCTATACGATTTAATGCAGATGGGTCATTTTGTACCATATATTCAAATGCTTCAAAAATACTAATCAAATCTTTTGAGTTTGCATTATCAAAAATATAGTTTTCAATAGTCTCTATTGATTCTTTACCAAAAATTTTCAAAAATTCTATAATAGTTTCATAATGGAAATTACACAATCCATCTACACTATCTATATGTTCCAAAAGAGGATAGATAGATTGAACAGCCTTTAAGTGGGCAAGGGCATAGACTGCATAAGAAACTGCCATATATGAATCAAAATTTGTATCGGTAGCAAATTCAATTAACTCCTCAATATCTTTATCACTAAAATTATTTTTTGCAATATACTCTTTTACTGAATTTTCATTTTTTAACTCAAAAAGTGCTTCTATCTTTTTTGAATAGTTTAACTCTAAATCTGTTGTTTTCATTTTTCTATTTTCCTTTTTTTAATAAGTAGTTGAGCAATTTTTTCTACTTCTTCTTTTATTTTATTTGTGATTTTTATAAAAACATTCCCACATTCTCACCTTTTAAAACAGAGGTATCTAATCCATTTTTATAGGTATATATAATAGAGCCATTATCAAAGCCTCCATCATAAGCCAAAAACTCTCTTTTCAAAACTAAATAACCATATCCTTCCTTTTCAGCATAAATGTCTAATCTCTCGATTCCACTGCCTTGATATTTTGCTAATGAAAAGGTATATTTAGAGAGTTCAGAAGCCAAAGTTTTAAGTTGTATCTGTTTAGTAGTAAAATCTAACTCACTATTTTGAACAAGCTTCTTATAGCTATTCCATACCTCTACAGCCTCATCACACCAAGGCACAAAAACAGAAACCGACTCCATATCAATAATCTTAATATGTGTCTCAGAAAATCGAAGATTTTTTATATGGTCTTTGTAGCTATTTAGATTTTCTATAAAATCCGAATTGTTAATAACCTTTAATTTTTTTAGCACTTGATTATAATAGTTATCAAAATCTTTGGTATCTAAAACATCTCCCTCTTCAACTCCAAGCCTTTTATCTCCCTTATAAACAAACTTAGCTTTTGGATTTTCCATCTCAAACAGAAATAGTTTATTATCTTCTTTGGAGCTATTACGGTTAATCCGACCTGCAAGTTGTTCATCACTATCTACAAGCGACCTCTCTTTAAACCCTATATCCATGTCTATATCAACACCTGCTTCAACCACTTGTGTGGTAACAAGCAGAACATTTTTATCTTTTTCATTTTTTAGATAGTCAATAATCTCTCTTCGTCTTGGTTCTAATATTGTTCCACTCAATATAAATATCTCATCAAAAAACTTTTTATTTTTCTCTACAGCCTCTTGATAAAACTCATCTGCTCCTTTTTTGGTAATAAACTCTATAATGGTTTTAACTTTTTGATTTTCAGATATTTTTTGATAAGCTTTGCTCTCATCTAAAACTCTTCCATAAATACTTTTTGGCTCTTTATATTTCTTCTTTTCAGTAAAAATATCAACTCTATCTCCAAAATTCGGATTTGAAAAATAGCTCTGTTTATTGCTTACCAAAAAGGTAAACTCACTATCAATAATATCCCCTACTTTAGGTAAAGTAGCACTCATGACAATAAACTTTATATTAAATTTAGTTGCAAAGCTATCAAGCATATAGACTATTTTTGACCACAAATCAGGGCTATAGGTCTGTATCTCATCTATTATCACAATAGAGTTAGCCAACCGATGAAAAATGTAGTTATCATCTTTACTCACTCCTGTAAGCACATTAAAAAACTTTACATGAGAAAAAAGTGTAATAGGATAGTTCATAAATTGATTGTCTAAGAAATTGCTCTTTTCATCTCCATAGACTCCATCTTTTGCTATCTCTTGTTTATCATTATATTTTGCTTTTGAATGAAGTTGTACTATCTCACTATTATTAAGATTTAAAACATTTTTGATAGAGTCATAGGTTTGGGTAATAAGTGTAGTAAAAGGAAAAACATAAAAGATTTTCTTGATACTTTTATCTTCTTTTAAAATCTCAACGGCACTCATAACCGATAGATTTGTTTTACCTGCTCCTGTTGGGGCTTCTATGTAGAAGAGGTTTTTAGTGATATTTTTTCGTAAATTCTCTTTTAGTTCAACAAAGAGTTTATTTCTTAATTCATTTAAATTTTCTCTACTTGGAGTTTCTTCTTCTAAAATTTTAAAAGATTTAAAATCTTCATTTTTTTTATTTTTTAGAGCTTGGTTGAAAGTTTTTTGCTTTTTTTCTCCATCTATAGTTTCAAATTTATCAATATAAAACTCTTTATAAATCTTATCTCTAAACTTATCATCTATCAATCCAAAATCTTTATAAACTAACTCTTTTTTATTGCCATAGTTCATAAATTGAGCTGTTGCGTAGTAGTCGGAAATAATTAGGAGGGAGAAGAGGGATTTTGAAAGAAAATAATAATTTTCATTTTTTTTAAACTCAATATTTTTTAGATGCCCTATCAAAACTTGGTGCATTTTTTTATCTATATTCATATTTAGCTTTGAAGTATAAGCGTATAAATTATTACATATTTTTACCCCTTCACTTCCATTGAGAAACTCTTTCCAAGATGAAAATAGCCCTGTATGGTGTCGCCAAAGAGTTAAGGATAAATAGATTGATATACTAATAAGCTCTACTCTATCTTTACTATTTTGATAATTTTCATTAATATAATCAAAACAGCTCAATAAATACAAATAAGCACTTAAAATAGAGTGTTTTGAAGAGATACCATTCTCTACATTTTTAAATTTATCATTACTCATTTTATCTACTTGAAAATTCTCATTAATTTTACCTATATCATGCCAATAGATAGCCTTTAAATAAAAAAGTTTTATACTATTTTGTTTCTCTTTTTGTGAAGTTGATAACTGAATAATTTCATCAATATTCTTCTCTATATTATTTACATTCATAAGCCTAAGAGCATACTCCAAAACTAAGTTTGAATGAGCTAATAGACTTTCTAACTCTAAGCCATCTTTAGATAAATGAGCTAAATATCTATCTACATCTTTTATACTCTTAGAAAAATCAAAAAAACTGTTTTCTACTATTTTATCAAATCTTAATAAAGACATATCACTTTCTCATCAATCAAAAAGAGATTGAGCTTTTTTAAAAACTCTGTATTATTAACCATTTTAGCATTGGTATAAGCAAAATTTTCATATCTATATTGATTCAGCTCATCTAATCCTATTGGCAACCTCTCAAAATAGTAAAAATAGCTCTCACTCATAGAACTATCAAAAGGGTCTCTTAACGCTTCACTCTTTTTCAATGCCTCATTACCAATATTTGGAAAAAGTGAATAGATAGCAAACTCATCATTTGGATTAAATTTTACAACATCTTCAAAATGCTTAACCTCATCAATCTCTAATCTAAACTCATTTTTACCCATATAAGGAATATATTCATACTGAACAGTTTTCTCATCTATAAATTCATTGAGTTTTTTATGACTCTCTTTTGATAAATCTAACCCAATATATATTTTATATTTAGGATTAATTAAAGTTTGCTCAATAATGTTAAGTGTTCCTCCATCTTTATTTGCATAACCTACTGTATTATTGTATTTAATAAGTCGCTTTTGAAAAACACCTTTATTTCCATAAGGTACAATCCCAATAGGTAAATATTGAAGCTCTCTATAAAATTCAGGATAAGCATCACTCTCTTTCATCTGATTGTACCCTTTGAGTCCAATAACTGCACCCAATATCCCCAAAACTCCAACTTTTGGAATAATATTAAAGCTAAAATACGCAGGAGTATTTACATCAGGCTTTTTAAACATTCCAAAATCAGAACTTATATCAAAAGAGATAATTTTATCTACTTTTGGCATTTTTTTAGTTCCTTATCAGATATAATTGATTTAACACACACTTTTGGAATATCAAACATTTCATCATCATAATCTAACTTAGTAGTATCAATATAAATTTCAACTTTTTCAATTTTATCTGCTACCTCATCTAAGATATTTTTCACTTCTGATAAATCTAACTTTCGTTTAAAACTCTCCTCTTGTTCTACTACTTTAATTAGTGTTGTAAATGATGGAAGTTGGATTTTTTCATCTTTATTTAGAGTAATAAAAATAGAAAACTCATTCTCAACCCCTATTTTTGAAGCACTATCAAGATAGCTTACTCCTCTATTAATTGCATCTTTAAATAATCCTATATCCTCTTCTGTTAAATAACCTTCATTATCTATAAGTTTTATTAACTCCTCACTATTTTTAGGATTAATTGTAAAATTATGAAGATAGTGTCCCTCTTCTAAAACAGTTTGATTTCCGATTGTTGTCTGTTGGCTATCATCTGATTTATCATTAGAGTTCCTAAATGGACTTACAATATCTTCTGTAAAGATATTGTTTTGAGCATAGATATTAATTCCATGTGTAATTTGAGCATTACCATGAATAGAGATGTTCCCCTCTTTACTTGCAAAAGTTGCACCAAAGAGCCTTATATCTAGGGCTTTAAATAGATTTTGTAAAATTGGTACTCTCTTAATATCTTTGGGAGTTTTTCCAATAATTACAAATGATATTTTATTTTCAGCCTCTTTTTTGAGTAAGTAATTATTATTAATTGATTGAATAATTTCATATCCTGTATTTTCACTAATAAATTTATCAACCTCTTCTTTAATTCTAGGAAAATATTTATCATCTTTCTCTTTAGCTTTCTTTTTTATCTCTTTTAAAATAGGATAATCTCCAAACAATTCAATATAAGTTTCATCAATATCCAAAGGTTGCATATTCTCTTTTTTATATCGTGTAGTATAAAAAATCTTATTACTACTATCTGTTTTAAAATAGTTTCTAATCGCATATTTCAATGCCTTATCTGTTGCATAAACCACACCATTAGGTAAAGTTCTAGGACTTCCTGTAAAATCTGCATTATAATTTGCAACTGTTGCTTTTATTAAAACTGCACCAAAAACTCTATTATTAAATCTATTTTCCATCACTATATTCTCCATTTTTATTTTCTTCTAACTTTTTCTTCGCTTCTGCTTGTATGGCTATCCTTTCAGAGATAACATTACTTGAAAAATATCCTGCCATAATTAGTGGCACTAAACTTTTAATTGTCTTTTGTTCAAGTTCATAAGCCATAACTTCGCTGACAAGGTTATCAAACCACCCTCCACTATTAAAAAACTTAAAAGCATGAGAATACTTTTGAATCTGTTGTGCAATAACCAATTTAAAGTCTGTTGCACTGTTTTTTGATATAAATATATCAAGTAGAGAATGTGTTTTTGTTGCTGATTCATTTTTATTTAAAATATACCTTATCAACTGCCCACTAGCATATGAAAACTCCTTATCATTCTCTAAATGCACCTCATCTTTTTCTAATATATTTGCTACTTTTTCTTTTAACTCTATAATCTGCGTTGCCAAATCTTCTCCTTTATGAAAGTTTTTATGTAATGAGATATAAAGAGATAGCTTCTCTTTAATCTTATAAGTATTAGTCCAATCACTATTTAATTTTATCTGTTCCCTAATAATAGGAATACAAATATCATCAAACATATAACCATTAATTACCTCTTGTTTTGATTTGTAAATATAGTCAAAAATTGCTTTATTATATTGGTAAAATTTTGTTGCTACCATTGCAGGTATTTTTTCTGTTTGTGGAACATTTATTTTTTCAGCAAAATAGTTATTTTTTAACATATAAGTATTTTCATTATCCCCATTTATAGTATATAAAAATTTAGAAAAAAACTTCCACTCTAAATCAAAAATAGTATCAACAGTTCCACTATGAAAATTATCCATATTAAAAATATTTTTAATCTCAAAATCTTTTAACTTATATTGAAAACCATCTATATAATCAACATCAGAAAATCTTAACCCATCTTTTGTATTGTTCCAAAATATCAAGTAAAAATTTAACTCATTTACTTCATTACTATTGTCAGAGATTTTTTCATACGCTTTTTTGATTATCTCTTTATAACCTATGGGATTGTCTATATCTTTTAAAAGGTCAAAATATATTTTATTGCCCTCATTATCTATAGCATCTTTATTTGATATAAATATAGGGAAAGGATTAGGAAAAAGAGTTTTTTCAAATTTTTCTACTTTTATTTTTAGCTTTAATAGCTCTTCAAAAAGAGATAATTGCTGAACTACTTTACCTGTATATAAAGCTGTATATCCACCATAAGTTTTATCTCTTGTTTTATGCAGATAAAAAGGTTTTTTATCTGCAAAAGTATTTAAAAAACTAGATGTCCCTAAGTTACTCTCTTCATTTGATACAGGACAAATATACTTTTTTTTAGTTGAATAACTATTTTTATCCTCAAAAAGACCTTTAGCATTAAATGACATTTCAGGCGAATACTCATTATAAAAGCTTTCTATATATTTCATATCATAATCAAAATATATTTTTATGTAATCCTTGTTTTTTAACTCTAATAATATTTTTTTTCCTAATTTTTTTATAAAATACTTGGAAACTAATTTTTCTTTTATAATTGGTTCTATTAAACTAAAATGCTTAATAGTTTCAGCATTAATGGTTAGACTTTTAATTTTTTCAAAATATCCAGTTATCAAAAGTCTTTGTTTAATCTCTAATAGTCTTTCTACTATCGTAACTTTTTCTTTTTCTGTAGTAACATATCTAAAAAATATAGCATAAGGCGAAGCAGAATGAATTTGATTTTTTCCTTTTATTGGAGAATTATCAAAATTTTTGTTACTATCTAAATAATTACAATAGTACTCTCTCTTTTTTAAATCATACTTCTTAGAAAAAGCCAAAAAATCAGCACTTCCATCATTATAAGAAAACTCTTTTATCTCAAAACTATCCTTATCTACAATAATATGAAGCCCTTTAGCTAAACTTCGATTTTCCAAAATAATATCTCGAAATTTTCCACCCTCTAAGTCCATAAAATCTACAATCTCTTTAATCATAACCTAATCCCCTTAGCAATACAAAACCCACCCCCAAACGAATTCTTCTCCCCAAGTCCACAACTCAAAGCCAAAAATGCCAACTTCTGTGAAACCTCATCTTCATTGGGAACGATTCTGAATTTATTTCCAAAAAATTTAAAACTCTTGCCGTTTTTACTTGTCCAAATGCTTTGAGGTACTCGGTTTTTAATCTCTAAGAGTTGCACAAAGTTCTGCTCACTCGTAAGTTTCTCTCCATAAAAATCAAAATACTTCTTTTCTAAATTGTCATGTAGAAGCCGTTGTAGCTTCATAATGTCTCCATCTTTTTGCATTGTCCAAAAAATCCCTCTATCAGCTGTAACAATTACAGGAGTCACGGAGTAGAGTTCAGATATAAAAAACTGCTTTACTCTTTTTATTTGAGTCTCTACGGTTAAAAAGTTTGGATTGTCGATGTTTTGTCGAAGTGTTTTTGAGAGGTTATTTATAAAAGATTCATTGGGGGAGCGAAGTCTAAATTGGTAGCTGTTGCCTTTTTTGTATGTTTTCTCTTTTTCTATAGGGTAAAAATTCCCAAAAGCGTAGTGTTTATAACCTTTTTTGTTGTGTAATTCCTCTAACTCTTTGGTTTGAGCCATTGAGAAGCTAATATATTTGGATATTGCCTCAAAGCTATCTTTGAAGCTTATATCTCTTTTTATGTATGCTGTGCATATCAGTTCATAATATTTCAAGTTTTTCCTTTTTTAAAAGGTATTATATCATCAAAAACTACCCAATTTTCCCTAAAACTCTGTCTAACATAGAAGTACTCAAAAAACGTTTTAAATAGCCTAAAATCGTTGTTGCTTTGGTTATGTAGTATCGAGGTTTTGGTTTCTTGGCTACAATAATATCATACACCACATGAGCCACAAAAACTGCCTCTTCATTAAAGGGTACTTCTGATTTCTTTTTTGATAAGTTATCTAAATAGTTCGCTTTAAATATAGAATTTTCTATATCTACATTCTCTTTTAGCTTTTTCATGGCTGTTTTACGAAAATTTGAGGTAATGGGTCCTGTATTTAAAAGAATGGGGTAGATATTTGTGCCTTTTAGCTCTAAACGTAAGGTATCGGTTAAGCCCTCTATCGCATATTTACTGGCATTGTAAGCACCTCGTCCAAAAAGAGAGACCAAGCCCAACACAGAAGAGTGCTGAATAATTTTTCCATAACCTTGTTTTCTCATTACAGGGATAATTTGTCTTGTACATTCATGCAGACCAAAGACGTTGGTTTCAAACTGTTCTCTTAAAAAATCCGTTTCCAAATCTTCTAAAGCACCTGCTTGACCATAGCCAGCATTATTGAACCAAACATCTATCTTTCCATCTTCTTCTAAAACATTTTCGATGACTCTGGTAATATCATGAGGGTTGCTTACATCCAATTGCATTGAATGTTCCAATCCTACACCCCGAAGTACCGATAAATGAGCAGAATTTCTGACCGTTGCATAAACTTTAATACCTTGGGATTGTAAATATTTAGCCGTTGCTAGACCTATTCCTGTAGAACAGCCTGTAATGACAATATTTGTCATGCTATTCTTTTCCGTATTTTAAATCTTTTACAGCTTGAGTAACGTCCTTTTGACGCATAAAATGTTCGCCTACTAAAAAGGCATCTGCCCCTACACTACTAAGCTCTTTAACCATCTCATGATTGGTAATACCACTCTCGGCTACAATAATTTTGTTTTTAGGAATCAACGGAATAAGCTTTTCACTTAATGTCATGTCCATCTCAAAGGTCTCTAAATTACGATGATTAATCCCTATAATATCAGCTCCAGAAAAAATAGCTTTGGTTAAATCTTTTTTATCGTGTATCTCTACTAACGCTTCCATCCCTAAATGTCTAGTATAGTTAATCAACTCTTTTAACTCTTTTCTGGTTAATGCCATGGCAATTAACAGCACATAATCTGCCCCAAAAGCCAAGGCTTCTATAAGTTGATATTTATCTACGATAAAATCTTTACGAAGCAAAGGAATTGACGTATAACGACGTACCATTCCTAAATACTCTTTATCCCCTTGAAAGAAGTGAGGCTCGGTCAAAATAGAGAGCGAATCTGCTCCACCTTTTTCATACGCTTGACCAATAACCATTGGGTCAAAATCTTTACGAATAATACCTTTACTAGGACTTGCTTTTTTAACTTCGGCAATGATTCTATAAGGATTCTCTTTTGTAGACTTTAACGCTGTTTTTGCATCTTTAGGAACAAAAGGATTGTACGCCAAAGAGCGTCCCAACCACTCCAATGGATAATCAATCTTTCTCTTTTCTAAATCTTCTTTTGTCTTTTTTATAATCTCATCTAATATCTGTGCCAACTTTTTTCCCTCTTATTATTTTTTAAACTTACTACTCTTTACATTTCTGACGAATTGCATTCCAATGGTTAAAAATCTCTTTATCTTTAAGACCTTCTATATCCACTACTTTTCTCATCATTTTTAAAGCTTTTTTACATAAACCAAGCTTATAATATCCCCATGCTAAAGAGTCTAAATACGCACTATTATCAGGTTGCTCTTCTAAAGCTTTTTCAATAATATTCATACCTTTTTTAATATCAATCTCTTTATCTATCAAAGTATAGCCATAATAGTTCAAATAAATCGTATTTTCAATGCCTTTTTCCATTGCTATCTCGAAACGGTTAACAACCTCTGCTAGCATAGCTTTATCATTTTTATCTAAACTTGATTCATAAAGGGTCATTGCTGATTCAGCATACCATTTTGGGTCATTGGTCTCTATCATTAGTTTTCTAGAAAGTTTATCTGCTTTGTCAAATGCTTTATGCTCAATGTACAACGAGTAGAGTAATTCAGAGTTTTTATACTCACTTTTTAAAAATTCAATCGCCCCATCATAATCTTTAAGATGAAGATAGCTTTCGATTACTTTTTCGGCATACAACTCTTTTTTAGTAGAACTATAAAGTGCTTTATAAAGAGGTATTATTTTAGAAACATTGTTTTGTTGAAAATAGATAGAGATAAGCTGTAGACATACTTTTTCACTGCATTTATGACGTGTTCTATGATTCTCTAAGCGAAGAGTTGCTTCAGAGATATTTCCTATATAATTAACCAGAATGGTGGTTATTTTTAATAAAATATTTTCATTATAGGTTCGTGTATACGCTTCTGTTAACAACTCTATTGATTTGGGATAATCTTTTGTAAAAATATAAGGATTAGCAGAGAGTTCAAAATCCACAGCCTCTGTTGACTGAGCCAAGAGCAACATACTTACCTCTTTTGCTTCTTCATACTTTTTTTCATATAAATACGAAGAGAGTAACAATCGTTTAGCGACTAAATTTTTAGGATGCTTTGTAACATACTCTTTTAACTTCGCAATATTACCCGATGTTAAGCCCGAGTAAAGAGCTGTTTTTAACTCTTTTAGCAAATATTCATCTTTTCCCGTCTCATCATAAAGTTTTTTATAATAGTGATTGCTCTTTTTAAAATCGTTATTTTGCTCATAAAAGATAGCTTGAACAATCCATTCATCTTCATATATAGAGGCTCTATTCAATGCTTCTTTTTTATTGGCAAAATTCTTAGGATTATAACTTGCTAAATCTTCTATAGGTACAATTTGACTTTGTGGTATATACGTTGTACATCCCACAACCAATAAAGCTACAAATGCTAAGACTAAAATTAGTCTGTTTTTTAATCTATTATTCCTGGGCACTCTTTTTTTACCTCTTCTTTATCGTTCTTAAATGTCTCCCAAAATGGAAAGGTTTGACATTGGCGTGGTCTTACAGAGTATATTGTACACTGTTTTTTATTATTATCAAAAAAAATACATGCATAGTTATCATCATCCAGCTTTTTTTCTATCAAAGAGTAGCGATGTTTAACTTTTTTGAGATACATTGTAGCAAATTCTTCTATATTTAGTTCTAAAAATTCAGCCATTTTTTCAATTTCTGGGTATTTAGCCCATATATAACCACTCGCTCCCGTACAACATGCACCCCCACACGCTTCACAAGCAGAGGGTCTAAACGTATAATCGTAACCCTCTTGTGTTAAAAATTCATGCTCCATATTTTAATAATCTCCTTTAATACTTTGTGTCTTTGCTTTCAAAAAAGCTTCTCTTGGCTCTTTTAAATAAGCACTCTGCTCATCAAAAACAATTAATGGTGGCATTATTTTTGTGAGCGACTTAGAATTCATACGTGCTGAAATCATAACCAACTTTGACTCTCTATCAATTTTAGAATGGACAAAACGTAAAACTTCTGGATTAATTTTATTCTCTTTTAAGGCAAAAAGAAGCCTATCAATCTGTTTAGCATCATAACAAAAAATAAAACGTCCTCGTGGTCGTAAAACCTTTTTAACCTTGGCAATAAACTCTAAAATCGGTAGATGATGAGCATAACGAGCAATATTTAGATGTTCATTTTCACTTTGAATCACAGCCGAATCATAAAAAGGTGGGTTTGAAACCACAAAATCAAATTTTTTCTCTTCAGAAAACTCTATAAAATCGCCCAAACAGGCATCAACTTCCAAATTATTTATTTTATAGTTATGTTTTGCATACATCAACATACTCTTTTGTTTATCAATAATAGTCGTAGAAATATTAAAATCTCTAGAGAGCAAAAGAGATACAATACCCACACCACAGCCAACATCTAAGAGTGAACCTTTAGGATGAAATCCCGAAATAAAATCGTATAAAAAAATGGAATCACTATTATAAGCATACCCTTTTGTTGGTTGATAAAGATACAAAATTACCCCTTCATTTTAAAAATAAATCAAATTTTACTATAAATTGACAATTTTTAGATAAAATTCTTCTTATGAACAATACAACTTTTACAGATACCCCCCCATTATCAACTGATTTTTGTATGTTGGATTACGAATGTGCTTACCTAGCTGACAAATCTGTACGGATGCACTACAAACATATAGAAGAAGCAACTCAAACCTATAATACAGCACTTATCAATCGTGGTTGGCGTCGTTTTGGATGTTACTACTTCCATCCTATTTGTAATGGTTGCAATGAATGTAAATCCATTAGAGTAAACGTGAAGAATTTTAAACTTCGTAAATCTCAAAAAAAAGCAATTAAACGAAACAAAGCGACTGAAATTATTATTCAAAAACCAACTCTATCACAAGCCCATATTGATTTATACAATAAATATCATGCTTTTAAACAACAAAAAGATGATTGGTCTCATCGTAATATCTCCCCTAGGGAATACAGAGAAAACTTTGTAGAAGGTGCTCATGACTTTGGAAAAGAGGTTCTCTATATTAAAGATGGAAAACTTATTGGTGTCGATTTAATTGATATTTTAGACGATGGTATCTCCTCTATCTATTTCTATTACGACCCAGATTACCCTCAACTCTCTTTGGGAACGTACTCTCTGCTTTATCAAGTAGAACTTGCAAAAGTATTGGAGCTTCCTTGGATTTATCTAGGATATTGGGTTGATGGATGCAAGGCATTTGCATATAAGCCAAATTTTCAACCCCAAGAGATACTCGATGGCTTTCCAAGTGTCAATACAATAAGCGAATGGAAAGATTTTTCTAATGAAATTTTTTAATTTTCAAGTAGTGTCTATAAAATATTTTTTAACAAAAAACAAGTATTAAAAAAACAACATATTTTTATCTCATTTTTTTATATTATTTAATATTTAGCTACATAGAAAATTCCACGATTGTGACACTTTTTTATATACTTCATAAAAAGTGTCCTATAAATTAACCTTATTTTACGTTATTTCAGCCATAATATGTGTATAAAAACACTATTAAAGAACTATTATGGAGAAAAATTAAATGTTAGCTAAAAGAAAAATTCTAATATCAGCATTATTATCACTATCGATACTAACAACCCCAACAACAGCCGATGGATTAAATTGTTCAAATGGACAATGTCATATAAATGTAAAAAACTTTAGCCCATCAAAAAATATGCCTAAAAAAATCCATACCTTTAAAAATATAAATACTAAAAATCATTCTAGATTTCTTACTCCTTTAGATAAAAGTCTTCAAGTAAAGCATCAAAAGTTAAAACTAGACGTTCTCTACTTGGAACATAATAAATATGTTCAACAAGATAATGAAGTATTAGTACCATTAACAGAAGAAGAGATAAATACTATTATTCCTGCTCCTGAAAAATTTGTGGGAACTGAAGAGATAGAGTTGTATCTTGAACAACAAAGAGAGATGGGTGTAGATATAGAGTTGATAGAGCCATCTCTTCCTATGTCTCTGTATTACTGTATGGATAGCAGAGAACCTATTTACGATGAAAAAGCAGAACAATTTAACTGCATTGTTTCCAGTTAAAACTGTTGGTATAAAACAAGATATTAAATATCTTGTTCCACTACCTCTTTAAAGCTTTCAAAGTAAACTTTCTTAAGTCTATCGACTTTCATTTCAACACTATTAATCTTAATAGTATCTCCACCAACTTTACCAATAATATCTGTTTTTAATCCCAATGCTTTAGCCATAGAAATAACTGTTTCTAAATTCTCTTTACTGTTTACTTCTAAAAT
>Ga0256826_1001290_pt1 | contig 15623 bp, 14 predicted proteins | sample CV79metaG_FD_185975 | JGI IMG/M metagenome (GOLD analysis project Ga0256826, IMG submission 185975) | Hydrothermal vent microbial communities from East Pacific Rise, Pacific Ocean - CV79 | ecosystem: Environmental > Aquatic > Marine > Hydrothermal vents | place: Pacific Ocean: East Pacific Rise...
TAAGATAGACAAATATATGAACTACTTTTTTGACATCAGTTCCATACAAAAGTTTTTTCCAGTTTTGTTACTTGATGGAACAGGGTTGATGGTGAAAATTTTAGTGAGTCTTTTACTCCTTCTCGCATTTGACCCTCTGCTCTTTGGTCTTGGTGTCTTTTTCTTTTTTCTTTTCATAGTGATACTCTCTTTACTTGGTAAAAATGGTATGAACTATGCAATCTCGCGTTCAGATGCAAAACATAATGCTATATATTATCTTCAAAATCTACCCTATACAAAAGAATCTAAAGAAAAAGCACTTCACTACTTTGATGAGCACCTTTTAACTTTTATAGAGGCAAGACAAAAAATGTTTAAAGTTACAATGAGGCAACTCTCTTTGACTTACTTTTTAGAAGGACTAATCTTTAGTGGATTCTTGATTGTTGGAGGTTATCTTGTGATTGATGGGGTTTTACCTATTGGGGAGTTTGTGGCAGCTGAGATAGTTTTAGTGTCAATTACCAATGCCCTTAAAGGTTTTATGAAACAGATAGATTATGTTTACGATATGGTAGAAGGTTTTTACAAAGTGGATGTACTTTCAAAATCATTAGCTGGAAGTACAAATGTCTGAGTATGAGTTTAAAGCACTAAAAAGAGTTGAACTTAGTCCCGTTGTTAAAAAAGTATGGATGATTACATCTTTTATTTTTATGATGCTTATTTCATTTATGTTCTTACCTTGGCAACAAACTGTTAATGGTGAGGGAACAGTTGTCGCGTTAGACCCAACTGAGCGCGACTATGAAGTGCAAGCAACGATGGATGGCTTTATAGATAGCTTTTATGTACATGAAAATCAGTTTGTAAGAAAGGGAACAAAACTTTTTACAATGGTTGATTTGGATAAAGACTATCTCAATAAGCTTAATAAAATTAAAGATGGATTACAAACACAACAATCAAATTTGACCTTACAAATAGAAAACTTAAGACTTAGAAAAAAGAATACAAGTGAGTACCTTCAACTTGGTTCAAAAACATTTTCACAAAATATGCAACAAACACATCAAAAAATCAAAAGCTTAGAGCTAAAACAAGTTGCCCTGCAAAAAAACAAAGAGATAAAAGAGTCAAATTTTAAGAGGGTCAAAGCATTGTATCTTGATGGTATTGAATCTAAAAGAACATATGAAATACGAGAAAATGAGTATGTAAGTGCTTTTTCAGAGTTAGCAAAAACAAAAATAGATATAGAAATAGAGAAGAAAAATCTTAGTATCATACAAAATAACAAAGAGAAGTTCCTAAAAGAGACACAAAACCGTCTAAATGCCATAGATAGTTCTGTATTGACAGCTAAAAATCGTTTCAATAATATGCATCAAAATATCCAAAAACAAGCAGCAACAATCTCGCGTTATACAAGCGGGGAAGTAGTTGCTCAAAAAGATGGTTATGTTGTAAAAATCTTCCAAAATGATAAAAATAAGTTTATTAAAAAAGGAGAAAGGATTATGTACTTTTCTCCTGTAGTGACACAAAAAGCGATACGACTTAAAGTTTCAGGGTTTAATATGCCCTTGATTAAAGAGGGTTTAGATGCTCGTATAATGTTTTATGGTTGGCCAGCACTTCAAATCTCAGGATGGCCAAGTATAAAAGTGGGAACTTTTGGTGGAAAAATCGCAAGAGTTGAAAACACTTCTTATGAAAAGGGTTTTTTCTATGCACAAATATTGGAAGAAAAAGATGCTCCGTGGCCGAGTGGAATAGAGCTTCGTATGGGAACACAAGCTCGTGTTTGGGTACGACTTGCAACTGTTCCAATCTGGTATCAGTTATGGAGACTTATGAATGCACTACCACCTCAAATGGTGACACCTAAACACGAGACAAATATATGAAAGTAAGTGTTTTTCTTTTTATAGTACTTCTCTCTTTTCCTCTCCAAGCAAAAGAAGTATTTACAAAAGAGACAATTGCTGAGTATATGACAAAAGAAAATCCTTACCTTTTTACAGCGATAGGTCAAGAGTTTATTTATAGAGAAAAAGAGAGATATGCCTTAGGTAGCTTTGATACCAAACTCTCAGCTAAGTATGATAAAAAAGAGTACCCAGTGAGTACGGGAGAATATCTTGGCGTATCTGTTGATAAACCCATAGAAAATGGAATGGAATTTAGTCTAGGTTACCGTAAAGCACAAGGCACACAAGAGTATAACAACATCAAGACAAGTAACCAAGGTGAAATGAAAGTTGGTGTAAAGATTCCTGTTTTTTCTGTAGTACATGATATGAGCAAAAGAAAACTAGATCTTTATAATGCTTCTTTACAAACAAGTAAGTATAAGTTTAAATCAAAGGATAATCTCCGTTTACTCTATTTTAAGATTACCTCTATGTATAACAAACTTTTGTATTCTAAATCTGTTGTTGATTTAGAACAGAGTTTAGAACAAAGAGCAAAGACCCGTAAAAAGATTATAGAAAAAAAAGTCCTTGTTGGAGAAGTAGCTAAAGTGGCAATGTTAGAAGCTTCTCAACAGCTTATAAATCGGCATCAGCGAGTAGTTTCAGCCTTGAACATATATGAAAACAATCTTGAAAATTTTGTAAAATATTTAAATATCTCTAAAAGTGACTTTTTGAAAAAATATGACTTACAAGTACTCAGTGAAATGAAGCATGCTGTATTAGTATATGCAATGCAAGAGGCCATAGAGAATCGAGCAGATTTGAAGATGTATGATTATGAAGTAAAACAGATAGACTTAAAAGATAAGCAAACGAGTCTGTTACAGTACCCTAAGTTTAATGTTTCTCTTTATGGAGTGCATGATTTTAAGTATGAAAATGGTTTTAAAGTCGCGTTAGATATGGACTTTCCTTTTGAAAGACGAAAGTATGAAGCAGCATCAGCAGAAAATAAAATAGCAATCAAAAATCTTCAAAAGACAAAAGAAAAGAAGATATTAGATATTCGGGCAAACCTTACTACTATTCATAACTCTCTTAGAAAAACAGCCAAAAATATTGATTTATCTGAACAAGAAGTAGCCTTAGTAAAAGAACTTGAAACAGTAGAACATAAAAAATATAAACTAGGGATAAGCAACCTTTTTATGCTCAATCAACGCGAGATTTATACATTAACTATCAAGAAAAAGCTTTTAAAGTATCAGCTTGATTATCTGCTTTTAGAACAAGAATTACAAAAGGAAAGAGGGGATTATGGAGAGATATTTTTAAATCTATAATTATAAAAAGAGTAGATATAAAATACCCCAAAGTAAAAAAACTATAAAACCTAAGATGAGAAAAATGAAAACTATTCTCAGACTTAGATAAAAAAGAAATTTTACAAAAGAGAGCATAAAACTACTTCATGTATTTGTATGTTTGAAGGTGTAGTTTTCTCGTTGCATAGTCCATACCACCTTGAAGGTTGATGACATTGTATTTTAACTCTTTAGATAAAAAAGGTGCGAGCATAGAAGTTCTACTTCCCGTGTGACAGATGATAGCAAAAGGTTTTTTAGTATCAATTTTCGCATTAAGCTCTGTTAAAAAGGCATCAATATTATAGCCACCTCTTTCGTTAAAAAACATAATAGGGACGGCATTAGGTAGTAGACCACTCTCTCTCCATTCGCCAGGTGTACGAATGTCTACAATAGGTGTTTTAGAGTCTATGAATTTTTGTGAGATATATTCATTTGTAAGCTCTGCAAAAAGGGATATAGAAAGGATTAGTAGTGATAAAACGATTTTTTTCAATGTGTTCTCCAAAATAAAGTGTATAATTATAACAAAAAATAAATAATAGGATAAAAATGGCAGCCTCTAAAAAAGCAGTTGATAATGCGAATAGACTTCGATATATCAGAGCATTGGAACGGTTTCATAAAAGTATGATTTCATACCTTTTAAATACACCAGAACTTACACATAAAGGCTTTAATAAAAAGCTAGAGAATGCTTTGAAACTTCTAAAGCGTGTTGAAGAGATGCAGATTTATAAGGGAGAGCTACAAGATTTGCAATCCCTTGTAAAAAAAATGATTTCTTATAAAGACTCGAGTGAAGATATAGAAAACATAAAAGATGAACTTTTGTATAGTTCTAACCAACTTGATAAGAGCAAAAATGCAAAACGTTATAAAAAAGACAAACATAGTAATGCTAAGTTTGATGAGTGGGAATAAAGAGAACTTATTTTTGCGGTAACTCTCTGTCCCAATCCTCTTGAGTTGCTACATCGTATACGGTAAAACCATTTTTTCTTAAAAATTCTGCTGCCATTTTACTACGGCTTCCTGAACGACAGTATGTTATAAATGCTTTATCTAATGGAAGGTGCTCAAGGTACTTTTCTAAAAGCTGTAGAGGAATGTTGACCGCTTTGTCGATATGCTTTTGTCTATACTCTTCTCTCGTTCTTACATCTATGATGATAGCCCCATTTTTATAAGCTTTATGGGCGATTTGTAAATCTTCATCACTTACTTTAGAACAAGCACTCACTAGAACTAGCAAAGATAAAAGAGTAAATAGATATAAAATATTTTTTTTCATAGGTGTTACCTCAATTTTTATGAAATTATAGTAGAATTCTCTTACTTACAAATAATAGGAACAAAAATGTCTATAGCAGAACAAGAAATCAAAAAATTTGAAAATAGTAATTGTGAAGAAAATAGTGTTTTTTATCAAGCAATGGAGGAAGTGATTTACTCGATAGCACCTCTTTTAGAATCAGATGAAAAGTATACTCAGTATGCAATTTTAGAACGTCTTGTTGTTCCTGATAGAATTATAAAGTTTAAAGTTACATGGTTAGACGATAGTAATAAAATACAAGTAAATACTGGTTATCGTGTACAGTTTAACAATGCTTTAGGGCCATACAAAGGTGGTCTGCGTTTTCATCCAACAGTTAATGAAGGAATTTTAAAGTTTTTAGGGTTTGAACAGATTTTAAAAAATGCCTTAACGGGACTTCCTATTGGTGGTGGAAAAGGTGGAAGTGACTTCGATCCAAAGGGAAAAAGTGATTTTGAAGTTATGAAATTTTGTTCTTCGTTTATGACAGAACTTCATAAATATATAGGACCTCGCATAGATGTTCCAGCGGGAGATATTGGCGTTGGAAGTCGTGAAATAGGTTACTTATTTGGTGAGTATAAAAAGATAACATCGTCGTATGAAGGTATCTTAACTGGAAAACCTTTTATGTTTGGTGGCTCTTTAATGCGTCCAGAAGCAACCGGTTATGGGGCAGTTTACTTTACTCAAAAAATGCTTGAACTTGAAGAAAAAGAGTCACTTGAGGGTAAAATATGTACTGTAAGTGGTGCGGGAAATGTGGCACTTCATGCTATAGAAAAACTACAACAAATTGGTGCGATTCCTGTCACTTGTACAGATTCAAGAGGAACTATTTATGATTCTCGTGGTGTCGATTTAGAACTTTTAAAAGAGATAAAACTAGAAAAACGTCAATCTTTAGAAAATTATATAAAAGTTCATAGTGATGCAAAATACATTCCTGTAGAAGAGTATCCTGAGCATACACATGCAGTTTGGGATATTCCATGTTATGCAGCATTCCCTTGTGCTACACAAAATGAACTTAATGAAAGTGATGCTCAAAACTTGATAAGTAATGGTTGTGTAAGTGTGACAGAGGGGGCAAATATGCCATCAACACCAGAAGCAACAGCACTTTTCTTATCACATAAAATGTGTTTTGCACCTGCTAAAGCAGCAAATGCTGGTGGAGTTGCTGTAAGTGAGTTTGAGATGAGTCAAAATGCTTCTATGACACGATGGACTTTTGATAGAGTAGATGAAACACTTAAAGCAACTATGCAACAGATTTGTACTCGCGTTGCACTGACGGCTAAAGATTATGGTGTTGCTGGAAACTATGTAGATGGAGCAAATATTGCAGGCTTTAAAAAAGTGGCTGATGCTATGATTGCAGAAGGTATATAAAGGTAAGTTATGAAAAATATTGTTTTCTTACTTCTTCTTTTTATAAGTTTATATGCAGAGGGTAAAGTAAACTTTACTCCTTTTATTGATGCACAGTTAAAGCTTGTTTATTCTATGAGTGAAGCAAATATTACAAAAGAGAAGATAAAGAAGATCGTTTATCTACAAGAAGAGTCTTATAATAAGGCACTTGATGTACTTATGATAAATAAAAATAAATATATTGAAGCTCCAGAATTTTATGATAAAGAGATTTTTTCTCTTAAAAAAATAATGTCTATTAATAAGCGAGTAGGAAACCATAAAGCTTACTTGAGAGATGAAGTGAAACTTAAATCTTATCAACTTGTTCGTGCACAAAATATAATGTTTAAGGAAGTTTTGGTTGCTTTAGATACTGAAAATATTACACTATTTGAAGAATCACTCAATCAAATAGTTGGAAAAAATCAACTTTTACTAAATACTATGTTTACTAAAAATTATGATTTTGTTTTTGAAATCCCTCAAACTGCTTTAACGATTAAAAAACTACAACATAATGTACAAGAACTTTATGCGTTAAGAGATGTAAATGCAGACATGATAAACAATCTGTATAAAATGCAAAACAAGATGTATAGATTGAACAAGTATACTAAATATCATATTATTAGTTTAGTGATTGCAATTAATAATGCAGAAATTGTTACACATCTAAATGATGTTTTAAAAGATTATGGTTTGAGTGTTGTCAAGATAGTCTTTATTTTAGCTTTGAGTATTCTTATCTATTTTTTCAGAAAAATTGCAGATATTACTTTACAGCGTTATGTGCTAACTTTAGAGATCTTTAATCAATACTCAAAAGATATTATGAATCGTTTGTATAAACCTTTTGATTATTTAGTACTGGTTATCAACGCGAACATGATAATCTATGTGTACAATGATTTTAGTAGTCTTGAGACTGTTACAAAGCTTTTCAATATGATTTATGGTACTTTTTTTACATTTATTATATATAAAATTCTAAATACAATTGCAACAATAAAACTTTCAGAAATAAACAAAGAAAATAGTATTAAAAATGAGATGATAAATGTAGGAATCAAAATTGTAAACTTTGTTATTCTTATTATGGGTTTACTAATTATCTTATATTATGCAGGTGTAAACCTTACTGCTGTTCTTTCAGGACTTGGGATAGGTGGTTTTGCTGTAGCTTTTGCTGCAAAAGATACTATTTCAAACTTTTTTGGAACACTTTCTATTCTTTTTAGTAATGTATTTTCTCAGGGTGATTGGGTAAAAGTAGGGGATAATGAAGGTGTTGTAGTAGAGTTGGGACTTCGTGTTACAACACTAAGAACCTTTGATAATGCCCTTATAGCCATACCAAATGGTACTTTTGCAACAATGGAAGTAAAGAACTGGAACAGAAGAACTTTAGGTCGGCGTATTAAAATGAGTTTAGGCATAAAATATGACTCAAAGAGTAGTGACATTAAAAATGCTATAGCAGAAATTCGTGTTATGCTTGATAAACATCCAGGAATCGCCACAGAAAATACAAAGTACACATATAAAAAAATCAATGCACCAAAACTAATTTCAAAAGATGACCACCAAGGTATAAAAAAGACACTCCTTGTATATCTTGATGAATTTGGACCATCAAGTATGAATATTTTAGTGTATTGTTTTTCTAAAAGTGTCAATTGGCAAGAGTGGTTAGAGATAAAAGAAGATGTAATGCACAAGATTATGGAAATTTTTGAAAAAAATTCTTTAGAATTTGCCTTTCCTTCTCTTTCTGTATATCATGAAAATACACCACCGAGTCAATAAATTTTCAGATTATTTAGATAAAATCCGATAAATTAATATAAAGTAAAAATATGTCTCTTATCCAACTTGATGCTAGTAAATGTGTTCGCTCTCTAAGTGTAGAGAGTGAATGTAACAAATGTGAAATTATTTGCCCAACAGCTGCTATTGTTGTAGGTTCTACTCCTCTTCCAGCCATAAACTTTTCAGCCTGTGTTGGCTGTGGTGGATGTGATGCAGTCTGTCCAAATGAAGCTTTAAGTCTTGATGACTTTAACGCGACAAATTTCTTTTTTGAGTTTATAGAAGATAAAGAAAACTTAATCTCTTGTAAAAAAAATGTGCCGTGTATATCTGCTTTAAGTGTAGAGTCTCTTATCTCTATCGCTGTTCTTAAAAAAGATATAGTTTTAGATATGGGGCACTGTGAGGGATGTGATATAGCACATACTTGTCAAAAACAGATAGAAAAAAATCAAGAAGAAGCAAGTTATATACTAGAGGCTATGGAAAATAAAGCGACTATTCGTTTAGAAGATATTGCTTATGTTAGAAATGATGCTATCTCCAAAAGACGAGATTTTTTAAATGCAGTAAACCTTCAAACTGTCGGTAAAGTGAAACATGAGTTTGAAAATGAAGTAGTAAAAGCGAGTGATGAACTCACAAAACATACTTTGCAAAACAAAGATATAGCACTTCTGAAGAAAAAGCGCATTACAGAGAGAAGAAAAATCTTTTTTACAGCTATAAAAAGAGTAGAAATACCAAGTCAGTTTCATATAGTAGATGCAGATGAGTTAAGTTTTACTTCTCAAAAAATTATGGATGAAGAAAAATGTACAGTGTGTCAGATGTGTTATAGAGTTTGTCCTACAGGGGCTCTTACAAGTGACCTGAAAAACTCAAAGATAGACTTTGACCCCTTTATGTGTATAAAGTGTCACATCTGTCATGATGTATGTGAACCAGATGCAATTACACTCTCTTCTTCTTATAATGTAAAAGAGTTCTTTGAACCAGCAGTACAAAATCTTATAAGCTTTAATGTAAGAAGGTGTGATGAATGTAACATGGTTTTTAGTACAAATAGCAGTGACAAGATATGTCATAGATGCCAAATTGAAGAAGATGAAGCGAAAGCTCTGTGGGGGATAGAATAATGATGAACGATGCAAACCAGATTTCAAAACAAACGAAACTTTTTGGATATATAGGTGAATACGCAGGAGTGAGTAGATTTTCTGCCATACTTAACAAAAAGTTTAAAGAAAATGGCGATGATACGATGATGATTCCGATGAATATTCGAGAAGATGACTTGTATTTTACTGTTTCAAATATGAAAGAATCTCACGTAAACGGTGCTGTAATCTCTAGTGAGTATGTCACAAAAGTACTTGATTTACTAGATAACTCAAACTCTATGGTAAAACGAAGTGGTATGTGTGACATTATCTACAAAGAGGGGAAAACTCTTAGAGGAGATATTTTTAGTGTAAGAGTATTAACAGAACACCTAAAAGATATGGCAGTTTCAAAGGTAGCGATAATCGGTACAAACCATTATGCAAAAGCGTTTAGTTTTTTAGCATGCGGGTTTAATGTAAGTTATTTTAATGATTCACTTGAAGAGTTGATGGCATTTACAGAGGAAGTAGAACTGGCAAATGCAGATATAAATCGTATCGCATTTGGAATGGAAGTTGATTTCTCAGACTTTGATCTTGTTATGGACTTTTCAAATATGGACTTATTGAGTATGATAAGTAAACTACCTAGTTTTAGCCTAGATATGAAAAATAAAAAACAGTTTTCAGCACTAAGAAATAGAGCAGAAGAGTTAGAAGCTAACTATGTAAGTTACGATGACTTACTAGAAAAGCTTACTCTAAAAGCATATCAAGAGATAAAAAAGTTTAAGTAGGCTTGCCATAGGGCAGAACTGAGTATCCCTGCTGCAAATCCTGCTAAAATATCATCTCCTAAGAGGGCAATTGCCCCTTTAGCTTCACGACTAATTCTCCCTATGATAGAAGGTTGTTTTTTGAGAATAAGAAGGAAAAAAGTAAAAGAGAGTAAGGCTTGGATAAGAAAGCCATTAGTAAAATCAAGAATATCAGTTACACTTAGGGCAGGTGCAACACTCAACGCGAACAACATCCCTACCACTTTATCTGTGATACTTTGAACATCTTTGACCTCATTTGTAAGTCCGATTTTTCGTACAAAAATGATACTTAGTAGAAGAGCCACTAAAAAAAGTGTAGTTTCATTGAAGTAGATTAAAACAATAAGACCAAGAATAAGACCTAAAAAAGCCCCAACTTGAAGTGAAAATTTATGTAGCATTTTGAGCCTTTATGTAAGTGATGTAGTTTGGTAAAGTTTCATAAGTTCTAAGTAAAAATCTTTTTGTGTATGTTCTTTAAGCAAACCTTCAATAGGGAGTAAGTCATAGTAAAGTTTTTCAAGGTTTTTAAAACGGTTTGGAATTAAACGTGAGAGTATAAAGGCTGAAATTTCTTTGCGCATGAGAACAGCAGGTGGTAAAAGTCCAGCCTCAAGAAGTTCTAATATAGAATCGGAATGATAAGAAATTTGATGATGTTGACCATGTGGACAAGTGTTTTTACTTACTAAGGTTGTACACTTATCACAGTATACATATTCGCTAGAGATATGTATCTCTATATCAATTCCTTTGACATCATCAATAATTGATTTGTTAGAGTTTGAGTCATAAAACATACCTAAACCTGCATGATTACGACCAACTGTAAGTCTGTCACAGCCGTAGTTGTATGAGACTATAGCATCAATCATTATCTCATTGTATCCTGCAAATATATAACTGTTTTCTAAAGGTAAAACAAGAACTCTGTTTTTTGGTAAAAAGTTGTTGACAAAAAACTCAAGTGCATCTTTACGTATGTCATAACTAAGATTTTTTTTGTCATATGGTTTAAGTAAAAATATAACAAGTAAGTCAGTAGTGTCGAGTGTTTGTCTGATTAAGCGTTCATGGGCTCGATGCAGAGGATTTGCCGCCATAAATATAGAAGTTGTATGTTTTGCACTAATGAGATGTTTTGCTGTTTGAATCTTTTGTTTATTGATACTTATATCATAGTTGTGAAGCTTGTACTCTCCGCTAACTGCAAGTGAACCAATCCTTTTGAGTGTAGAGTTTACACCAGGATGATTACTATCGTCTGTTCCATATATATGTCTTATTCTTTCCTGCGGGTTAATCTCAAAAACTTCTTCAACAATAAGTTCTGCAAAAAAAGTATTGTCACAGATAAGGTCAATGGCTTCACCTTTTTGTAAAGACTCTAAAATCTTTTTATTTTTTTTACCTGAGGGTGCAAGTATGAAAGGAAAAGGAAAAGATTTGTTATCAATAAGACCTGTTTTTAAAACTTCTTTTGAAGTTTCTGCATTCATGAGTTTAGTAGCAGGGAAGAGAATATGGTCGTTTAAAAGTTCAAGGGCTGAAGCCGCCTCTTTATCTATAAAGAGGGTTTTATTTTTTCTTGATGATATCATATTTTTTGCGTTTTTCCCATAAACTCTTTCGACTAATTCCTAGCTTTTTAGAAAGTTCTGTATCTGGATACTTTGATTGATAATTTAAAATAATGAACTTAACATAATCTTCAATAGGCAGAATTTCTCCTTTATCAAAAACAGTGTTATTACTTTTAATCTCTAAGATAGGGTATGCAACATCTTCAATTTTATCGTTACTTGTTATGATTACTTTTCTACCCTTAATGAGGTCACAAAATTGCTTTTTTTCAGATTTTTTTAAAGTTTGATAATCTATAGCATATATAATACAGTTATGAGGTAAAGCAGTGATTTCATGCATAGCCTTGGAATTGCTTAATGTTAAAAAGTGAATGGGTAAATCTTGGGTTTGAGCATATTTGAAAGCAAATGCATCACTATATTTTTGAAAACTGGAAGAAACGAACATTGGCAATTCGATATTTTCAGAAGGTTGAGCATTTGTAACACTTGAAAAAGAGTGTGTTAAGTACTTTTCATATGACTCATTACGACTTTTTAGTTTTTCATAATCTTGATAATGATTTATTTTACGAATCAGTTCTTCAATCATAAAAGGTTTTAAAATGTAATCTTTTGCTCCCAACGCGAGAGGTTTTGAAACGGTATCGTTACTAATATAAGAAACCATTAAAATTACTATTGATTTTTGAAAACTTTCAATAACAGGATTAAAGTCCTGTCCATTTATATTTGTTGAGAGTAGTACTACATCATAAGCATTACTTTTTGCAGCATCTTTTGTGGAAGTACACATTTCACAAACATGTCCTAAATCACCAAGTTTAGTCGCAATACTTTGCGCTAAATAAATTTCGTTTTCTATAATCAGTATCTTCAAATTTTCGTCCAATCAAAATATTTTAAGTTCGCGTTGGCAATGACACCAACACCTTCGCCTCGACCTATAAAGCCGAGTTTTTCTGTAGTCGTCGCTTTTATGTTTACTCTTGCAGGGCTTATACCAAGTATAGTTGCAAGTGTTTGTCGCATTAAAAGTTTGTATTTAGATATTTTTGGTTTTTGTGCTGCGATGGTAACATCAACATTGATAAGCACAAAGCCATAATTGTTTAGTTTCGTAACAACTTTCTGCAATAAAATTTTAGAATCAATACCTTCGTATAAAGTACTTGTATCAGGAAAAAGTTCACCAATGTCACCAAGTCCTGCTGCACCAAGAAGAGCATCAATAAGAGCATGAATAGCTACATCACCATCACTGTGTGCGATAAAACCAAAGTCTGATTTTATGTGAACACCACCGAGCCACATGTCACCTTTGTCATCAAAAGCATGTACATCAAAGCCATTGCCACTTAAAATATCGCTTGAAGGGCTTTGTAGACATGGAATTTTTTGTAAGTCTTTTACATAAGTGATTTTATGTGCACTCTCATCACCCAAAATAAAGCCTCTCGAGCCACCAAACGCGACAATAGCACTACTCTCATCTGTAAACTCTACATTCGTGTTGAGGGATTTTCTTAAAATTGTAGTTTTAGAAAGTTGTGGAGTCTGGATACGTTTTACTTTATCTCTATCTATAGTCGCATTTTCATACACTATAGTATCTTGTACGGGCAGATATGGTACAAGGACATCAAACTCACCTTTTTGTATAAGAATAGAGTTTAAAAAGTCTATGTTTATACAAGAACGAGCAATATCACTTACTAAAACATAGTCAGTTTCGACTAAAGTAAGTGCATTTTGAAGTGATTTTTGTCTTGAAGAGGAGCCTTCCACAAAATCATATGATGCATATTGTTTCATAAAAGCTATATCTTCAGCAGATGAAGCAATAATAATTTTTTCAAAAAGTTGTGTATTTTTGAAACTATTTGCTACAAATTGCCACAAAGGTTGATGTTCTATTCGAAGCCATTGTTTTTTAACATTGTGCTCAAAACGGCTAGAACTCCCTGCTGCAAGCAAAATGAGTGTTAAATTTTGCAAAGCATCCCCTCCCTCTAAAAGTGTTACGAAATTATACACTTGCAAACTTTTTTTATCTTTAATAGTTGTATTTTTTATGTGATAGAAAGTATAAATAATTTTATCAAATTTCTGACTTTATCTTAGATTAACTTTATTTGATTATATTTCCATTATATAAATAGACTTTTAGGAGAAACTATGAGAACAGCATGGTTAAAAGAACGTGAGAATGATTCTGTAAGAACACAGATGTATTATGCTAAACAAGGCATTATTACGGGTGAGATGGAATATGTTGCTAAAATAGAAGATTTGTCTCCTGAGTTAGTTCGTAGTGAAGTAGCACGTGGACGTATGATTATCCCTGCAAATGTAAATCACGCATCATTAGAACCAATGGCTATAGGAATTGCAAGTACTTGTAAAATCAATGCAAATATTGGTTCTTCTGCGATTGCTGCTGATATAGAAGATGAAGTTGAGAAGATGAAAGTTTCTCAAAAATATAAAGCAGATACTGCCATGGACCTTTCTACTGGTGGTGATTTAGATGAGATTCGTAAAGCGGTTATAGGTGCTTCTGCTATTCCTATTGGAACAGTTCCAATTTATCAAATACTTCATGATGTTGGTAATAAGATAGAAGACTTAACTATAGAAGTCATGTTAGAAGTTCTTGAACGTCAAGCACAACAAGGTGTTTCTTACTTTACTATTCATGCAGGTTTCTTACTAGAGACTATGCCTAAAGTGGCTAAACGTAAAATGGGAATCGTTTCTCGTGGTGGCTCTTTAATGGCTGCATGGATGATGCACTACCATAGAGAAAATCCTTTCTTTACTGCGTTTGATGACATCTTAGAGATTTGTGCAAAGTATGATGTTTCTTTATCTCTTGGAGATTCTCTTCGCCCTGGTTGTTTAGCGGATGCTTCTGATGATGCACAATTAGGAGAGTTAAAAGTTCTTGGTGAACTTACTCTTAGAGCTTGGGAAAAAAATGTTCAAGTAATGATAGAAGGTCCAGGTCATGTGCCTATTAATCAGATAGAACGTAATATGAAAATCCAACGCGAACTCTGTCATGAAGCTCCTTTTTATATCTTAGGACCCTTAGTAACTGACATCGCTGCAGGGTATGACCATATCTCTTCTGCTATTGGTGCAGCTGTTGGTGGTTGGCACGGTGCTTCAATGTTATGTTATGTAACACCAAAAGAGCATTTAGGTCTTCCAAATGCAGCTGATGTTCGTGAAGGAATTATTGCTTACAAAATTGCGGCTCATGCAGCTGATATCGCTCGTGGACGTAAGGGTGCGAGAGATATTGATGATGCTATGAGTGATGCTCGTTATACTTTTGACTGGGAAAAACAGTTTGAGTTAGCACTTGATGGTGACAGAGCTCGTGAATACCACGATGAAACTCTTCCTCAAGATGTATTTAAAGAAGCAGAGTTTTGTTCTATGTGTGGACCGAAATTTTGTTCTTACAAAATCACTCAAGAAATCATGGATAATCCTGAAGCAATTGCTAAGATTGCAGAGGAAGTAAAAGCTAGAGAAGCGGCAGAATCAGCAGCTTAAACTTAGACCTTCAATTTAATTATCTAAATAAGACAATATTTGTCTTATTTAGATATAATCCCAAAATATAAAAACTAATCAATAAGGAAATTATATAAAATGACTGAAGAAATTGTAAAATCAGCTTTATCAAAAGTTATGTACCCTGGATTTACTAAGGACATCGTAACATTTGGTTTTGTAAAAGATATAGTAGTAAATGGAGACGATGTTAGCTTCACAGTAGACATCACTTCATCTGCTCCTGAAGTTGCACAACAAATCAAAGATGAAGCAACAGCGGAACTTATGAGAGAGGGTGCTGAGAGTATTACTTGTAATGTAAAAGCACCTGTAATGCCAAGAGAGAGTTCATCTAAAGGTAAAAATATTGCTCCACAAGTGAAAAACTTTTTAATGGTAAGTTCTGGTAAAGGTGGCGTTGGTAAATCAACTACATCAGTAAACATCGCTATCTCTTTAGCAAAACAAGGACTTAAAGTAGGTCTTTTAGATGCAGATATTTATGGTCCAAACATCCCTCGTATGATGGGTCTTGACAAAATCAAGCCAGAAGTAACAGGAAATAAAGTTTTACCTTTAAAAGCTTATGGTGTTGAAGTTATGTCTATGGGTTCACTTATGGAAGATGGTCAATCTCTCATCTGGCGTGGTGCTATGATAATGAAAGCAATCGAGCAGTTCTTACGTGACATTCTTTGGTCAGAATTAGATTGCTTAGTT
>Ga0256826_1001291_pt1 | contig 15622 bp, 15 predicted proteins | sample CV79metaG_FD_185975 | JGI IMG/M metagenome (GOLD analysis project Ga0256826, IMG submission 185975) | Hydrothermal vent microbial communities from East Pacific Rise, Pacific Ocean - CV79 | ecosystem: Environmental > Aquatic > Marine > Hydrothermal vents | place: Pacific Ocean: East Pacific Rise...
ATTATAGAAATGTTTTCTAATGTTGATGGACCGATAAAAAACAATTTGTTTCACGCATTAGGGAATTACTTTGAAAAAAACCAACATACAAAATTTAAGCATTATGAAAAGCAGGGAGTTTACAAATGAAGAATTGAGAAATGATATTCGCTTTTTAAACCTCTTAAGTGAACAGTTTCCTAGCATTCAGAAAGCAAGCACCGAGATAATCAACCTAGAAGCTATTCTGCGTTTACCTAAAGGTACCGAACATTTTCTTACCGATATTCATGGTGAATATGATACTTTTACTCATGTCTTAAGAAATGCTTCAGGTGTAGTAAGACGTAAAATTGAAGACATTTTTGGAAAGACATTAAGAGTTGCAGAAAAAAATTCTTTGGCCACTCTCATTTATTATCCTGAGGAGAAACTAGAAATTATTGTCTCCATTGAAGATGACATTGACGAATGGTATATGGTTACTTTGCAAAGACTGGCAATGGTGGCAAGAGCTGCATCAAGCAAATATACACGCTCTAAAGTTAGAAAAGCCATGCCTCGTGATTTTACTTATATCATTGATGAACTCCTAAACGAAAGAACAGGAAAAAACAAGCAAGAATATTATAATGAGATTATCAAATCTATTATTGACATTAAAAGGGCACGTCCCTTTATTATAGCTTTTTGTAATTTCATCCAGCGTCTCATGGTTGACCGCTTACATATTATAGGAGATATTTACGATCGAGGACCCTCAGCTGAAAAAGTAATGTGTACTATCTCAAAACATCATGCTGTAGATATTCAATGGGGAAATCACGATATTATTTGGATGGGAGCAGCTGCCGGAATTAAAGCATATATAGCTACTGTACTACGCATTAGTGCCAGATACGAAAATTTAGATACTCTGGAAGATGCATATGGTATTAATTTAATACCTCTTGCTACTTTCGCAATGAAATATTACGGAATAGATACCGCCGATGTTTTTGCACCAAAAAGTGCTGAACGCAAACATGACGGTAAAAGCATTCATTTAGTAAAACAAATGCATAAAGCTATTAGTATCATTCAATTTAAATTAGAAGCAGAAATAATTAAAAGAAATCCTCAATTCAATATGGATGACAGACTGCTTTTGGATAAAATAGATTATGACAAAGGAGTGATAAAGATAGGTGATAAATCTTATGAATTACTCGATAAATTTTTCCCTACTGTTGATCCTAAAAATCCTTATAAACTTAATTCTGACGAAGAAGAATTAATGGATATGTTACAAGTTTCATTTCAAAACAGCTCCTTATTACAAAAACATATTCAGGTGTTATACTCTAAAGGTAGCATGTATTTAAAGTATAATGGGAATTTATTATATCATGGCTGTGTCCCACTTACTGAGGAAGGAAAGTTTAGTGAACTCATTATTAATGGCGAAAAATATAAGGGCAAAAACTTATTAAAAAAACTGGATATCATGGCCCGTCGTGCTTATTTTACTCATAGTAATGGTGAGAATCAAATCAATAAAGATTATTTATGGTATTTGTGGAGTGGACCAGAATCACCTGTGTTTGGAAAAAAGAAAATGGCAACTTTTGAAAGGTATTTTATTGCAGAAAAAGAGACCCATAAGGAAATGAAGAATAAATATTTTACCCTTAGAGACGATGAGAAGACTTGCCAAATGATTTTAAAGGATTTTGGATTAGACGAAAAGATAGGTCATATAATCAATGGACACGTTCCAGTAAAAGCAAGAAAAGGCGAAAGCCCCATAAAAGCAAATGGTAGGCTCTTAGTTATTGATGGTGGCATGTCCATTCCTTATCAAAAAGTAACCGGTTTAAAAGGATACTCTCTCATTTATAACTCTTATGGTCTTGTTTTAGTTGAGCACAACCAGTTTCAGTCAATTGATGAAGCCATTAAGCACGATATAGACATTGTTTCGAGCAGGAAAATAGTTGAAACAAACGCTTCGAGAAAAAGAGTATGCGATACCGATATAGGAAAAGAAATACTAAACCAAACCACCGATTTAAAAATGCTTTTAGCTGCGTATAGAAAAGGTTTTATTAAGGAGAAATACTAATCAGGTATTTTTAAGTAAACCCCAATTCCACTATTTATCCATGAATAATGAAAGGAACTGTTGTTAGAAAATGAATTAGGGTATTTTATATAAAGGTAAAATCCTAAGTTTTTTGAAGCAGGAATTTCTAATCCTACGGATGGGTTTAAAGCAAAATGCCATTCAAGTTCTTTATATTCATTAATTCCAAATATTTGATAGTTTTCTATAATAGAAGCCCCCATTTCAATACTCAAATAGGCTTTAATTTTATTTACAGAAGTAGAAAAATAATACTTACCGGTACCCAAGAGCATAAAGGCATTTATATAATCACGTTTCCAACCTGTAAGTACAGAAGCATTATTAATGTACATCTCATAAGATTTATTAAAGAACATTTGCCATGCAAAACTTCCACCATAGGAAAATCTATCATTTATATTCTGACTTAAGCCAAATTGCACTCCTCTCCCACTTGTTATCTTCACTTGTTCTGTCATATCGCCCATTGGCACAGCTGTACTCCAACTTAAATCTAATGAAATATCTTTATTTATACTTTTCTTTAAACTAATTATTGAATCGTTTTGGGCTTTTGGTCCATTCAACAAGAACAGAATAATCCCTATCATTATAGTATATCTTTTCATTATTTTGAAGCTTTTAAATAAGGAGACTGAAAAAACATTTGGTCTATATTGCGAACCAAACGACTATACATATTATTATTATAAACACCTGTAGTAACCGCTCTCCAATAAACAGGATAGGTTGTCTGATTGTCAATAATAACAGCTTCGTGATCAACCATATCAACAATAATATTACTTCTTAAGGCAATTAATTGAGATGTAGGAAACCCTAATGGAAAATATGCATAGGCCGTTTCGCTATTATAAGAATTTAGCCCAGTATAATACCAATACGGAATATAATTCCAAAATTGTGTTATAGTAATTGACGATAAATCGCTAATAAAAACATCCACATCGGCTGTAATTGTATCTTTGTCAGTAACACGAACAAATCCATTAGCATTCAAATTTTCAGCTACTCTATCTATCACTAATTGATCATAAGTTCCTCTTATCACTATAGTTTCTCCATAATCGTTTATTCTCAATACACTATCTGCCAACTGATAATACTTATAGTTGTGGAAATTAGCATCGGGGTGAGCATTGGTATAAACTGTATCACTTTCTTCTGGCAAAATGTTAGATTCAGGGTAGCAGCCGGCCAAAAAAACGATGATAAAACTGATTATAATATTTCTAATGAAAGTCATCATTATTTTTTTTATAGCAAAGATATGCAAGAATTTTGATTCCAAGTAAAGGCAATGTAACTAAAGACACTTTTTTAGGTCATATAGCTGTAAAACATTCTCTTCAATGGAAATATTTCTTTCAGTTATAGCAATTATTCTTGTTTTAATAGGCTTTACAGGTGCCATTCTTCCTATTATTCCTGGCCCCATTATCTCATATTTAGCTCTTTTGAGTTTATTCTTTTTAAATCCCTCTCCTTTCACCAATCATTTTATGATAACATGGGGTATTTTAACCATAGTTATAACAGCTTTTGATCAAATAATTCCAGCATTGGGAACAAAAAAAATGGGGGGCAGCAAATTCGGAGTAAATGGCAGTATTATCGGGCTAATTTTAGGGATATTTCTTTTCCCTCCGCTTGGAATTATAATAGGACCTTTTGTGGGTGCTTTAATTGGGGAGCTGATTGGAGGAAAAGACTTTAACAATGCCACAAAAGCTGGTATAGGAAGCTTTCTTGGATTTCTTGCCGGAACTATTCTTAAATTGATATTTTCCTTTGTGGTATTTTACTATGTTATTATTAACACTGCTTGGCATTTATAAATGCAATATTATTATAAATTGGCATTCCCAAAATTAGCTTTCTTAAATAAAGAGTATGCCGAATACATTATTAATGCAGCTAATGCTAACGAAAACAAAGGGTCTATATAACTATGAAAATAAGACTCATTAGGGAAAACAATCGGTAATAAATAATAAACCAAAATGGATAGTACGGATGTTAAAGCAGTAAATGTTTTTATTCGAAATAAGGACCATTGGCTTTCCATAACAGGAGAAAATTCATCTTGACTTATTTTTAAATTCTTACGCCATTGATAAAGATTCACAAAAACGGCAGCAGCATTCACTACAGCTCCTAAAATTGATGCATATATTTCGAGTTCTTTTGGATAATAGAATCTTTTAATAGCGATAAACACCACTACAAAAAAAGAAATAAAAAATACGGAAACCATGATACGAGCATTTATCACCTCTCGACTCAATAAGTTTTCTTGTTTTTTAACCGATTTTTTTGCTGTACGCATACTCAAATAAACAGATAAACTTTGAGCTCCACCCATTAGCATTTGAGCAATTAGTGTAATTGAATTGGACCAAAGGCTGATAAAAACAAACGGTAACCAAGACCAAAAGATAATCAGAAAATTGATCATCAAAGCTTTTTTCTTTGTATTTGCTTTTTTAAAATCCCAATCCACAACTTATAACTTTTTCTTATCAGCTTCTTCTCTAGCCCAATGCCTTAAAGAAATAATAACATCTTGATAATTATCAGAAATATATTGACTTAACTGCTCAGCAGCAAATACAGAACGGTGCTGACCACCTGTACAACCAAAACTCACCATTAAACTATTGAAACCTCGCTCAATATACTTAGAAACTGCCTGGTCAATAAGAGAAAAACTCTGGTCTAGAAAATCTTTTACTTCTGGTTCTGCACTCAAATACTTTATAACAGGCTCATCCATTCCCGTAAGCGCTTTATACTGCTCATATCTCCCGGGATTAGGCAATGCACGACAATCAAAAACAAATCCTCCACCATGACCGCTAGGATCGACTGGAATGATACCATATACAAACGAAAAACTACTGATTCTTACTGTTAGCATAAACTATTATTAATTGTCAAATGTATCCTTTATTTCTACAAGCCGACTCAATATTGTTAAAAAATAGGAAATATTAACATCAGTATTTATCTGAGGAGTGATAGATGATAAATTATCTAAAGCTTTAGGAATACTACTTTTAAAATAAAGTTTACCTTCAATAAGGCCTCTAAAACCATATGCTCCAAGAGTTTGAATTATCCTAACAAAAACCATTATAACAAAATCTTGTTGAAATTGCAACTGAGGATAGTCTACCTGGCTTTGAATGAGTTCGTAATAATGGTTCAATAAATGGGCTCTTACATCCTCAGACAAATTAGCTGAGGCTTGATATAAAATACTAGCTACATCATAAAGCAAAGGACCTCTTCTTCCTCCTTGAAAATCAATAAACCAAGGTTGATGATCATAAACATGAATATTGCGAGCCTGGAAATCACGAAACATAAAGAATGGCTGATTACTCTTAGTAATATGTGCTGCCAAAACATTGAAATCGTTTTCGAGCAATTGCTCATCGAATTCCAATCCTGATACTTTTAAAAAATAATATTTAAAATAGTTAAGATCCCATTGGATGGATTGTTGATCAAAAGAAGGTCTTGGATAACATTTGTAAAAATCTAAACTTTTACCAATACTCTGCATATGCCATAGCATACTTAAGCTGTCTTTATATATTGTTTTTACATCTCTTGTTAAACCATCCTTTTTAAGAATTTCCAATAAGTTAGTATCTCCAATATCCTGCTGAAAATAAATAGATTTTTCAGGTGAGACATGATATACTTCCGGAACTTTTATATCCTGATTAGCAAAATACTGTGCCAGATAAAAAAATGCATTATTCTCACGAATATCATTGTTTTGAGTAGCAATAAATGTGCTCTTTTTTTTATAAATTCGAAAGTATAACCTATTGGAACCTGAACCCGAGTTTAATGGAATAATCTGGTCAGGATAATACCCTTTCCAAGCCTTAAACTCAGCCTCTATCATTTTATTTACCTCAAGAGAATTCATGGGTCAAATATACACGATTTTCGTAATTTGTCGTTTCTATTGAATAAATAATAATCATTAAACCAACTTGTAAATATTTGATTAAGTTTTATCCAAAAAAAAGGCCATCTGAAAACTCAGACAGCCCATTCAATTAATTAACAAAGCCAATTATCTAGATGTAAAAATATAATCTTTCCCCGATACTCCGGAATGACACATTAAACACATACCATTCAACATTGTCGCACCATTTCCTCTCATTTCCATGCCATTATCCATACCAATTTGGCCATCACCAGCTAACATAAAATATTCCCAATCACCGTTAGCAGAATCAAAATTATTACCACGTTTTACCATGGCCGTGTATTGTTCTACTGTTCCAGCAGGATTATGGCTATGTTTTACAACAATAGTTCCTACAGGATATTTTCCATTTACTGGTTTGGCATTATCTTTAAAATAAATACTCCGTGTTACAGTTGAATCATTACCCACGTGAGCAGCACCTAATGCCGGATCAACTCCCGAAGGCTCTGCACCTAATGTCCATGATGCAATTCCTTTAAACGAATCGTTTGTTGCAATGTATTCTTCAGGTTGTGGATCTTCTACAGGATCTTCATCTTTCTTACAAGAAGTAAAGCTAACAGATGCTCCAAGAAGCAACATTAAAGATAATAAATAATAATTCTTTTTCATGTTATAAATGTTTTGTTTAAATTTATTTGTCCATTTAGTCTCATTCTGTTTAATATTCTTACAAAGGAAAATGTTATTGAAATGCTAAAATAAATATCCTGAAATTATCAATAACGAACATATGTTCATTATCTTTGTGTTTAAAAAAAAATGACATCAATGAATACAATAAAAAAAATCGTTAATTTTTATATTGAGGGCTTCAAATCAATGACCTTGGGGAAAAATCTTTGGCTCATTATTCTAATAAAGCTCTTTGTGATGTTTGCAATTTTAAAATTTTTCTTTTTTAGTGATTTTCTAGGGTCGAAATTTACAACAGACCAAGAAAAAAGCAATTATGTAATTGAACAATTAACAAATCCTAAAGATTAATATATGGAACAATTTGACATTACTTTGGTCGATTGGTCGAGAGCTCAATTTGCTCTCACCGCTTTATATCATTGGCTATTTGTACCCTTAACATTAGGAATCACCTTTATTATAGCCATAATGGAAAGCATTTATGTGCGAACTGGTGATAAACAATGGAAAAAAATCACAAAATTTTGGATGACTATCTTCGGTATAAATTTCGCCATAGGAGTAGCCACAGGAATCATTCTAGAATTTGAGTTTGGAACAAACTGGTCTAATTATTCTTGGTTTGTTGGCGATATTTTTGGAGCACCATTAGCCATAGAGGGAATCATGGCATTTTTTATGGAATCTACTTTTATAGCCATTATGTTTTTTGGCTGGGATAAAGTTAGCCAGAAATCTCACTTAACGGCTACTTGGCTTACAGCAATAGGAAGCAACCTATCTGGCCTTTGGATTCTAGTAGCCAATGGATGGATGCAAAATCCTATAGGAATGACATTTAACCCAGATACTGCCCGCATGGAAATGATGAATTTTTGGGAAGTATTATTCAATCCTAATGCAATCAATAAGTTTCTTCATACTATCTTTTCATCATATATTGTAGCAGCGGTATTTGTTGTAGGCATTAGTGCTTGGTATTTGCTAAAAAAGAGAGAAGTACTTTTTGCTAAAAAAAGTATTTTGATAGCTGCAATATTCGGATTGTTTGCTTCCATAATTACTATTGCAAGTGGTGACGAAAGTGCAAGAAATATCGCAGAGGTACAGCCTATGAAGTTTGCCTCAATGGAAGGCTTGTATTATGGTACAACCAATGCTCCATTGGTAGCAGCAGGCATTCTTGAGAACGATCCTGTTCCAGAAAATAAAAAGAAACAAGACTTTTTTGTTGAACTTAAAATACCTAGCGTTTTGAGCTATATGGCTTTTCTTGATGCGGATGCATTTGTACCCGGCATCCACGATCTGGTACACGGAAATCAAGAACGTGGAATAATATCCTATTACGAAAAAATTGAAAGAGGGAAAGTAGCTCGTCAGGCTCTTAACGATTATAAACAAGCTAAAAAAATGGGTGATACCAAACGCGTTAACTTTCTAGCTAATCAATTTAAAGACAAAATTTTTCTGGAAAACAATTTTGCCTATTTCGGTTATAGCTATTTTGATAATCCGCATGACATCATCCCTAGTGTCCCTGTAAGCTTTTATAGTTTCCACATCATGGTCATTTTAGGAGGCCATTTTCTATTGCTATTTGCTGTCATTCTATTCTTTTTATATAAAGATAAATTACACAATATGAAATGGCTTTTGCTAACTGCCATTTGGACCATGCCTTTGGCATACCTTGCCACTGAAAGCGGTTGGATTATAGCAGAGATGGGCAGACAACCATGGGTAATACAGGATTTAATGCCTACGATAGTGGCAGTTTCTAATATCGATAGCACCTCTGTAATTATTACTATTTCGCTATTCTTTGTCACTTTCACAGCACTACTTATAGCAGAAATAAAAATTATGACAAAACAAATAAAAATAGGACCAAATAAAGGAGGACACTAAAATGTTTGAAAACTTAGATTATATCACATTGCAACACTATTGGTATGCCATCATAGCTCTTTTAGGTGCTTTATTGGTATTTTTACTCTTTGTGCAAGGAGGACAAACTCTAATTAAAACCATTGGAAAAACAGCTACTGAACAATCATTGCTGATTAATGCTTTAGGAAGAAAATGGGAACTCACCTTTACTACATTGGTTACCTTTGGAGGTGCATTTTTTGCATCTTTTCCACTTTTTTATTCCACAAGCTTTGGTGGAGCTTATTGGGTATGGATGATTATCCTATTTGCTTTTATCGTTCAGGCTATTTCCTATGAATATCGCTCAAGGTTAAATAATTTCCTAGGAAAAAAAACTTACGACACATTTTTATACATGAATGGGGTAATAGCCACAATATTTTTAGGGATAGCAATAGCAACCTTCTTTACAGGTTCTCCATTTCATATCAATGCTCTGAACCAATCATATTGGGATTCTCCTTTCCGAGGATTAGAATTAGCTCTTTCTCTTAACAACTATAATACTTATATCAATATCAGCTTGGGATTGGCAATTTTCTTCTTAAGTAGAGTATTAGCAAATCTTTATTTTATGAATCATATCGATAATGAAAATATTGTTAAAAATGCGCGCATTTCTCTCTGGAAAAATGCCTTCCCTTTTGTAATTCTTTTCCTGTTTTTTCTAATAAATATTTTACTAAAAGAAGGGTACGCTGTTAATGAAAACGGGATGGTAAGCATGGAAGCCAATAAATACTGGACTAATTTAAAAGAAATGCCAATAGTTTTTGGACTTTTAATAATAGGAATTGCCTTAGTTCTTCTTGGTATAGTTCGCTCCGGTCTCATTCTTAAATGTGCCGGCAAAGGAATATGGATCAGTGGAATAGGAACAATACTAACAGTATTTTCCCTTTTTTTAATGGCTGGATTTAATCACACAGCTTATTACCCTTCTTATACAAATATGCAGTCTTCAATAACAATTTATAATAGCTCAAGTAGTTATTATACCTTAATCACCATGGGCTATGTATCACTAATGGTTCCCATAGTTTTTGCTTATATATGGTATGTTTGGAGAGCTATTAATAAAAAGAAAATAAATCAAGATGAATTAAACTCAGAGAATCATATTTATTAAAAAAACAAACCATTATGTATACAAAAGCAATAATCATGCTCATTAGTTGGCCAGTTGGTATTCTATTTATCTACTGGGTCATTATAAAAACGCTCAAAAAGTTTGAAATAATATGGGCAAAATCTCATTAACTATTCCATTTTTTGTTCATTTTCTTAAGTTCAAATTATCATTTAAGAAAAATTGATTCCAATAATTTAGGCAATCAGGTACGTAATTAACAATCATGTGTTATTTAATTAACATATCTCAACTTTTATATACTTAATTATCACAACTTTAACTTGATACAATAATTTAATTAACAAAATATTCTGAATTAGGCTGATAAATAAAGTATTTTGGTATCTTTAGTACCTGAATACCTAAATGAAATTTTATTTATTTATCAATAGCAATGATATGAGTACAACTAGACGTGAATTTTTAAAAAACTCCGCTGCTGCATCAGTAGCAACAGCTGTTGGAATGTCCATCCCGATGGGCCTACAAGCAGCCGTTGACGATGTGGAAAGCGGATGGCGATGGGACAAATCGGTATGCCGTTTTTGTGGAACGGGATGTGGTATTATGGTAGCCACTAAAAACGATAAAATTGTCGCTGTAAAAGGAGACCCTGCTGCTCCTGTAAACAGAGGGCTAAATTGCATTAAAGGATATTTTAATGCTAAAATAATGTACGGTGAAGACCGATTGCAGCAACCTTTATTAAGAGTTGATGGAGCGGGTAACTTCAGTAAAACAGGGAAGTTTAAACCCGTAAGCTGGAAAAGAGCCTTTGATGAAATGGAGAAACACATTAAATCATCAATGAAAGAATTAGGCCCAACAGGAATTGGAGTATTTGGATCAGGACAATACACTGTACAAGAAGGATATGCAGCTGTAAAACTGATGAAAGCCGGTTTCCGATCCAATAATATTGACCCCAATGCCCGCCACTGTATGGCATCTGCTGTTGCTGGTTTTATTCAAACCTTTGGTATTGATGAACCAGCCGGTTGTTACGACGATATAGAATTGACCGATACAGTAGTTACTTGGGGAGCAAATATGTCAGAAATGCACCCTATACTATGGGCTCGAGTATCCGACAGAAAATTAAGTAATCCTGATAAAGTAAAAGTGGTAAACCTTACTACATTTACTAATCGAACTTCCGACCTTGCAGATATTGAGATCGTTTTTAAACCCCAAACAGACTTAGCCCTTTGGAATTACATTGCCAGAGAAATAGTTTATAATCATCCGGAATCTATTGATCAAGAATTTATCGACAAGCACATAATTTTCACTACCGGTGTTGTAAATACAGGTTATGGAATGCGAAAAGCAGGGCATGCAAAATACAGTGCAAAAGAATCTGTTATTAATGCCAAACAATCATCAAAAACAGTTTCTGATACTGAAGGTATTACCTTAAATTATCTGGGATATAAAGCAGGTGATACCATGGAGATGAAGAATGCTGCATCTGCCGGTAAACACTGGAAAATTGAATTTGAAGATTTTAAAAAAGCTTTAGAACCTTATACTTTGGATTTTGTAGCTAAAACAGCCAAAGGAGATGCCAATGAATCGCTTGAAAGCTTTAAGGAGAAATTAGTTGCTCTAAAAGATTTATACGTTGAAAAACAAAGAAAAATAGTTTCTTTCTGGACAATGGGAATGAATCAACACACTCGTGGTACATGGGTTAATGAGCAAGCATATATGGTGCACTTCCTATTAGGAAAGCAAGCTAAGCCCGGAAGTGGCGCTTTTAGTTTAACAGGACAGCCTTCGGCATGTGGTACTGCTCGTGAAGTAGGTACTTTTGCTCATCGTTTACCTGCCGACATGGTTGTTAAAAATGGTAAACACCGGGCCATAGCCGAAAAAATTTGGAAATTACCAAATAAAACATTGAATCCTAAAGTGGGAACACACTTCATGAAACTTATGCGCGACATAGAGGATGCAAAAGTGAAATTTGCATGGATACAAGTAAACAATCCTTACCAAAATTCCGCTAATGCAAATCACTGGATTAAAGCAGCCCGTAAAATGGATAACTTCATTGTATGTAGTGATGGATATCCTGGTATTTCTGCTAAAGTTTCTGATTTAATATTACCTACTGCCATGATTTATGAAAAATGGGGAGCCTATGGCAATGCAGAGCGTAGAACACAACATTGGAAACAGCAAGTAACACCCGTTGGTGATGCCATGTCTGATACTTGGCAAATTCTGGAATTATCTAAACGCTTCACTCTTAAAGAGGTTTGGGGAGCTCAGCCTGTTCCCGGTATCGAAGGCGGATTGCCTGATGTTATGACCGACGCAAAAAGCATGGGTTATAATGAAAACACAACTCTTTACGAAGTACTTTTTGCAAATAATGAAGCTAAATCATACAGCTGGCCTGATCCAATTGGCGAAGGATTCGATAATTCTGAAGTTGTGGGAGACAAACGAAATGTGATTGGTTCAGATGGTAAACCTTGGGAAGGATATGGCTTCTTTGTTCAAAAATATCTTTGGGAAGAATACCGCAAATTTGGTGAAGGTCATGCACATGATTACGCTGACTTTGACACTTATCACAAAGTACGTGGACTTAAATGGCCTGTTGTAGATGGCAAAGAAACTCAGTGGCGTTTCAATGCAAAATACGACCCTTATGCCCGTAAAGCAAACACAGGTGAATTTGCATTTTATGGAAAAGCCTTTAAAAAATTATCTCAGGGTGACTTAAAAGGACCCGATGCGAATAAAGGCAAGTATGACTTGAGTAATAAAGCGAAAATATTCTTCAGACCTTATATGGACCCACCCGAAATGCCGGATAAAGAGTATCCATTATGGTTATCAACAGGTCGTGTATTAGAACATTGGCATAGTGGTACCATGACTATGAGAGTTCCTGAATTATACCGTGCTGTTCCAGAAGCTTTATGCTATATGAGCCCAATTGATGCTGAAAAAATAGGCATACAACAAGGTGATTTGGTTTGGGTTGAATCTAGAAGAGGAAGAGTAAAAGCTCACGTTGATACCAGAGGAAGAAACAGACCTCCTGCAGGTTTGGTTTACGTTCCTTGGTTTGATGAGAAAGTATTCATTAACAAAGTATGTTTGGATGCAACTTGTCCTATTTCAAAACAAACAGATTTTAAAAAAGCTGCAGTTAAAGTTTATAAAGCATAATTTATTCTTTAATGCAAAAGCAAACAAATAAAACAACAAGAAGGGAAGCTATCTTGAAAATTTTTCAAGGTGCTGGATTATTGAGTTTGGGAGGACTTGTTTGGGGAGGTTTTTTAAATAAAGCTTCTGTATCCAAATTGGTTCTCCGACCACCGGCTGCCATTGAAGAAAATGATTTTTTAGCAGCCTGTATAAAATGTGGTGCTTGTGTACAAGCTTGTCCTTACGATACTTTACACTTGGCACAACCACAAGAGGATATTCCTATTGGAACTCCCTTCTTTAATCCAAGAAAAATTCCTTGCCACATGTGCGTTGACGTTCCTTGTGTTCCTGTATGCCCTACCTCCGCTTTGGATATCACTAAAATCATTCCTAAAGGAAAAGAAAATATTCCTGACAATATGGATGTAAATTTAAGCGATATGGGAGTGGCTGTAATAGACGAAAAATCGTGTATTGCCTTTTGGGGTATCCAATGTGATGCTTGTTATCGTGCCTGTCCATTGATTGACGAAGCCTTATTTTTAAATTTTGAAAGAAATGAAAGAACAGGGAAACATGCCTTTTTAAAACCTGTAGTAAACCCCGATGTTTGTACAGGTTGTGGAATGTGTGAACATGCTTGTGTTACCGAAAAAGCTGCCATTTTTGTATTACCAAGAAAAGTAGCTGAAGGCAAACCAGGTAATTTCTATATCAAAGGATGGGAAAAAGACGACGAAAATCGAATGAATGAAAATAACGAAAAATCAGATCTGAAAGGTAGAACTACCAAAAAAGATTACTTAAATGATTGGGAGGATTTGGTTGATGATTAGTTATATATATCGACATCGGTTTTTGTGGCTACGAAGATTAAGTCAAATAGGAATACTACTTCTGTTTGTAGGTGCTAATCTTTGGGGATGGAATGTTTTAGTTGGTGATTTGAGTTCGGCACATGTTTTTGGTTTGTTTTATTTGAGCGATCCTCATGCCATTGTCCAAATGTTAGCTGCAGGTTTCCTTGTTGGAACCGATGCTATAGTAGGAGGATTAATCGTCCTTATAATATACGGATTTATTGGCGGAAGAGCATTTTGCAGTTGGGTTTGTCCTATGAATATTGTGACAGATACAGCATTATGGCTCAGAAAAAAATGGAATCTAAATGAAGTGCAATTCAATACACCGATTAAGCGAAATATACGTTATTGGGTTTTATTACTCGGGCTGATTCTCTCAGTATTTTCTGGAGTAGCTGCTTTTGAGTTTGTAAACCCAGTTTCTATGCTTCATAGAGGAATAATTTTTGGAATGGGTTTCGGATGGGCAGCTATTGCTGTTATTTTTCTTTTCGATTTATTCGTATTGAAAAATGGATGGTGTGGTCATGTATGCCCTATTGGAGCTTTTTATTCCATCACCGGAAAATACCACTGGATTAAGGTAAAACACACACTGGAAAATTGCACCAATTGCAATCTATGTTTTGTAGTTTGCCCCGAACCTCAGGTTTTGAATATAATTGGCAAAAAAAGTGGGCCAATTAATAACTCGGAATGCACCAACTGTGGCCGTTGTATTGAAGTTTGCGAAGACAAAGCTTTAAAATTTATTAATAAAGAAAAGATAATCAGGAGGAAATAAAATGAATAAAAGATTTCTAATATTATTATTGATGGTTGTAACAATAACCATTGTTGCTTTTAAAAGCAAAACACCGGAGATGCCTGTGACTAATCAAAGTACAATAATTAGTCCAGACACTAACTTAATAACAGAAGAAGAAATAGGCTATCGTCACGACGACTTGTATGATGAAGATGCACTAGTATTAGATGATATTGAATGGAGCACAGCAGCTCCAGGAACATCAACTAGGATAAACCGATCTTTTGAGAATGCCCCACCAATGATTCCTCATTCTGTAGTAGGTTTGGTACCTATTAAAGCCAATAGCAATATGTGCTTATCTTGCCATATGCCTGCTATTGCTGCAGCAATGAAATCAACATCAATACCTAAATCGCATTTTACAAATTACCGACCCGAAGTAAAAGAGAAAAATGGGCTGTATAAAGTAGATGCTCAAGAAGGCGATGTTGTGGCTAAAGATTTAGGAGATCAACTTAATAAGGCCAGATATAACTGCACACAATGCCATGTGGTTCAGGCAAAAGTAAGTGTATTTATCCCTAACGATTTTAATCCGGATTTCCGTTCTCCAGGTGGCAATAAAAGCTCTAACCTAATTGAGAATATCAAAGAAGGAGTAAAATAAAATTAGTCTTTTAATTGAAATGAAAAAGAAGCAGTCTGGCATACTTCGGACTGCTTCTTTTCGTATTTTTGTCTACCTAAAAACCTAAAAAATGATACGTTCTATTTTTCTTTCCTTATCCGTTCTAATTAGCTTACATGCACTGGCAATCAATCCAAAATATAGCTTAAAAGCTAGCGGAGCAGTATATTCTGTAATCGTTGAAAACAGTACACTTTATGCTGCCACAGATGCGGGTTGTATTGATGTATTTAATTGGAAAAATAAGAAGAAAATAAACAGTATTCATTTTCCAATGATTAAAGATTTTATGGGAGATGAAATGCCCCCCAAAAT
>Ga0256826_1001292_pt1 | contig 15621 bp, 14 predicted proteins | sample CV79metaG_FD_185975 | JGI IMG/M metagenome (GOLD analysis project Ga0256826, IMG submission 185975) | Hydrothermal vent microbial communities from East Pacific Rise, Pacific Ocean - CV79 | ecosystem: Environmental > Aquatic > Marine > Hydrothermal vents | place: Pacific Ocean: East Pacific Rise...
AAACAAGGTGTCTCTGTTTGTGGATGGGAATTATAGGGTGTGGTTGCTTAATTTACGCTTAATGTGTTTTATTCTTTCCACCTATTTCACTTTTTCTTTTTTTTCTATAATTTACTTACATATATACAGTGTTCAGCTATTATCCTCTATTTTGTATTTGTTGCTGTTGATTTACTCTTTAGATATAGAATTTCTAATATTAATTATTAAAAGGAGTCAATATGGGACTTTATGATCGTGACTACGCTAGAGGAAACTCATTTGCTTATGAAAGTGCTTCTAAAAGCGACTCTCAAATTATCTCTTTTGTAAAAGAGACTTATAAACTATTTGCAGCTTCTATGATGGCAGGTGCTGTAGGAGCTTATGTTGGTGTGCCAATGGCAGCTACTATTCATGCTATGTTTTGGCCTCTATTTGCATTAGAGATAGGTTTACTTATTGGTTTACAATTTGTTAAGCATAAACCAGGAATTAATTTAATGGTTATGTTTGGTTTTGTCTTTATGACAGGTTTAATGTTGGCTCCATTACTGGCTCGCACACTTGGTATGAGTGGTGGTGCAACCATTATAGGTAATGCATTTGCTATGACATCAGTTGTTTTTGGAGCAATGAGTTTTTATGCTATAAAAACAACAAAAGACTTCACAAGTTACGGGAAACCTTTAATGATTGCTTTATTTGTTATCATTGGTTTTTCAATTTTAAATATTTTCATGGGTAATCCTTTACTTCATGTTGCTATTTCTGGTGCTGTTGTAGTTTTATTTAGTATATTAGTTATTTATGACACACAAAATATTATGCGCGGTGCTTATGAAACACCTATTGATGGAGCTATTGCTCTTTATTTAGATTTTTTAAATATTTTTACTGCTCTTCTTCAACTTTTTGGAATTTTCGGTAACGATGACTAAAAGCAAACTAGCACCCGAATTATTTCGGGTGTGCGATGCTAACTTAAACCGTCTAAAAGAGGGTATTCGTGTAGTTGAAGACATAATGAGATATAGAGATAACAACAAAGAACTCTCAACAAAACTAAAAAAACTTCGTCACTCTGCAAAAATTGATGAAAATTTAGAACTTTTACTTTATAGAGATAGTATAAATGATGTTTTACGTCCTAGTGTGGCTAGTGAACTTGAACGTTCTGGAGTAGAAAGTATTTTAAGAGCCAACTTTAAACGTGCTCAAGAGTCTTCTCGTGTATTAGAAGAGCTTTTTAAACTTCATAACAACCTATATAGTGAAAATTTTAAACATATTCGATATGAACTTTATGATTTAGAAAAAACTATTTTAATACAAGAGATGCAATAAATTTCTACTGTTTACTTGTTATAAACGCCACTTCAAACTCTAAATAACTTAAAGGATATTCATTCATTAGTTTTTTCGTTTCTTTATAGCTAAGTACCTTTCTAGAAGCACTAACACCACTCTGCTTTATATATTTAAACATTTCTCTTGTTGATTCAAACTCTAATTTATAATTTACTACTTCAAAGTCTGCAAAAAAATATTTCTTTTGAAGCTTTTCTATCTCGCAGACATCTCGTAACATAGGTTTTAGTGAGGCTGTTTCATTTAGTGTTTTAAAAGTATTTGAAGTAAAAATGGCAAGAGCAATAGGTATCTTAAATTGACTAATATAATTTAATGTTTTATCTAAATTTTCTGACCACTGCAGTGCTGAAGCAGAAAAAATATAATCATAATCATTAGGGAGTAAAGATTCAAATAGTAAATTACTATTAAAATCACCATAAATCGATTCTATTTTCTCTGATTTTGGATGTAGTTCCAACATTCCTGCTGCAAAGTCTACTCCTGTAAAGTGATTATATTCCCAATCTATTTTTTTACAAATTGCTCCACTGCCACAACCTAAATCTAAAATATTTTTAGGTTTCCCATGAATAGAATCTATTAGCTTTGAAGCAACCTTATCTTGAATAATATTTTTTATTTCATATTGAGCAGCATATTTAGAAAACTCTGAACTTATTTTCACTTTTTATTTACCAAAAGAGAGAGTATGAATATACTAAGCACACATAGAACTATAGTAGCACCTGAGGGTAAAGAGTAATAAAAAGAGAGTGTCATACCTGCACTAACACTTAAAAGTGCTATAAAGAGAGATATAAGAGCTGTTTGAAAAAATCCAACCCTATACTGAAGTGCACTCACTGTAGGTATAACCATTAATGCACCAATAAGTAAGCTCCCTACAACTCTAATAGATAATGCAATAATTATCGCAACAACTGTAACGAGTAAAAAGTTTAAAAATTTCACCTTAACACCGCTTACCTTAGCTACTTCTTCATCATAAGCTATAAAGTAGAGCTCTTTTGAAAAAACTAAAAGAAGGCTTAGTGCAATAGAGCCAAAAATAACAATAGTCATAACATCTTCATCAGAAACAGATAAAATAGAACCAAAAAGATAAGAAAAAAGAGAATTATTAAATGCTCCGCCTAGAGAGACAATAATTACAGACAGAGCTAACGAACCCGAAAGAAAAATAGCCAATATTGCATCTGAATAGAGTGAAAATGATATTCTTAAATACTCTATAAGCCATGCTGATAATATTGCAACAACTACCGCCATCCATAAAGGATTATACCCTGCTACTAATCCTACAGCTACACCAACTAGTGCAGAGTGTGCTAATGTCTCACTCATCATCGAGTAGCGTTTAAGAACAACAAATAGCCCACTAATAGATGCCAGAGTAGCAATTAAAATACCGGCAGTAAATGCTCTTTGCATAAATTCATATTCAAACATTATTAATGCTCATGCTTATGATTATGTATAAGATGTGCTTCTATTCCATAGAGTTCACTCATCTCTTCACAACTCATAGCTTCTTTTGGATTATTACATATAATGGCATTTTGATTTACTGTAAAAAGTCGTCCTATATCATCTGCTATAACTCCAATATCGTGAGTTATAAAAAGTATGGTCATATTTTCTTCTTTATTTAACTTAGATAAAAGAGCATAAAATCGTTGCTGAGATGCCATATCAACTCCTGTATTAGGCTCATCTAAAATTAAAATTTCTGGAGAAGAGGCAAGCGCTCTCGCTATCATTACTCGTTGACGTTGTCCACCTGAAAGAGTACCTACCATTTTATCCTTTAAGTTCTCAATATCCATCTTAGCCATAGCATCGAATACAGCTTCATTATCTTCTTTACTCATTCTAGAAAAAATTCCTCTCTTAGCAACTCTTCCCATTTTTACAATATCTAAAACTGTGGCTGGAAAATTTGCATCTACTAAAGAGGCTCGTTGTGGTACATAACCTATTTTATTCCACTCTTTAAATGTAGTCAACTTTTTTCCAAATATTTTTATTTCTCCAGATGTTAATTGTTCTAAACCTAATAGCATACGAATTAAGGTAGTTTTTCCACCACCATTAGGACCAATAATAGCAATATACTCACCATTATAAATTTCTAGCGATATATTCGATAAAATATCTTGACCTCTAATGTTAAAATTCAAATTTTTAACATCAAATATCGGAACCCTAAACTTTATTTGCACATAAGTGCCTTATGTAATTTATGTAGATTATCTCTCATAATATCTACATAGCTTAACTGCTCTTCTTCCTCTTTTTTCGTTATATTTCCTAAGGGTTGAAGAACCTGAACATCGACTTTTGTATCATGTGCTATACTTTTCATTACTCTATCACTTACAAAACTCTCAAAAAAGATAGTTGAAACGCCACTCTCTTTAATATGGTGCATTAAACGTGTAATATCCTTAGCACTCGCTTGTACATCAGGGGAGAGACCACTTAAGGCTTCTACTTTAAAGCCGTATCGTTGAGATAAATACGTAAAAGCATTGTGATTTGTTATTATCGTATCAACTCGACACTCTTTTAAACTATTTTTATACTCTTGGTCTAACTCATTTAGTAAATTTATATATCTATCTCTATTTTGAGTATATACTTTTTCATTTTTAGGTAAAACTTTCACTAATTCAGCTGTAACTATATTCGCAGCTAATTTCATATTTTCTATGTCTAACCAGTAGTGAGGATCTATTTTATTATGAACACACTGCTGATCATGGTGGGCATGATGTTCAAACTCTTCAGCATCTAGTTCTCTAAGCTTTACATACTGACTTATATCTACAGCTCTACTAGTAAAATGAAAACCTTTCGTCCATGGCTCTAATCCTGCCCCACTATAAAGTACTAACTTACTTTTTGCAAGAGAGACCATAAGTTTTGGTGTAGGCTCAAAACTATGTGCATCTACGCCAAATGGTAAAATATTAACTATATTTACTGTTTCATTTGTTATATGTTTCGTAATGTCATATAGTGCAAATGTACTCACAGCTACAGTAGGTTTTGAAGTGGCTAACTCTTCTGCTTTTGCGTCTTGATTCATCACATACATTTGCAATATAAACGTTAACACAACTAAAACAAAAATTACATTTCTAAAATCTTTCATTAATGTTCCTCTTCAAAATTTAATTGATGAAATTATACCCTATTTTGTAATATAGTATTTTTTGGATATAATTCGCCACTTTTAAACTCAGGATTTTATATATGACAACTAGTTTTTTACTTATTGTTCAAATAGTTTTAGTGGTAATTTTAGTTATCGCAGTACTATTACAAAAAAGCTCAAGCATTGGTCTTGGGGCATATAGTGGCTCAAATGAGTCTGTGTTTGGAGCAAAAGGTCCAAGTAGTTTTCTAGCTAAAGCAACTTTTACTGTAGCTTTCTTATTTGTTGTAAATACAATTACATTAGGTTATATGTATTCACAATCTGCTCAAGCTTCTGTAATTGACGATATGGTTGAGACAACAAATGTTGTAGCACCAACAGCTATTACACCTATAACGGAAACAAACTCTACAAAATAGTTGCAAAATTTTGCAACTATTTACACCCTCTTCAAAGACTCTTTTACTCACTCTTAAATATAAATGGATACAATTACTTAATTATTTTTCACTTACAATTTAAGGAACCAAAATGTTAAACGAAATATTTACTGCCTGTGAAGCAAAAATGCAAGGTAGCATAGAGCATATGCAAAGAGATTTTAAAACACTTAGAACTGGAAAAGTTACTACTTCTGTTTTAGATAATGTTAAAATTGACTACTATGGAACACCAACTCCTCTTGACCAAATAGGTTCAGTTATCGCAACTGATGCGACTACTATAGTTGTTAACCCTTGGGAAAAAAACTTACTTAGTGATGTTGAAAGTGCTATTGCCGCTGCAAATATTGGAGTTAATCCAAACAATGATGGTGAACAAATTAAACTATTCTTTCCAGCGATGACTGTAGAACAACGTAAAGAGTCTGTTAAAGGCATGAAAGTTATGGGTGAAAACGCTAAAGTTTCTGTACGTAATGATAGACGTGATGCTAACGATAAAATTAAAAAGCTTGAAAAAGATAAAGAGATTACTCAAGATGAATCAAAATCTGCTCAGGACAACATTCAAAAAATAACAGATAAGTTCTCTGTAGAAATTGATAAAATATTAAAAGACAAAGAAGTAGAAATACTTAAAGTATAAAACGCCAAGGAAGATAAAATGAATGTAAAACAGATATATATGGATGCAGACGCTCTTTTAGAAGGACACTTTAAATTAAGTAGTGGAAATCACTCTCAATTTTATCTTCAATCTGCAAAAGTTTTAGAAGATCCAAAAACAGCAAAACTTTTAGCTGAAGCACTCGCTGCACAGATAAAAGAGAGTGGTTTAGAGATAGACACAGTTTGTGCTCCCGCTCTTGGTGGACTAATTGCAGGATTTGCTCTTGCACAAGCATTAGATGTTCGTTTCATATTTGCTGAAAGAGTTGATGGTGTTATGAATATTCGCCGTGGTTTTGAAGTAAAAAAAGATGAAAAAGTTTTAATGTGTGAAGATATTATTACAACAGGTGGTTCAGCAATGGAAGCTGCCAGAGTAGTTGAAGAACTTGGTGGTAAAATTGTTGGAGCAGCAGCACTTGCAAACCGTGGTTTTTGTAAACGCCAAAACTCTGATGTTACAACAAAAGAAAACTGTAAACTTCCTCAAGATATTCCATTTTTTGCACTTGCAGATTTTACGTTTGAAATGTATTCACCAGACAAATGCCCACTTTGCAAAGATGGTAGTCAAGCGATTAAACCTGGTTCACGTGGAAACTAGGTTTTAACTCCTTAAACTAACAATTCAGGTTTTCCAAAATAGTAACCTTGAGAGTAATCTACTCCAAGGCTACATAATAAATTATAAATCTCCTCATTTTCTACATACTCTGCTACAACTTTTATGTTTTGTTCTTTTGCAAAAGAGACCATTGTTCTAGCTATTGAGAGTGAAAATGTATCTGTCGCAATATTTTTAATTAAACTACCATCAATTTTTAAAATGTCTGGCTGATACTCTAAAAGACGCTCAAAATTAGAGTAACCTGCTCCAAAGTCATCAATAGCTATTTTTACCCCTAACTTTTTTACCTTTGTAATAAATGATTTAATTACTTCTAAGTCTTTAACATCTTCATCTTCTAAAAGTTCCAATACTACTCTATATGCATCATTTTTATATAACTCTAAAAGAGTAAAAAGCTTTTCTACGGTGGTTATATTTTCTATATCTAAAACAGATAGATTTATTGTTATGTCTTTATCTGTAATATCCAGAGCATTAAAAGAGTTTTCTAAAACTATCTCTGTGATTTGAGTATAGTATTTCCCTTTTTTTGCTGTATTTAAAAAAATGAAGGGAGAGACAATTTTTGAGTTTTCATCAACTAAACGTACTAATGATTCATACTTGTCAATATTTCCCGTTTTATTATTAATAATTGGCTGAAAATAAGAGATAATCTTTTTATTTTCTAATGCTGTTTTTACCATTCTTAATATACTCATATTTGTTTGGGCTTGTGTATGCTCTTGTTCAGCTAAATCATTAGCAAAAATAAAATTTTCTTTACTTTCTAAAAGTTTCTTAATCCCATATCTAGCATTTTGTAATGCTTCGTTTCCATAAGCAAAACTCATTAACACTGATATATCATACTCAAGGTCATCAACAGTAATATGTGCTTTATTTACCGTGTTTTGAAACTCTTTTAAATCATTAATAATTTCATCATCATTTTTATCGTTTAAGTACCTATCTTTAGCAAAAGCATATTCACCATTTCTCAAAATAAAGGGATTTTTGAAGTCTGAGCTTTTAGGCATAAAGTCTAGTAGTTTTTCTGCAAAAGAGTCTTCTATCTCTTGCATAATTCGTTCCCCATAAAAACTCTCTAACACATCATAATTTTCTATCTTCACTAAGGCAACTATAGGTACTTCTGAAGAGTCTATAAGGTCGTTGAGGCGTTTGAGGGGGTTTACTATCTCTGTTACATTGTATCTTAAAACTATATACTCTATTATCTCACCATTAATGTCTAGGATAGGCTTTATCGTACTGTCTAGATAGTAAGGGTTTCCTGATTTTGAAATACTTTTTACTATCCCTTTCCATATCTTTTTTTCATCTCTAATTGTTTTATATGCTTCATCACTCAAAAGTAACTCTTCACCTATTAATTCCTCTACACTATATTCAGATATATCGCAAAAAGCATCATTTATATAAGTAATTCTAGCATCTGTGTCGACTGTAACCATTATAGAACTACTGTCTACTATCTCTTTATACTGTTTTAAAAGAATTTCTGCTTTTCTAGACTCGACATTTTTAACAACTTTTATAAGTATTGAGTAATACTGCTTAAAATCAATAGGCTTTAAGAGATACCCTTCAACACCAAGTTTAATGCTATCTATAAAAAAATCAGATTCATTGTATGCAGAAAAAACTAAGACTGAAACATCTTTTTGCATCTCTCTAATCTTTTTTATCATACTTAAACCACTTAATTTAGGCATATTAATATCTGTAATTATTAAATCCACTTCATTGTGTTTAAATTTTTCTAAACCATCTGCACCATCAACAGCTACTAAAATATCATCAAAAAAATCCTCTAAAATACTAATAGTTGAATTTCTAGCATCTATGTTATCTTCAACATATAATAGCTTAAGCTTTTTTGTACTTTTTATAACCTCTATTAAATCATCTATCATTACAACTCTCTTTAAGTACTATTCTAAAAACAGCTCCATCTTTATCGTTAGAGACAGTTATTTTACCTTTACAGTGCTCTTCTATAATTATTTTACTCATATATAGACCAAGTCCAGTACCATCTTTTTGTTTTTTTGTTGAAAAATAGGGGTCAAATATTTTTTCTATAATATCTTTTGGGATTCCTCCAGCATTATCACTTAATTCAAATACTATATTATCATTCTCTTTTTTTACTGCTATTTTAATATATGGATTTTCGATTCTATTATCAACCAGTGCATCTTCTGCATTTTTAAATAGACTTAAAGCAACTTGTTTTAACTCACTTTCATAAGATTCAAAGTGACCATCATACTCTAACTCTTTAATCAGTCGTATATTCTCTTTTTCAATAGATACATTTACAATTTTCAAAACAGACTCTAGTATAGAGTGAAAACTTGTCTCTGTCGTCTCTTTATTGGGTTTAAAAAAGTTTCTAAAATCATCTATAGTATTACTAAGATGTTGTGAGTATTGAGAAATATTCTCTGTCATCTCTAAAACCATCTCTTTGTCGATTTTATTTAATGTTGCTTTTACATTTAAAGATGTGCTTGTAGCAGATATGGCGTTTAAAGGCTGTCTCCACTGATGTGCTATCATACTTAGCATCTCACCCATTTGAGCTAATTTAGACTGCTTTTGAAGTAGATACTCTTGCTCTTTTAGCTCAGTTAAGTCCATCATTGTTGTCATACGAACTCTTTGACCATTCAAAATACTATATCTAGCACTAATTAAAGCTGGAAATTCAACATTATCTTTTGTTTTCATTATTAGCTCATAAGGGGCTGATTTTTCATTTTTCATAGCTTCATAAGCGATAGGAATAGATTTTTCTGGTAAAAATTCTAGTATTGAGTGTCCTACTAATTCTTCTTTATTTACATACCCATACTTCTCTAGTACAAGTTGATTAACATCAATAATTGAGCCACTTTCATCGTGAATAATCAACATTACCATAGAAGTGTCTTGTAGGTCTTTAAAGTTAACTATAGACTCTTTTAATCTTTTGTTGTTTTTCTTTAACTCTAGTGTAGACTCTTCTACTCTACTCTCAAAACTCTCTTTAAGTACAATACTTTCATTTAAAATTTTATGGTGCAGATAGCCACTTTTAATCATCACATAGGTGTAAACAACAAGAGCCATGCTTACTAAGTAATACATTGCTCCACCTTTAAAAGAGAAAACTATAATAATGGCAATTAAATTAAAGAAAACATATATTGCGTAAGCATGAAAAACACTTCCAAGAGTAGATATAGACGCAGAAACCATCGCAATCATCACAAATGCAATAAAAAATAGCTCTTCATGTGAAATATAAGAAGAACTGTACCATAGTGCATATCCATGAAGAATAGAACTTAAAAAAATAGTAAAATAAGTGAGGTGAAGGATTTTGTTTATATCTTTTCTATCTTGTTTAGTATTTGCTTTAAAACCTAATTTAATCAAAAAGATTCTAAAAAGAAAAATTACTGTATTTAAAACTAACCATGCATAAAGATATACATCATTTATTGTTCCATAGAAAAAATATGCCAACAGATACGGGGTAAATATATTGACAGATAGTGCTCCTACGGAAGTTGACTTCAACATTATATCTATTAACTTTGGATGATAATTTATGTCTAAAATATTCATAGTAACATCAGTATAACTTAAAACAATTAAATAATCTTAAAATATTAATGATATTTAAGTTGACAAGTAATCATTCTCTCTACTAAAACTCGTGCTACCTCAACCTTTCCATCGACAACTACAGTTATATCTAAATCTTTTAACTTCTCTTTCTCTTCAAGTGAAACAACTTTCACAATTAGGTTTACATTTTTAGTATGTTTTAAAACAGCCTCACATATTAACCGTTTTTTATCAATGTTATCAAGGGTTACTATAACTGCTGCTGCATCTTCAACACTCAAAGCATTTAAAATAGAGAGTTTTGAAGCATCACCCAAATAGGACTCTATATTATCTCTTAAAGCCTCTTTTACATGTTTATGTGAGTTGTCTACAACTATATATGGAGCATCCATCTCTTCGAGATGCTTAGTGACAAATTTTCCAACTACACTATAACCACACACTATAACATGGTTTTTTCTACTAGAAAGAGCTGACATATCAGAATCATCCTCTACCTCTTTTGTAAAAAATTTCACTATAGGATTAATTTTAGATATAAAAAATGGAGTTACTACCATAGAAAATATTACAACTAAAACCAAGAACTGTTCTAACTCTTTTTCTAAAAGTCCCCCTACACTGGCAACTGCAAAAATTACAAAAGAAAATTCACCAACTTGAGAAAGAGCTAATGAAGTCTTTAATGAGACAGGATGAGAAGAGGAGAGACGTAAAAGAGCATACATAATCGCTGTTTTAAAAAGTAAAACTAACAAAAATATACCGACAATCAGCTCTATTTTGTCCATAAACATAAATATATCTATCTTCATACCAACCGTTACAAAAAATGTTCCAAGTAAAATATCTTTAAAAGGAGCTATATCTGATTCAACCTTATGATGGTATTTTGTTTCTGCAATAATCATTCCCGCAACAAATGCACCAAGAGAGTAAGTAAATCCCATATAGTATGCAAGAAGTGATGCAGCCACAACAATAAAAAGAACAGACCCCATAAAGAGTTCATCTAATTCACTTGAAGCTGAAAAGTGTAGTAACCAAGTCATAAGCTTTTTCCCTACTACAAACAGTAAACCAACTACAACAACTGCACTCATTAAAGTATCACTTAAAATGACACTAAGAGACTCTCCCCCTTCATTTATTAAAAATCCAATTAAAATAAGTATAGGAATAACTGCTATATCTTGAAAAACCAATATACCCGTTGCTCTTTGTCCATAAGGAGTATAAATCTCTTTAGAACTCTTTAAGTAGCTAAGGACAACGGCTGTTGAAGAGAGTGCAAACGCCAAAGAGATAATAAGAGAAGAGACACTATCTAAGCTAAACAGATAGTGACTCAACATATAAACTACTAATGCTGTAAAACCTACTTGCATTGAGCCATTACCAAATATCTCTTTTTTCATACTTCCCATTTTAGAGAGAGATATTTCAAGACCTATAGTAAACATTAAAAAAACTATACCAAATTCACCCACCATTTCAAGGGCATGAGAGTGACCAACTTCTCGTAGGTCAAAGGCATAAACTATGATTGTCCCTGTTAAAATGTAACCTATTATTTGTGAAACGCCAAGCTTTTTTAAAAATATATTGAGTACTAAAGATATACCTAAAGCAACAATAACATAGAGAAGAGTATTTTCCATATTTCCAACTTTCATGATTTAATAAGACATTATATACTATAATCGCGATTATATAACGGATATGGAGCGATTAGATGACTAAATACATTTTTGTAACAGGTGGAGTTTTAAGTTCTCTTGGAAAAGGGATAACTGCCGCAAGTGTTGGTACCCTACTAAAGCACTCTGGTAAAAAAGTTGGTATGCTAAAAATCGATCCATACATTAATGTCGATCCTGGAACTATGAGTCCACTTGAGCATGGTGAAGTTTTTGTTACAAAAGATGGAGCAGAAACAGACTTAGACATCGGTAACTATGAGCGTTTCTTAGACTCTTCTTACTTAAAGTCTTCAAACTTTACAACTGGACAAGTTTACTCTTCTGTAATTGAGAGAGAGCGTTCAGGTGGTTACCTTGGTCAGACTATTCAAGTTATTCCACATATTGTTGGAGAGATAGTAAACCGTATAAAAAAAGCGGGTGAAGGTCACGAAATATTAGTTGTAGAGCTTGGTGGAACAGTTGGAGACATCGAAGGTCTTCCTTTTATGGAAGCTATTCGTCAGATGAAACATGATGAAGATGTAGCTGGTACTTTTTTTATCCATGTTACACTTATTCCATACATTAAAGCAGCCGGTGAATTAAAGTCAAAACCTACACAGCACTCTGTTCAAGAGCTTCGTCGTATTGGAATCACACCACAAATGATTATTGCTAGAAGTGAAAATGGTCTTCCTAAAGCTTTCAAGAAAAAACTAGCGATGAGCTGTGATGTTCATCCAGATTCTGTTATAGAAGCACTTGATGCAAAAAGTATTTACAGTATTCCTATTACATTTTTAGGTCAAAATATTTTAAAACCTATCTCTAAAGAGTTAGGACTTGGTGAAATAAACCCAGATATGAGTAAATGGGACACTCTTGTTAAAAAAATAATTCTTCCTCAAAACAAAATAGTAGTTGGTTTTGTAGGTAAATACCTTGAGTTAAAAGAGGCTTACAAGTCACTTACTGAGTCACTTATTCACTCAGGAGCACACCTTGATACACAAGTTGAAATAAACTGGGTAGATGCAGAAGAGATTCAAGAGAGAGGTGCAGAAGCACTTCTTGGAGATTGTGATAGTGTTTTAGTTGCAGGTGGTTTTGGTTCTCGTGGTGTTGAAGGTAAAATTCAAGCTATTGAGTATGCACGTGTTAACAAAGTACCTTACTTAGGTATCTGTCTTGGTATGCAACTTACACTTGTAGAGTATGCAAGAAATGTTTTAGGACTAGAAGATGCAAACTCAATTGAATTTGATGAAAATACTCCACACCCTATGGTCTATCTTATAGACAACTTTTTAGACCAGAGCGGTAATTCACAACTAAGAACACATAAATCACCAATGGGAGGAACTCTTCGTCTTGGTGAGTATCCTTGTGATACGAAAGAGGGTTCTATAATTAGAGATGCATACAATGGCGAGAAAACTATTTTTGAGCGTCATCGTCACCGCTATGAAGCAAATCCTGCTTATCGTGAAGCCTTAGAAAAAGCTGGTATGATAGTTACAGGTGAGTCTAATGGTCTTATTGAAACTGTTGAGATAGAGGGTCACCCTTGGTTCCTAGGTGTTCAGTTTCACCCAGAATTTACATCTCGTTTACAAACGCCAAACCCATCTATTCATGCCTTTGTAAAAGCTAGTATGAAAACTCACTAACTCTATGTTTAGTGAACTTCAAAATTTAGACAAGAGTGCTCTTTATGAGCTTCTCTCAAGTCGTTTTGACACAGAAGATAAAAAACTTTCACAAATTCCAAACCCAAAATTACTTCACGATGCACCAAAAGCTGCCAAACAGATAGCAAACGCCATACGAGAAAATAAAAAAATTACTCTTATAGGTGATTATGATGTTGATGGTGTCTCTTCTACTGCTATTATGGTTGATTTTTTTCGACAAATTCCCTATCCACTTGAAGCGATTATTCCAAACCGTTTTAAAGATGGATATGGCGTTTCACCAACTATTTTGCAGAGAGTTGAGAGTGACTTAATTATTACAGTAGACAATGGTATAGCCGCTATAGAGGCTGCTAAAATCTGTAAAGAGAGAGGTATTGAGCTAATTATTACAGATCATCATACTCCCGGAGACACTCTTCCTGAAGCATTCGCTATAGTTGACCCAAAACTTTCAGCTTGTGACTACCCTTTTAGTGAAATATGTGGTGCTCAAGTTGGATGGTTACTTTTAGCACTTCTCAAAAAAGAGTTAAATCTTAAAATAGATATGAAACAATTTCTAGACATTCTAGCTATTGCTATTATTGCTGATATTATGCCCCTTATTGACATTAACCGTACTCTTGTAAAAGAGGGTTTGAAACTTATAATGAACTCAAATCGTCCATCATCTATAATAATAAGAGATTTTCTTAATAAATCAGATATTACCTCTGAAGATATAGCATTTCAAATAGCACCACGCTTAAACTCTGCGGGACGACTTAAAGATGCAACAATAGCACTAGAATTTTTTAATGCTAAAGATACACAAACAGCCTATAAACAGTTTGAACTTTTAGGTCATTTAAATGAAGAGAGAAAAGAGACAGAAGCACAAACTACTGCAAACGCCACAGCTGCTGTTGATGAGGAGAGTTTGATTACTGTTGTTTGGGGAGAAGGTTGGCATGAGGGTGTTGTTGGGATTGTTGCGGCAAGACTTGTAGAGAAATATAGTAAACCAGCTATCGTCTTAAGCCTTGAGAACTCTTTTGCTAAAGGGAGTGCTAGAAGTATAGGTGAAGTTAATATTTATGAGCTTATAAAAGAAAACTCTCACTACTTAAGTAAATTTGGTGGGCATAAGATGGCAGCGGGACTAGGACTAGAAGAAGAGAACCTAGTGGCGTTTACAAACGCCATAAACCTCAGTGCTAAAAAATTACATCCTGATGATTTTATTCCAAAAGAGCAGATTGCTGGTATTTTAGACTCTGATGACATAGACTTAGAACTTCTTCACTTATTTGAGAGTTTTGAGCCCTATGGCGAAGCTAACCTTAGACCATCATTTGCACTAAAAGATGCGGAGGTTGTAAGTGTTAAACTAATGGGTAAAGACAAATCACACTCTAGAATAACAGTTCGCCAATACCCTCATAAAGTACGTACAATAGAACTTATAGCCTTTAGAACTGTATTTGAAATTCCTCAAGACAGAAAAATAAGCTGTAGCTATACAGTAACTAAAAATGAGTTTAACGGTCGAGTCTCTGCACAACTTCTTGTAAAAAAAATCTACTAATACAAAACAATTTTACTTAACCTAAGTTATGATAAAATCTTATAAAATAACTAAAAAGACACTTCAATGAAAAAAGCATTTACTATACTCAGTTCTATTGTTCTTTCTACTTCTCTGTTTGCTCTATCTGCAACAGAATTACGATTTCAAGAGCTAGAAAAAAAGATTTCTCTACTTGAAAAAAAACAGAAAAAACAGACTAAAAATCTCTCTAAAGTAAAAAAACTAGCATCTAAAGACAACATAAAGTTTGATGTTGATTTAAGAACATCTTATGATGCACTCTCATTTAAAACGGCTGATGGCAAAACACACACCAAAGATGCTCTGTTTATGAATCGACTCTGGTTAGGTATGGGCTATGCACCTCTTTCAAATATGCTTTTTAAAGGACAAATGGAATATAACAAAGCCTACGGTTCTAACTATGACAACTCTTTTATAAATCAAGAAATCTCTAACGATGCCCTAAAAATAAGAGAAGCATACTGGCTATGGACACCCACAACAGGTTCAGTTGGCTGGAGTTTTAGTTTGGGTAGACGACCAGGTACAAGCGGTTACCTTATAAACCTTAGAGATGATGACAAACATAAATCTGCAGTTGGGCATATAATAAACCAACAGTTTGATGGTTTTTCTGCAAGCATTAAACTGGACAAATATGTCTCAGGTATGTATTTTAAACTCTGTGCAGCAAGTGGTTTTTCAGATCTAAACGCCATAGAGGATGAAATTTTAAAAGATACTAAAATACTCGGTTTTGTGTTTAAAATATATGAT